>SMTZ1_10007037_pt1 | contig 11311 bp, 9 predicted proteins | sample DeeMarSWOR136_30_FD_25667 | JGI IMG/M metagenome (IMG submission 25667)
CTCATTCCACCTAGTCTTCCAATGATTATTGTAGGGGCTTTGGCCGGTATTTCTGTGGGGAAACTGTTTATATCCGGCGTGTTACCGGGTTTAATATGTTCTTTCCTTTTCGTAGCCTACATAGGGATAAGATGTTTCCGTAACCCAAGGCTTGGTCCCCCAATACCACTCCCAGAACGAGCTGACTGGAGGGAAAAATTTACCTCCCTTGCAGGGGTAATAGCTCCCATTTTTTTAATCCTTTTGGTCTTAGGAGGGATTTATACTGGCGCCTGCACTCCAACTGAAGCCGGGGGTGTGGGGGCTGTCGGCGCAGTAATATGTTCTGCTTTCTACGGTAACCTTACCTGGAAGAATTTATACTTTGCACTAATAAGGAGTTTTAGAATAACTAGCATGAATCTGTGGATTGTCCTTGGTGGGTCTGCCTTTTCGTCACTCTGCGGCATCACGGGGGCCACTCGCTTTGTAGGAGTCAATATAACGGGACTGGAACTGCCCCCTATCGGTATCTTATGTTTGATGCTATTCATCATATTTATAATGGGGATGTTTATGGATAGTGCTGCCATCATGATGATCACCGTCCCCGTCATGGCACCGATAGCCGTAACAATGGGCATCGATCTGGTGTGGTTTGGCTTTCTTCTTACCCTGGATGTAATCATTGGTATGATAACCCCGCCATTTGGTTATAGCCTATTTTATTTCAAAGGAATTGGCCACCAAGATGTCAACATGGCAGTTCTCTACCAGGCTGCTATCCCCTTTGTGCCACTTCTGTTAATTGTTCTGGCTTTATGTATTTTATTCCCCCAGATACCTCTCTGGCTTCCCAGCATGATGATTAAGTAAGCTGGGAGAGCTTTGAATATCTCAAAGGGAGTAGTGCTATGAAAGTAATTGACTTAGAAGCCCATTTTTTTACAGAAGAATACTTGGAGTATTTGCGCGCAAGAAGGGAAGTGCCAAAACTAGAGACTGTTAAAGATGAACGGCATGAGAAATCTGAACAGCTCTCATATGGCCCCGGGCTAAATTTACCACATCGAGTTACCCTTAAGTATCTTCTTGACGTGGGAGAAGGAAGAGTGGGGGAAATGGAAGCAGCGGGAATTGATATGCAAGTGCTTTCCTTGTCTAATCCAGGTCCCGACGCGTTTGAGGACCCTTCGGAGGCCACTGCGGTTTCTAAGAAAATCAATGATGAACTTTCTAACATAATTAGGAAATATCCAGAAAGATTCATAGGACTGGCTGCCCTTGCGCCTCAGGTTCCAAACGTAGCCGCTGATGAACTTGAAAGAGCTGTGATAAAGCTCAAGCTGAAGGGAGCGAAGCTAAACTCACACGTCAGGGGAGAATACCTTGATGACGAGAAATATTGGATTATATTTGAAAGGGCGGAAAAGCTTGGTGTGCCAATCTATCTTCACCCAAAGCTCCCATCTCCCAGTATGCTGAAGCCGTTTGCAGACTACGGCTTTGCATTAGCCGGCGCAAGCTGGGGATTTGCGGCGGAAACGGGTCTACATGCGATGCGCCTGATTTATAGTGGCGTCTTTGATAAATATCCTGAACTCAAAATTATTCTAGGGCATTTAGGAGAAGGATTGCCGTTTTGGCTAAGCCGGATTGACTATTCTTGGTTAAGAAAGACACGCGACATAGAAATGAAAAATGTGAGGAAACCCAGTGACTATGTAAGAAACAATTTCATTATGACGACGAGCGGGATGTTTTTCCAGCCAGCCTTCATGTGTGCCTACTTAGCATTGGGCGCGGATAGGCTCCTCTTTGCAGTAGACTATCCTTACGAAGCAAATAAGGAAGCTGTCCAGTTCATGGATGCTGCACCCATATGTGACAGTGACAAGGAAAAAATTTGCCATTTAAATGCGGAAGATATTTTTGGCTCAGGGTAGGTTATTCCGCTGTCAGGCGAAAGCCCAGCTCCGGAGAGTTGGACATTGGGTAGGATAAAGTGTTTCACCCACAAAAGGAAGTAGGTCAGGGTCCCTTTCGCAGATGGTATTCTCCTAGAGGATTTGACCGGACTGATAGATCTTGGGGAAGAATCCCGCATAGCCTATTGCCTTCGTAGAGGTGGGGGACTGAGAGCCATCTGCTCTCAGTTACGAAAGAACGGGGTCCAAGGTTCGGAGAATAACCATGACTCAAAAAAAGCTTAGTGTGGGTGACAGATGGATAAAGTTATGTCAGGAAAAAACATGGGTTGATATCTTGGAAGAGACGGCGCGAAAAATTCCCAATCTAGAGGCATTGGTTTTTGGAAATGACCACATCAACTATCATCAATATTTAGAGAGGGTTTGCGATTATGCCAAAGGGTTGCGAGCCATTGGTGTAAAAAGTGGTGACCATGTTGGGCTCTGGATGACGAATCGTCCGGAGTGGTGTTATGCACGCCATGCCATTTACCAATTGGGGGCAATCATGATCCCCATCAACACCCGATATCGTGTGGGTGATTTAGACTATATCTTGGGACAAAGCGACACCAAAGTACTTATTATGGAACCCGAGTTTCTCGGGAAGATTGACAGCATGAGTATGATTAAACAATTATGTCCTGAATTGGCAAGCTCGAAGCCAGGTGAACTTGACTCCAAGAAGTTCCCTTTGCTTAAGGCAGTGGTTTGTATTAATGGAAGGTTCGAAGGCTGCTTTACTATTGATGAAATCTTAAAGAGGGGGACAGGCGTATCGGAGGCACACATTCGAGTCGGGCTGAAGCCAGACGATTTGATTCACATCATATATACTTCTGGAACGACAGGTTTCCCGAAGGGGATCATGACACCCAATACAATAAACGTAGCTTATTGCACTATTTCCACAGAGTTATTCAAGCTTGAGCACGGAAACCGTTACTTGAATGTCTTGCCATTCTTCGGAAACATCGGGCTTTGGGGTATGTCGATGTGTCTCTTAACGGGAGCTACGTTGGTGATGACAAATAGATTTTCTCCTGTCGATACGCTTAAGATCATAGAAAAAGAGAAGATTACTCATGCCATGCTCGTACCCACCACGCTTATCGACATGTTAGGCCAGCCAGACTTCGGCAAGTACGATCTGAGTTCTCTGCAACATGTTACGAGTGGAGGATCGGTTTTGCCATCCACCGTTGTCCGCGAATTTAAGAGGAGAACGGGTGTAGACATTATGAACTGTTATGGTTTAGCGGAGGCGTCGGGGCTTAGCACTTGGGTACCAGAGGGTGATACACCGGAGCATGTAGAAAAGACCGTAGGGATTCCTATGCCTCATTGTCAAGTAGCTATCTTGGATGTCAACAGTGGAGAAATTTTACCTCCTGAGATGGAGGGGGAAATTTGCACTAAAGAGGTATTTCCTGGTAGCCAACATATGAAAGGTTATTATAAGAAGCCTGAGCTAACAGCCGAAACGATAAGAGAAGGCTGGCTTCATAGCGGAGATTTGGGAAAGATGGACAAAGAAGGTTACGTTTATATTACAGGTAGAGTAAAAGAAATGTACACCGTCGGTGGATTCAATGTCTCTCCACCGGAGGTAGAAGGTTTTCTTCTAAAGCACCCTAAGATTGAGGCGGTTTCCATCGTAGGGGTTCCGGATGAAAGATTAGGGGAGGTCGGGGCTGCCTTCATCCGACTGAAGAAGGGAGAGACTTTTACAGAGTTGGAGGTCATTGAATCTTGTAGGGAAAATATAGCTGATATTAAGGTGCCCCGTTATGTTTTCTTTGTTGACGAGTTTCCCCTCAATCCTCAGGGGAAGGTTCAAAAGTTCAAACAAAGGGAATGGGCTATTGATAAACTGAAACTGAAAGAATTGAAGTAGTGATCAGGGGTGAAAAAACCAAACTCTCTGGAGGCTGAATATGCAATTTGCAGATTTTCTTTATAGGAAAAAAGAGGAAGTTACTAAGATAATGATTACCCCCCACATGTCTACAATGTATTCACCACAAAAACGATGAAGGAGATAGCTCGACACCTCCATGACGTGGAATTTGATTTTACGGCTGGGTCGTCGGAGAAAAAAGGCGAGGGAAACTTGGTTCCTATGCTGCCAGTATACGGTTCAGGAGGCACTCGAGATGGGTTTGGTAAACAAGGTAGTATCCCTGGAAAAGCTAAAAGCTAGAAAGGAGTTTGACTATGAAAAAATATAAGATTTTTCCTCTCTTGACCTCGCGTCTGTATGCTGATATCGGTACCTTTAATTATGCCAACTTTTCCGGTGAGAAAAGGTGGTATCCCATCTTCTCGTTTTTGATTCAGGGGCATGGAAGGAACGTTCTCGTCGACAGCGGCTGTGTGGCCGAAGAGATGGCGGCTGTCTCAGCCTTGAAAGCCGGCTACGAAGATGTCAAACCTTTGGAGGAGACTTTGAAAGAAAGAGGGTTGGATGTCAAGGACATCAAGGATGTTATTCTGACCCATCTTCACTCCGACCACTGCCTGAATGCAAAACGACTACCCCAGGCCACGTTCTGGGTCCAGGAGGAAGAGTACGCTTTTGCCATGAATCCCCACCCCTTTTTCTCCAGAAGCTTCAATCGGAAGCGCTACGAAGGGGTGAATTTCAAGACAATAAAAGGAGACACACCGTTTGCCGAAGGGATTGACATTTTGTATACCCCAGGTCATACCGCGGGAACGCAGTCTGTACAGATTGAAACCGATCAGGGGAAAGTCATCATTGCGGGGTTCTGCTCTATCCCAGAAAATTTCTATCCTCCGGATAAGGCATTGGAGGTCATACCCCCTGGTTTTCACTTGGATCTTCTCCAAAGTTATTCCAGCGTTCTCCGGATCAAAAAGTCGGGAGCAATCATCATACCTCTGCATGATCCAAACCTTGAAGGAAAGAAAACGATTCCTTAACCATTTTATTTCAACGTTGTTTAAGGAAGGCCTAACTGACTCACGACTGGACCAGGGTTTTTTCATTTAAGCCATTGAATTTTAAAGGGTGTCTTATTGAAGGGAGAGGAAGATGAAACCAGGAAAAATGTTGGTTGTCGATCTGGGAAAGGAAAAGTCGTGGGAGGAGGAGATTTCTGCCCGGGTCATGGGGGATTATGTTGGAGGCCGTGGGCTGGGTGGGTACCTCCTCTTTAAGAATATCCCTGCGAAAGCGGATCCCCTTGGACCGGAAAATCCAATGATCTTCTCCGCTGGACCATCTGAAGTAACGAGCGTCTTTTACAGTTCAAGGGCTGTCCTCAACTGCAAATCTCCCCTCACCGGCATCTACCTATACACGATGGCCTCCGGTAATTTCGGGCATACCCTGAAAGGATGCGGATACGACACCCTGATGGTGAAGGGAAAGGCATCGAGTCCAGTCTATCTTTGGATCAATAACAACAAGGTGGAGGTCAGGAAAGCCGATCACCTGTGGGGAAAGACCACCGATGAGGCCCATAAGGCAACCTTGAAGGAGGTGGGACGTAAGGATGTTTCCGTATCCCTGATCGGTCCCGCAGGCGAGATAAAACTTCCCTATGCGGCGATCATCACTGGAGGGGAGCAGCCCCGTTCCTTCGGCCGTGGCGGAGCGGGTGCGGTCATGGGTTCAAAGAACCTGAAGGGGGTGGCGCTGGCTGGGGATATGAAGTACGACGTCGCCAATCCACAGGCCTACAAAGAATGGCGCGACTTCGTCTTGGAACAGGTCAAGAAGAACGCGCAATGGGCGGAGAATCGAAGGAAATACGGGACTGGAGCCGATGTGGAATCGCTGACCAACCTCAAGATCATGCCAACCTATAATTGGCAGAGCCTGCCTTTCAAAGGGGACCTCACGAAACTATCTCCCACGTTGAACGAAGCGGTCTGGCCCCGAAAGAACACCTCCTGTGCTTCCTATTGCCCAACTCCTTGCTCCCATATCGCTGAAATCCATACTGGACCGTACCAGGGAGCCCGCTGTGATGGTCCGGAATATGAGACCTTTTATGCGATGGGGACTAATCTTGGAATCGATGATTTTGCAGCCATCGTGGCTGCAGAGCACATCTGTGATCGCTATGGACTCGATACCATGTCTGCTGGCGTCTCCATTGGTTTTGCCATGGAGTGCTATGAGAAAGGATTGTTAACCAAGAAAGATGCCGATGGCATTGAGATGAGATTCGGAAATGCAGAGGCCCTGGTGAGGTGTGTTGAAAAAATTGGGAAGAACGAGGGATTTGGCGCTTTCCTTGCGCTCGGAACAAGGAGAATGGCGGAGAAGATCGGAAAGGGAACAGAAGCCTTCGCCATGCATGTTAAAGGCTTGGAATTGGGAGGGTATGATTGCCGCGGCTATAATGGACAGGCGCTTCAGTATGCTCTGAGTTCCAGGGGCGGCTGTCACCATGCCTTAGGTCTTCCCTGTCGTATCGAAATGGTGCAGAAAAGTGGGGCCAGTTTGGAAAACAAGGGGAAGCTCCTGAAAAATGGTGCAATCCAGAGAATCATGTACGATTCCACATTGATCTGTTCATTTGGCAGGTACGTGGTGGGAGATGACGGCATCCCAACCCTCATCTCCGCGATCACCGGTGAATTTTTCACCAAGGAGGACTTTCAGAAAGTGGGCGAAAGGATTTTGAATCTGGAGCGGATGTTCAATGTCCGGGAAGGGATTAGACGAAAGGATGATCAGCTTCCCAAGCGACTCCTCGCTGAACCTATGTCAGAAGGACCAAACAAAGGGGCCATTGTTCCGTTGGAACCTCTACTCGATGACGGGTATGCAGCACTTGGATGGGATAACGAAACTGGTATTCCGAAGCCTGAGACGCTGAAGAGATTAGGGTTGGAAGAGTTTACGAGTTATTGAATGTATGTCCCTTACCCGTCTCTTCCCTCGATGGAGAAAGACGGCGTGAGAGGGAAAAGGAGGAATTACCATGTATTTGGATCGCATCATTCCTTTTACAATGCCCACAAAGATCATCCATGGTCTTGGATCAATAAAACAGATTCCTGACGAGTGCAGGCGACTCGGGATAAAAAAGGCAATCCTTGTGACTGATGAAGGACTGGTGAAGGCCGCGGTTCCAAAAGAGGTCGCAGCCATCTTGGAGGCGGCGAATATCCCTTATGTCATTTATGACAGAGTGGAAGAAGACCCCTCTATGAAAACGGTCCACGAGGGGGAAAAAATTCGTCAGGCGGAAGGATGCAATGGGGTCATCGTCGTAGGTGGCGGGAGTCCACTTTGCGCCGGGAAAGGGATTGCAGTACTGGCCACGAATGGTGGAAAAATAGCTGACTATCAGGGCGTAGGAAAGCTGAAGGTGGCACCTTTGCCACTGATTGGCATCCCCACCACCGCGGGTTCTGGAAGCGAGGTCTCCCCAACTTTTCTTATTACCAATGAAGAAAAGAATACCAAAATGGCCATTGGTAGCGATCTCGGGTACCCTCCAACCGCCATTCTGGACCCCAACCTTCTTCGCTCTCTCCCTACAAGACAGGCGATCTGGTCGAGTCTCGATGCATTGACTCATGCTACTGAATCCCTTTGTACGAACGCGTCAACCCCCCTTACCGATGCGATTGCCCTTCGCTCGATCCAAATGATGTTCAGGAGTCTTGCCCCAGCGGCTTTCACCGACGACATGGCGGCGAAAAGTGAGCAGCTCATGGCATCGACCATGGCCAATATCTCCTGCGGGAACACAAAGCTAGGGCTGGTTCATGCCTTCTCATTCCCTTTTGGAAACTTGCATGTCTCACATGGCCTGGCCTGCGGTCTGATGCTTCCCTTTGTCATGGAATACAATCTCCCTTCATGCAAGAATAAGTTTGCGGAGATGGCCATCGCCATCGGAGAGAGCCCTAATCAATCTGAAGATGCGTTAGCCGATCGAGCGATAGAACGAGTTAAGAAGCTCTACAGGGAGGTGGGGTTTCCTACCAGGGTAACCGAGAAGGAGATTTCCAGGGACAAGTTCGACCAGGTGATCAAGGAGGCAGCGGGCGCATCCCAAATGAGGTTCAATGTCCGTCGGGCAAATGAGAAAGACCTGGCGTGGATTTTGGAAAGGGCTTACAAAGGGTTTTGAAAAGACCTTTTCCAGGCCTCACCTGATAGGTAAAGAAGGGAGGAGGAGAGAAGATGGGAAATCTGTTAGAGACTCAGGTCTTGATCATTGGTGCCGGAACGACGGGAACAGCGATTGCCAGGGAATTATCGAAGTATAAGGTGGACACAATCCTGCTGGAAAGCAGAGAGGATATAGGAATGGGAGAAACAAAGGCCAGCCATGGATTTATTTACTCCGGGGGCCTGACCGCGGCAGGCTCTCTCGTCATGAAGAGCGTGATGCTGCCCAGCGGCCAAACCGCCTTTAACCCTCGTTCTCGAAAGACACAAATGGAGCATGAGTCGATAAAGGAGTTCCCCTCACTGGCCAAGGAAATGGAGGTCGGGTTGAGCCACGACCGAAGGCTGATGCTTGCCAGAGATGAGGGTGACCTTAAGATGTTAAAAGTGGCCGAGAGAATATGCGGGGACATGGGAACCAAGATAACGTGGTTAGATCGGGAAGGCATCCTGGAGCGAGAGCCCTGGGTAACGAAAGATGTTATTGCGGGAATTGCCGACGAGGGTTACCAGTTATCCGTTTACCCGTGGGATTGGGCCATTGCGTTGGCAGAAAATGCCAGACAGAATGGGCTGAGGCTCTTGCTTCTCACGGAAGTGATCGGGATCAAACCCCTCGGCAGGGGATTTCTGATTTACACCAACAGGGGATCAATCCGCACCGAATTTATAATCAATGCTGCTGGTCCCTATGCCGATAAGGTGGCGAAGATGGCGGGGGTGTGCGATTTCGGGTTGACCTGTACACGATCCCAGATGGTTATTCTGGATAAGAGGGTCAATTTGCTGAATCAATCCGTAAGTCTTGCCCCGAAGCCGGGAAAAGTGCGGACCTTAAGGAAAACCATCTCGGGCAATATCCAGACCATCTGTTCCGAGTATTACCCCGTGAGCGATCCAGAAGATACGACGACGCTCATGAATTGGACCGATCAGAGTATTGCTGGGGCGCAAGAGATGATTCCCTCCATTTCCAAAAAGGATATCATCACCTCCTATGTGGGGGTTCGTGTCTTCAACACGCGGGATCCTGAAGAGGATATTCTTGAAGTCTCCAAGGGGAATCCACGCTTCCTGAATGCGGCAATTCGGTTACCTGGGGTCAGCGTTACTCCTGCAGCGGCTCGGCATATCGTCAACCTCCTTGGCATTCAGGGTCTGGAGTTGGCGACCAAGACCGATTTCAACCCCCATAGGAAGCGTATTCCCAAGGTAAGCGAGCTTCCTGATGAAGAGAGGCGGAAGCTGATTGCTCAAGATCCTCGGTACGGTCATATCGTTTGCCGCTGTGAGGAAGTATCAGAGGGCGAAATAGTTGAGGCGATAAGGCGAGGTGCTCGAACTGTGGCCGGGGTTAAGTACCGGACCCGTGCTGGCATGGGGCGCTGTCAGCGCGGTTTCTGTGGTCCCCGGGTCCTTGAAATCCTGGCCCGTGAATTAGATATACCGATGAGGAAAGTAACTCAGATGGGTGGTCTGTCCCGAGTGTTACTTTACCGCAGCAAGGACCTATTAGGATCAGGAGGGCTGACATGATTTCCCAGGATATAGACGTTGCTGTTATTGGTGGCGGTCCGGCTGGTTTAGCGGCTGCGATTAAGGTTAAGGAGGTCGGATTGGATAAGGTGGTTATCATTGAACGGGGTGAGTATTTAGGTGGCCTTTTGGATCAATGCATCCATAATGGTTTCGGTCTCTTTTACTTTAATGAGGATTTGACAGGCCCTGAATACGGCCGGAGGTTCATTGAAAAGGCTAATGATTTAGGAGTGGAATCATTACTTAAGACCATGGTTGTAAGATTGTTGCCTGACCGCAAGATAGCTATTAGTAATGATAAAGGTTTTACTTATCTATCACCTAAGGCGATCATCTTGGCAATGGGGTGTAGGGAGAGGAGCCGGGAGTCGCTGAGCATACCAGGGACAAGGCCAGCTGGCATTTTCACTGCGGGTACTGCCCAGAGGTATGTCAATATCGAAGGCTACATCCCAGGGAGAGAGGTGGTGGTCCTGGGCTCTGGAGATGTGGGCATGATCATGGCCCGTCGCTTGACCCTTGAGGGAGTTAAGGTAAAAGCAATCGTTGAGGTGCTTCCTTATGTAGGTGGTTTGATAAGGAATGAGGTTCAATGTTTACATGACTTTGACATTCCCATTTTGCTTCAGCATACGGTGACGGAAATTCGTGGGCAAGAGCGGGTGGAGGCGGTAACGATTGCGAAGGTCGACAAAGACTGGAATCCCATTGCGGGGACCGAGAGGATGATACAATGCGACACCCTGTTGGTATCGGCAGGCCTTATTCCTGAGAATGAACTCTCGCGGATGGCTGGTATTGCCCTAGATCCTGTAACCCAGGGTCCTGTGGTCGATGAGAATATGCAGAGCTCTGCGGCAGGGATCTTTGCTGCGGGAAATGTTGTGCATGTCAACGACCTAGTGGACAATGTGAGCTGGGAGGGCGAGGCCGCTGGAGCGAGCGCAGCCAAATTTGCACTTGGAAAAGCAATGGTTAAGAAGGTCAGGATACGTCTAAAAGCTGGGGAGAATATCAGATACATTGTCCCACAAACGATTGCCAGGGGAGAGGAGATTGTCCTTTCGGTGAGGGTCAAAGAGCCAGCAGAGCATGTACGGCTCAATGTGGGTGAGCTTCGGAGCCAGGGCATGCGGGCAGTGAAGCCAAGTGAGATGGTCAAGGTTTCACTATCTTCCAAAGAATGGGAGAAGATGGGGTCAGGGGTGGATGAGTTGTTAGTGACGTGCGAGAGCAGGAGGGGTTGATCATGGCTGAGCAGACCATCATATGCATAGGGTGTCCCTTGGGGTGTCATGTCACACTCAAGGTTGACAAGGATGGAGAGATCGAGGCTTTGACAGGCAACCAATGCAAGGAGGGCAGGGAGTACGTGATTGCCGAATTTCGAGCGCCGGTACGCGTCTTCACAGCCACCGTACTCACGGAGGCGGGTGGTCGTCTTTTAGCCGTTCGAACCGATAAGCCAGTGCATAAAGGGCAACTGAAGGAATTGATGGCAGTGGTGGCCAAGCTGCGGATGGCGCCCCCTGTCAAAGCAGGTCAGGTCCTCGTCCCAAACATCTTGGGAACAGGAGCCGACTTAGTGGCATCGAGCAGCATCTGACCAAAGGTCGGAAAGTATGAATGTGCGCAAAACCCTATCACTAAAAAATTTTCT
>SMTZ1_10007039_pt1 | contig 11308 bp, 9 predicted proteins | sample DeeMarSWOR136_30_FD_25667 | JGI IMG/M metagenome (IMG submission 25667)
AAACCCTTCGAGCCATGGACGACCTGGTCCGGCAAGGAAAGGTACGATACCTTGGCTGTTCCAACTTTCGTGCCTTTCAGCTCTGCAAGGCGCTCTGGATCAGTGATAAGCTCAATCTGGCCCGTTGGGATTGCATCCAGCCCCCCTATAACCTGCTTACTCGAGACATCGAATATGAGCTGCTTCCGCTGTGCGCTGAGGAAGGGGTGGGGGTATGTGTATTCAGCCCAATGGCAGCCGGCTTCCTGTCCGGTAAATACAATAAGGACAGAACACCCATTGAAGGGGCCCGATTCAGCCTGGCCCATCTGGGCTACCGCTACAACCAGCCATACTGGACTGATGCAAACTTTTCGGCTGTTGAAGAGTTGAAAAAAATCGCCGAAGAGCATGGAAAGGGCCTGCCGGAATTCTCCCTGGCATGGGTGTTGAGTAATCCCACAATCACGGCGGTGGTATGCGGGGCAACCTCAGTAGAACAGCTACAACAGAACATGAGGGCGACTGAAATCAGTATCTCAAAAGGAGAGCGCGATGCCTGCGATGAGGTATGGCATCAGCTTCGCCCGCCCCGCCTGTTTTACGGGAGATAATTCGTCCTGTTGCGGGGACGAAGCAGTGGGGTCACCCCCGTTCCCTTGAGCCCTCCCTCTCGAATGTCAGTGGCTAACGTGACAAATGAAGATGTGACCCCTTTTTCCCCTTTTTCTCCTTTTCGCGGCGCTGAGGGGTGGTCCCCCCTCCGCTATACGTCGCTCCCTTCCTGCTTTACCACTGAGGCGCAATGGTTTCATAACGAAAGTAAGAATCTTTCACTGTGCCGTCCGTGAAAAGGACCCCAAACGGGGGGACCATGCCATCGCTCCAGCAGAACCAGAGAACGACGGGGACACCCCATGCGTATTCGCCCCCCGTGAGGGCAAAAACATTCTCCAGGTAGTCCGCCTGGATGGGCTCGTCAGACGTCCCAATTTCCGTTAACCATAGGGGAAGTCCAAAAACGAGATATCCGTCGAGCAGGTCGCTCATGTTCCCGAAACCCCACGTTGGGGAAGGCCAGTTATCAGGCGCCCGTTGGCCGTAGGGATGCACGCCCACAGCATCAACGGTAAGGCCGCCGACCGCGTTGCTCGCCTGCTGGAGGTAATTCGGATTCCCGCTGGCCAGCCCGCCCACGATGATAGGCCGGGAGGAGACAGGGCGGATGACCTCCACGGCGTCCTTAAGCATCTGTCCAAAGTGGTTTGCCGGAACACCGGGATCGTAGGGGTCACCGGGCCGGAGCAGATCCGGTTCGTTCCAGATTTCCCAGGCATCGACCCCATCACGGTAGTGGTTTGCGATGTCCCTCAGGCCACTCTTGAATTTGGATACGTATTCTTCCCACACGTTCGTTGGGGCATCGGACGGCGGCTTGCCGGGCACTGACATGTAGTCGACCAGAAGAAGAACGTGGAGCCCTGCGCTGCGATAGGCCGAGATGATGGAATCGTAATAGTCGAAGCCACCAAAGTCCGCCTTCCATTCGATCCGCACCCAGCGGACACCGATCGTCTTCAGCTCTTCCGCCGTCGGATTCCCCGCCGGATTGGCCGGGTCGATGTTCATCCCAAATCGATTTGCCTGCTCCGTGAATACCGTAAAAGAAGGCGTTGAATAGTCGTTGTTGGTTTCATTCGACTCCGTGATCCGGTTGACGTCGTCGACCAGTGCGGTGAGCGTGTGAAAACCCTCTGTGGAAGACCAAGAAACGCTCGAGGTGCCGACTGTCACGCTGTTAGGGCTGTAATCGAAGATCTCGAACCACCCACCGTCAGCAGGATATGAGCCGAGGCCGACGATGATCTCGTCCTGGCCGTCCCCATCCACATCACCACAGGCAGGCCAACTCTCGCCGTTGGCGCTGCAATACCCCCCCCAATGAACATGAGACCACGCCGAATGCACATATCCGGCAAGGGCATCGTCGAAGACCTCAAGCCAGCCCCCTCCATTCCCATCCAGGCCGATGATGATCTCGTCGTAACCGTCCCGGTCGACGTCCCCACAGGCGGGCCGGGTCTCCCCGCCCTGGCCGTTGTACGCCCCCCAGTTGACCCTCTTCCAGGCCTTATGAGTTACCTGGCCAGAGCCGTACTCGAAGATCTCGAACCACCCACCGTCAGCAGGATATGAGCCGAGGCCGACGATGATCTCGTCCTGGCCATCCCCATCCACATCACCACAGGCAGGCCAACTCTCGCCGTTGGCGTTGTTATACACTCCCCAATTGATCCTGCCCCAGGCGAGGTGGGTGTAGTCATCATCCAGCACCTCGAACCAGCCGCCGGGGGTGGAGGGATCCCCCGCAACGGGCGCCAGGCCGATGACGATCTCATCCTTGCCGTCTCCATCGATGTCCCCACGCGCCGGCCGGGTCTCCCCGCCCTGGCCGTTGTACGTCCCCCAGTTGACCCTCTTCCAGGCCTCATGGGTCACGCTGCCCCCGGCCCGAAGCGGGCCGTCCACAATGCCGTAGGTTTCGTAAACGCCGTCGATAAAATAAGCCACCCCGATGACAACGCCCTCCGGCGTCGGTCCGCCCCCGATGTTCAGGACTTTGCATGAGAAAGTCACTGCATCACCAGCCAGCGGATTGGCCGGAGACATCGCCACCGACTCGACCACCAGATCAGGCGTGCCGCCCTCGGTTGTGGCGACCGATTGTGCTAAGACCAAGAGAATAACATAGCCGACTATCATGAATGATCGGAAATTCCTCATGTTCTCGCCCTTTCAGGCTTTTGTGTGGCCTGATTAACAGCAAGAATAGGGCCAGATGAAGACCGAATTCTTCGGACCTTTGTCTTCGATCAGCATCTACTCCGTCAAGAGAGATGTCTCTCCCGGACCAGTCAACGAATACGCCACAACCTCCTGGGATTCAAGCTCTTTCCCATCATGGAATCTCCAGGGCCTCAGGAGGGTCGCCGGGACATTTCCTCGGCAAAAGCGAAGATCGAGGGGTCCGGGTTTGGATCTTGCTATGCAATAAAGTAAAAAGACTGACAGGAAATGCTAACGATTCTCTTTTCTCGGGTTGGGGGAACGCAAAGGAAAATAAGAAAATTCGTAAAAAAAAGTATAAAAATGGGGTCAGCCCTGTAAGTAAAATAAATAAAAAAACTAAAAAAAGGGGCAACCCTTGAAATAGGACAAGTTATCTCTCGTTATTCCGACTTTTTTCTTAACCCATTGCCTTTTCTCAGTTTTATCGAGTTGACCCAATCTGCTTATAAGGCCAAATGTTCTTTGGCAAGGGCTGACCGCTTTTGCCATGGGGTTAGATGGATTTTGGGGATTGGGCTGGGAAAGTTGGAGGGGAATTGGAGGGGGCTAGATGGGGAGGGAAGCCCCATAACGCAACGCTTTTGGGTTGGTCAAGAATTCAACGTTAAGGGATTGTTGCCCAAACCCTGGAGCGAATAGTAAAGAATTTTTGGTAACCATTCTTAGTGAAGCGGAACACCCGCAAACTCACTGTTTGAGCCCGAAGGGCGAGTTTTGAGGTTGCGGTGAAGCGAACGTTAAAGTGGTCAACAATTCTTTTCAGAGAGCGAAATGGGATTCGGGCAACAGCCCGTTAACGTCTGACCACATTCCCCTTCATTCTCAGGCCAATGGGAGCAGATTTTGCGGCCAAGGTCTCCAGCCCCGTTTCTTCTGGACTCAACGGCTCTCCAAGGATCTCCCGAACCTTTTCTTTCAACTCCCTGAGGTCGGCTGATTTCACCACGAACGCATCCGCTCCCCAACTCATGAAGTCATGCCGGTAACTTGAATATGCAGTATTCAGAATGATCGGGACATCCCGGTACTTCCGGATAATCCTGCCAAGGGTCTCCATCCCATCCATCACCGGCATAACGATGTCCAAAATAACCAAGTCGGGTTTAGCTCTATCCAGTTGTTGTAATGCGGCCTTCCCGTTGGAGGCCACTATCACCTCGTAGCCAGCTTCAGCCATCTCATCGTGGTATAAAAGCCGCTGGCTCTCATCGTCCTCGACTAGCAGGATCTTTTTCATAGCAGCCTCCCAATTTTCTTCGTACCTCCGCAAGCCTCGCCACCCCCGCGGATGGTTAGCCCGCGTGGTCCTTAGTTATCTTGAATTTTCTGTTCTTGGAGGCCCTCAATTAAGAGGAACGTTGAGGTGAGGAAGAGATTTGAGATATAAGCGGGATTAGCTTCCTGCTGAAGACTCCTGATTCCACGGGGTCCTTTCTACCACCCCCAGTCTTCCACCCTCCCGGGTGGCTTTTATCCCTCTTTTCTTTTTAACACAAAACGGAAGAAAAGGAAAGTTTTGTTTTAGGCGATTATGGCAAATTGCTCTTACTCTTGATGTGTATGAGTTCTTTTGGAATGCAATGAGCTCCTTACATCCGATAACTTCGATAGAGAAGTCCCAGACGCTCAAATCCGATTAAATCTAACAGTTCCTTTGAATATCCCTTATTTTTTACCGATTTCAAGCAATCGAGCTAGTATTGATGTGGGGGAGCCTAGATCGGGATGAAATGACGCAAGCAGTAAGGGAGTATTGCGAACGATTTACGCTATGCTGAGAGATGACCCGGCATTTGCAAGGCGCTTCATTGGCTGTCCCGGGGGTTTCTGGCTGACTATCAGGTGGAACCCGGAGACTCGATTGAGGGACCAGAGCTCCAAGATCTACGGGGGCCATGGGGAGCACGGATGGGTGACTGGTTTCTCGTCCCACACATGAGCCCTTTGAGGCCCTGGCTCCATGGCAGGGCAAGCTCCTTTTCGGCTTTGAAAATGGTGCATTGCAAGGCCTGTCCCCCTACCTCTCTACCATTATCGCTTTAATGAGGACATGTCGCCTTGCTGCAGGAAAATCTCAACATTTCACGGATCCCCCTTTTCCTCCACTAACTACTTCTTCGGATAGCCCACCGATTGGGCAAGGATGACTTTCTGATCCGAGCGAAGCCTCATGGCCGTCGCGAGGGCCGGCCTGTCAATAAGCCCACGCACCACCGTTGCCAATCCCTCGGAGGCGCAGTACAGGTAAACATTCTGGCTTATGAAGCCCGTATCGGCAGCTGAGTAGAAGGCCTTATCGGCATCTGTCGCACTACTAATCCTCGAGAAATCCGCCACATAGATAAGGTTCACAGGTGCTTCCCGCACATAGGTCTGACGCCCAGTCATGGCACGAATATCTTCGGCCAGAACCCGCTTCAACATGTGGCCCTTGGCGTCGTAGAGGTAAAGGCCATCGGCGGTGGCCACGTAGATATCGATCTCTTGCCAGTTCCTTGCGGATGGCGCGGTGCGTTTTCCCGCATCTGCACGATTTACGCCGAATGCCGCCCAGAGCATGTTCGAAAGCACCTGAATGGGCAGTTTCTCGGTGCTGAAAGCCCGCGAACTCTGCCTATCCTTCAAAACCTGCATCAGGGGCCTGCCGCCCTCCAGCTGTGGCTCCAAAAGACGGATTGAAGCGAGATCCTGCGCAGAGGTTAAAGAGGCGCTCATCAAGAGAAAGGTGAGTACCAAGCGACCGGCTAAAGACGACATTGCGTTCATACGAGTCCTCCTTCTCATTTTCCAATCGACCTCGTTAGCAACGAGATTAATGGGAGTCAGATTTTTTACTATACCATTTTTGCTGTTGCCTTTCTATCCGCCTAAGGGAACGGCTCATCGAAGTTTCCTTGCAGTTCACGCGGGCCATACGGAGCACCCATAGGTAATTGGCTGGCGGTCCCATGAATGAGCCCTTTTTGAGGACGTGGCCTCGTACCAGGTCCGAATACGGTTGGCAGGCTGTTTCATAAATGACCTCCCTTCCACCATTACCCAATGGGACAAGCCTGAAATGTGTTTGACAAGATTTGGCAAATTTGATAGGAGGGCTTTGCTCACCGAAGGGAGGGGGAATTCCGTTATGAGCTGGGGATTTTTGGAGCCTTTTGCCATGGCTATCGTAGATATTTCAGGTGCTTATGAGTCGCATATCCATTCTGATCCCTCTCTTTCTCCTCCCATGGGTGATGATCGAGACCTTGGCCCACATGCTGAGCAGGCAGGACTTTCGGGAATACTGCTGAAAAACCATTTCGAATCAACGGTAGGCAGTGCATCGACGGCACGCTGATCTTCGGGAGTCTCGTCCTTAACGGATTTGCTGGAGGTCTCAATCCTATTACAGTTGAACATGTCCTAAAACTGGGCACAAAGGAAATTTGGCTTCCTCCTATCGATTCTCTGGCGCATTCGAATGAGCAGGTAAAGCGTGAACATCTCGTTCTTTCCAGCGATGCGGGGTAGCCACGCAAATCACTGCATGCCGAAGGTTTGCGCGTATTCGCTCGATGCCTGATGGACAAAGGCGTGGCTCGGGGAGGATTTCATGGTTTCAAAGATGCTTGACTGAATTTCTCGCTCTGCCATGATGCGTTCACCGTATTTTGGGGGGACCCAGGGGAGAGGAATGAGAAAGGAGGTGACCTACAAAGGGGAAATAGGGAACAAGACTGAACCATTCCATCGGAAGAAGAAGGAGGGGTTACCATGAGGACAATAAAAATCAGTAGCATCTTAGCGCTCGTGATCTTCTTAAGCTTCGGTATTGCAACGACTCAGGCCGTGACGCGAATCTCCATTGGAACTGGAGGGACAGGAGGAGTCTACTACCCCATAGGCGGGGGAGTGGCAGAGGTCTTCAACAAGCATCTAACAGGGGTGTCTGCCAGAGCGGAGGTGAGCGGGGCATCGATTGAGAATTGTCGCCTTGTGGGCGCAAATGAGCAGCAAATGGCGTTAGCCAACGCGGATGCCGTCTACTTTGCGTATCGTGGCGGGCGCGAGTACAAAAAGCCCTTGGACATCCTGGCCATGTTCACGATGTATCCGAGCAATATGCAGCCAGTGTGCCTGAAGAGTGCGCCCATCAATTCCATCAATGATCTCAGGGGAAAACGTGTCGCCGTTGGGCCCCCCGGAGGGACAACGTATGTGATGACGTGGAACATCCTGAAGACCTATGGGTTCACCGAAAAGGATATCAAGCCGATCTATCAGACCTTCGTTGAATCCGTATCCGGACTGAAGGACGGTACAATCGATGCGGCGTTCATTCTCGCCGGGTATCCCAACTCTGCTATCCTGGATCTCGCAACCACGCGGAGTATCAAGCTCATTCCAATCGAAAAGGATGTGATTGACAAGATAACCGAGAAATTTGGGTTCTATAGCGAGAGCGCTGTTCCCGGGGGCGTTTACAGGGGGGTCGATACGCCAACTCCGGGTATCGCGGTCATGAACGTTTGGATCGTTAATAAGAATCTTCCTGAAAGCCTCGTCTACAATATGGTCAAAGTAATCTTCGAACAAAAAGATTACTTGGTGAGCGTACACAAGAAAGCGGCGGATATGAACCTCAAGGATGCCGTTAAGGTCCCCTGTCCTATGCATCCGGGCGCTATTAAGTATTTCAAGGAAGTCGGCGCACTGAAGTAGGAAACGTGAACCGGGCCAAGGTGGTTCTGTAGCCACCCTTCCAGCGATGAGTTCAAGCAGACGAAGCTTGAGTGCCCCATCTCGCCCTGTTCTCTGTATATGGATGCTTTTCTCCTTCTGTTGATTTCGGCGGGCAGAGCGGGTGGGGCACGTTTCGAGTTGAGGATCGTTGGCTCCGCGGGAGACACTGAAACGGTCTTGTACAGCGTTCCGACTGAGCCGGGGAGGACCTTTAGAATCAGCTTCATTCATTCGCTGGATAAATGCGCCGTCATCGAGTACTTTCGAATCGAAGGCGATGCCACCCTTACGTTGATGGAGCAAGCCTACGGATGGTTTGGAGCGGGTTTGGAGTTCAATCCGGAGACCGGCTTTACGGATATGAAGGACCACATGGTTCACATCAAGGATATAGGAAGAAAGTTGGCGGATATTCCGATACGGGTCGGGTGGATCAGTGCATTTCGGTTGGAGTATGGAAATCAAGTGGTTCCCCTGAACTCCCTCGCACTACCCGGCCAACTCCTGACCATCAAAATCCACAGAACAGAAGAGCGATTGAAATAAATGACATCTAAATCAGATCCTCCAAAAGATACTCAGTCCCTTATTGCGAAGACCGTCTATTGCTTGGGAATTCTCGCCAGCGCGTTCCATCTCTACACGGCTGGAGCCGGGAATTTCTTTGCCATGTTCCAGCGAAACGTCCACTGGATGTTCATGGTTACCCTCATTTTCCTGATCTATCCAATAAGCAAGGGGAGAGGATGGGGGCTGCGACTCTTTGACCTCTTTTTCATTGGACTTTCCCTGTTTTCAGGGATGTACATATTAACCACCTATACGGACATCGTTCTGAGACTCGGGACGCCCACGTCAATGGATATCGTTCTCGGCGGAATCACGACTCTGTTGGTGCTCGAGGCGACTCGAAGGGCGGTGGGATTGCCGTTGGTTATCGTTGCCGCTCTGAGTCTCCTTTATGGCCATTTCGGATATGTCCTGCCGGGTATTTTCGGACATAGGGGATATTCGATAACGCGTATCATTTCGCACCTTTATCTGACAACAGAGGGAATCTTCGGGCTCCCTTTGGGGGTCTCGGCTACGTTCATCATCCTTTTCATCATCTTCGGGGCTTTTCTGGAAAAAAGTGGAGCGAGCAATTTTTTTGTCGAGCTAGCTTTTAGCCTGACGGGTCGGACTATGGGAGGGCCCGCCAAGACCGCCATCGTTTCGAGCGGATTTATCGCCATGGTATCTGGAAGCGCCGTGGCCAATGTGGTGACAACCGGAACCATCACCATCCCGTTGATGAAACGAACCGGCTATAGGTCCTTTGTTGCGGGAGCAATTGAGGCCCTTGCTTCCTCCGGAGGCCAGATCATGCCGCCGATCATGGGGGCAGGTGCCTTCATTATGTCCGAAGTCACCGGGATCCCCTATATCAAGATCATGGCCGCTGCCGTCCTTCCGGCGGTTCTTTTCTATTTCTCCCTCTACCAGGTCGTCCATTACGAAGCTCATAAGAGCGGCATTAAGCCCCTGGGCAGTGAGGATCGTCCAACGGCCCTTTCCATTCTGAAAAGAGAAGGATACCATCTCATTCCCATTTTTTTGCTCATTTTTGTCCTGATAATAGGGAGGACTCCCAACAGGGCGTGTTTCCTCGCCATCGTTTCCACAGTCATATTGAGCTGGATGAGAAGAGAGACCCGCATGGGCATCAGAGAAATCCTCGAGGCCATGGCAGATGGCGCCAGGGGTACGCTCATGGTTGCTGCGGCGACTGCCTGCGCGGGAATCGTCATTGGCATGATTACCCTGACGGGCTTGGGATTGAGCTTCTCGAGCATTATCATCTCCCTTTCGTACGGCCATCTTCTGCTCGCCCTGGTCTTCACCATGATCGCTTCGATCATTCTTGGCATGGGGATTCCGACGGCCGCTGCCTATATCATCGTGGCGGTCCTCGGTGCACCCGCATTGATGAGGCTTGGCGTGCCCATGATCGCAGCTCACATGTTTGTCTTCTATTTTGCCATCATATCAGGTATCACTCCTCCTGTGGCACTGGCGGCATATGCAGGAGCGGGAATTGCAAAGTCCTCCCCTATGAAGACGGCTATCTACGCCACTCTTTTTGGTCTGTATAAATTTCTCCTTCCTTATATTTTCATCTACAACACAGGACTGTTATTGCTTGGAACCATAAAGGACATTTCGGTCACGGTGATCATTTCCGTTATCATATCGTTCATCATTGCCGTGGTCTCCGTCGGATATTTCAAGAGGCCTATCACAATAGTGCAACGGTTATTCCTTCTCATGTCCGCCCCCTTTCTGATCTATCCAGGAGAGGGCATGAAAATCGTTGGATCTGCTATCTTCGCGATTGCTGTCATCCATGCGTGGCGAGGAGGACTCCGGTCACGAATGCCTTTACGGTCGAGTAAAATCTGAGTAGCGTGCTTTAAATCCGATCAAATGCTGGAAAATATTCCCAATCTGGATTTACAGGGGTTTTTAGGATTGAAAGGGGCGAGTCCAGGCGATGGCTCAGAGGGGTGATGATGCCTTGCTGGAAGGAGATGTCCTCGTTGAAACCTCCTGGGAGAAGGATGAATGGGAGTGGTAGCCTCGCGCTTCGACGTTTTTCTTGTGAATCTGGGCCCTCCTTTGGGTCACCAGATCAAGAAAACACGTCCGTGTCTCATCATCTCCCCGGACGAGATGAATAAGCACATCGAGACCATCATTGTCGCCCCAATGACCACCAAAGGCTGCAGCTATCCATCCCGTGTACCTATCAACGTTCAGGGGAAGAAAGGACAAATCGTCCTCGACCACATCCGGACCATAGACAAGAGTCGGTTAACGGGAAAACTCGGGAGGATCGACAAAAGAACAGCCCAAAAGGTGCTCGACGTGCTAAGGAAGATGTTTGCTCCATAGGGACTACTCCTATCCCTTTCTCTGGGGAAAGCACGCTGCGGACATTGAGGGTTCGGCCAGTTCGCCCTATTCCCCCCTGTTCCACCTTGACAAGGATGAGGGATTTGGACCCACATCTGAAGGGAGATACCTCACTATTGTCTTTGAGCTGAAGGCAAAGGGTATTGCCCAACCCATTACCGGCCGGGATATGAGCGGGCAGAAATTCGATATTACAGGAAACACGGGAGATAAGAGATGAGAAAACAAGAGAAGGAACTAAAGGAACTGGCTGACTACTACGAGCAGAGAGATGTACTGGATGAGATCACCGACGAATCGGTTGACTTCAGCTTAGACGAACGCCTTCGCCAGGATATACTTTCAGGGAAACGCAAAAGGAAACTGAAGCACCCCGCGGCAAGCCGCGGGGTGCTTCAGTTATTTAAGGGCGTCTCCTTTTGGGGCTAGCGTCCCAGCGACATTCGGTGTCCACCGTGAACACAGAGCAATTGCCCAGTAACCCACCGGGCTTGTTCGGACGCCAAGAAAACAATGACATCGGCGACGTCTTCTGGTTGACCAATACGTCTCAGCGGGATATCACCGACCAGTCCCTCCTCCATCTGCGGCGTGATATATCCGGTTTGAATCGGGCCAGGGGAGACGATATTCACCGTGATTCCGAAGGGGCCCACCTCCGCAGCAGCACTGCGGCTGTAAGATTCGAGTGCATACTTACTAGCCCTATAGGAGACTTCCCCGGGACAGCCCCAAGAGCAGTCAGCACTTATATTGATGATCCTCCCCCAATTTCGATCACGCTCGATATGCCGACGAGCAA
>SMTZ1_10025808_pt1 | contig 11308 bp, 10 predicted proteins | sample DeeMarSWOR136_30_FD_25667 | JGI IMG/M metagenome (IMG submission 25667)
GAAAAGTAAGTATGATGGAAAAGATGGAGGGAAATGAATATGGAATACGTATATGCTGCGATGCTCCTGCACAAGGCTGGAAAAGAAATAAACGAAAAGAACGTTTCCGAAGTGCTCACAGCAGCCGGCGTTAACGCCGACTCTGTCCGAGTTAAGGCTTTAGTTGCGTCTATTGCCGAGGTTGACATCGAGGAAGCAATCAAATCTGCTCCTGCAATGATGGCGGCAGCACCAGCGCCTGCAGCTGAGGCACCAGCGAAGAAGGAAGAGAAGAAGCAAGCAGAAGCAGAGGAAGAAGACGAGAGCAAAAAAGAAGAGGAAGCAATGGAAGGTTTAGGCGCCCTGTTTGGATAAAGGCGCTACTCCGTTTTTCTGAACGTGGGAGGCTTTTTTCCTCTCTCTTGTGTCCTTTTTGAATTCTTTGTTTTCTTAGCCCTTGCAAGTTTAGTGCTCATTGAGCTTTTTGGAGAGGAATTTTACCCCTTAACTCAAGAAGATATACTTTTTGTGTCTAAGACCACGATATTCTTATGCTTCGTCAATTGCTTTCTTGTTTTTTTGACCGCTTTTTTCCCAGTTTAACGCCCTCTTTGCCTGCCTTCAAGCCTTTTTTACCTACATCCTTGCCAACTTTGGCGCCCTTTTCTCCCACTTTCTTTCCAGCATCTACAGTCTTTTCAGCGGCTTCTTCAGTCTTTCTCTTCAATTTTTTGAACATAAAATCACCTCCCCCCATTAGTTTTTACCGTATTTTTAGTAATAAATTTTGACATGCACTAGATTAGCTGGTTGCATTAGGAATATTAAGCAGTCTGACCAAAACCCTATCTATGGTCATAGATTCGAAGAAGCTAAAGAAACTGTTCTTGGACTTCTTTAGTGAAAACCAGCACAGTTTGATTCCGAATTCTCCTCTTATCCCAGAATATGACCCAACAGTTCTCTTCACCCCGGCTGGCATGCACCCGCTTATTCCATACTTTTTGGGGCAGCCTCATCCGCTTGTTACTTCAAAAGGGAAGCCATCCGATTGAGCTACGAGTTTCTCACAGACAAGAGATGGCTTAATCTGGATGAAAAACGCTTGTTTGTGACCGTGTTTGCGGGAGATCAGGATGCTCCAAGAGACCTTGAGAGTTGTGAGGCGTGGAGCGTTTTAGGTGTTCCTGACAGTCACATCTTCTTTTTGCCGAAGGAAGAGAATTGGTGGGGTCCGGTAGGTCACACGGGACCTTGTGGACCCTGCACTGAAATGTTCTATGATACTGGAAAACCGCCCTGCAGTCCATCCTGTAGACCTAATTGTTCGTGCGGTAAATATTTTGAGCTCTGGAACGATGTTTTCATGGAGTATAACAAAACCGCTTCGGGCGGTTATGAACTGTTAAAGCAGAAGAATGTTGATACTGGTATGGGAGTAGAGCGTACTGTCGCGATGCTGGGGGGGAAGGAAACCGTGTTTGAGATTGCTGCGATTCGTCCAATAGCAGAGAAGGTGGAGGAAATTGCCTCAATAAGTGCGCCGACTCCTGCTCAGGAAAGGTCGATCCGAATCATCACAGATCACATTCGCGCTTCAACATTCGTTTTGGGTGACGAAAGGGGAGTTAAGCCAAGCAATGTTGACCGAGGCTATCTTTTGCGTCGGCTGATTCGGCGTGCAATAAGGTTTGGACGATTACTTGGAATTGAAAGAGACTTTTTGACAGAACTTGCTGAAGTTATCATATCGCTTGACGAGTCCGAGTATCCGCTGCTTAGAGAAAAAGAAGACAGCATATTCGACGAGCTTAGCAAAGAAGAAGCCAAGTTTAAGAGAACTCTCGCAAAAGGTTTAAGGAGATTCCAGCGAATAGCAAAAGATAGAACAAAAATCGACGGAAAAGATGCATTCTTGCTGTTTCAGAGCTTCGGTTTTCCATTCGAGTTGACGAAAGAGCTTGCCGAAGAGATTAAAGTTGAAGTCGACGAGAAAGAATTCAGACGCGAATATGAACGGCACCAGAAAGTCTCGTCTGCAAGCGCAAAAAGATTGTTCAAGGGCGGTTTAAGCGATGCATCAACTGAAACTATAAGGCTTCATACTGCAACGCACCTGCTGAATGAAGGTCTGCGGAGGGTTTTAAAAAAGAAGAATATTGTTCAGAGAGGATCAAATATTACTCCGGAGCGGCTTCGTTTTGACTTCAATTTCGATAGACCTCTGACATCTGAGGAGATAGAGACAGTTGAAAAGTTGGTTAACGAGCAAATTAAGAAAGGTCTGCCTGTTAAACGAGAAGAGATGAGTGTAGAGGAGGCAAAGGCAAGTGGTGCTCAAGGAGTGTTTGATGACAAATACGGTGATACAGTATCAGTTTATACCGTAGGTGACTTCTCTTCAGAAATCTGCGGCGGACCTCATGTCAGCAACACCACCGAGTTAGGAACCTTCAAAATAACAAAAGAAAAGGGCATCGCATCCGGAGTCAGAAGAATACGGGCAGTACTTAAGCGTAAAAAGGGGAATTAACATCCCAACTCAACGATCATATTTGTAGTCTAATAACAGAGTATTATTGAAAACTAGCTCTTTTCTGGAAAAACAAGCAACAACAAAAACTGGTAATGGAGAAGTAAGAAGTGGAGAATTTGCTGTTTCACCAGACTGAGATTTTTCCGTAGATCAGTTTTTTGCAGAAATCCTCTATTTCGGCTAGTTCGCCGTCGATTACTTCGGTTATTCTGCCCTGCACTTTCTTATCAAGAGAAGCTCCGTCACCCATGACTACCTGCGCAGCAGCAATTGCCGGCTGATCTATCGGCTTCCCTATGTTACTCAACAGCCAAATGTAAGTCTCAGCCACTTCAGGCACCTCTTCACAGACGCTTCTGGCAATCTGATGAGACAAAGCATTATAGATTTTCCCAACATGACTAACAGGATTCTTTCCCGCAGCCGCCTCAGTGCCTATAGGACGATTCAAAGAAATTACACCATTCACCTTGTTCCCCCTGCCCACCTGACCAGAATCCGCACCATCTGCACAAGTACCCAGCACAGTTAAGAAAATGCCATCTACACCTCGTCCCTCAACATCTAAGGTGTTAACATACACGCTAACCTTCTCAAAAGCGCCTTTACCATTCACAAACTCTTGCACATCAGCATGAATATCAGACTTCTTCCTCATGTAATCCTTCTCGCTATCAACGAAATGATCCACAAAAGCCATGGCAATAGTCAAATCAAGGTTGTCTCCATTTCTGAAACCCATAACCTTAACATCTTCCCCAGCTTCAGGAAACCGCTTCTTGAAATCCCCCGAATTCACGTAACGCTCCGTCTCAAAAACCATGTTTTCTGTACGTGTCATAGGCGCATAACCCACAGCCGCCGAAGTATCGTTAGCTCCCATCATGCACTGATCTCTCTTGAAGATGTCAGTGAGCCCCTGAGACCCCGGCTTCAGCTCCACCTGATACCTCATGTGCTCATCAGGATCAACAAACCTAAGATTCTTCCTCAACCAATCCTTAGCTGTCTGGATGGCTATCTCCTCAACAGGCACGCTTTCTCCATCAACCTTGAAGGTTGCACGATCTCCAAAAATTAGAAGCATAGGGTCATTCACAACCCCTCCCCCAAATCTACATTCAACATTTCCTGCAACCAACAGCGATTTGTCAGCGTTATGATGCATGATAGTCCCAAACTTATCAAGATAGGCTCTGCTCAGCCCCACCGATACCTGATCCATTATAGCGTCACACATGGAGTCAGGATGACCAACACCTTTCCTTTCCACAATTTCGATCTGTTGTTTCTCAAGAGGCGCCCGTTTTGAACCTTTAACCATGATGTTCCTCATGAAAACACCTTGACGAAAGGCTAACAGCGACAATTAATATATACCTTACGATAATATGCAAAGCAGAAAAATAAACACAAAATCATAATAAACCAACTCCCTTCACAACTCAAATAATTCTCCTTTAATCCAGAGCACCAACTTTTGTCCGCATACTTTTTGCTTTAAAATTGTAGTAAACATTGATAAATGGGACACACTAATAGTGAAAAATATGCTAGAACAGTTAAAAGAGGAATGTGGAGTTTTCGGAGCAAAAAATTTCGAAAACAGATCCGTATTCCCCTACGTTTACTGGGGTCTACGAGCACAGAATCACCGCGGTCACCAATCCCACGGTTTTCTAACCTTTGACGGAACATTCCACAACCATAAAGACCTGGACTTGGTACCAAAAATAAATAAGGATGCTATCCAAGAGTGGCTCACAAGACTTCCCGGAGCCACTGGTTTAGGGCATGTACGGTACACTACTTCTGGCGGAACCGATTATCAATCTCTGGTAAAGAGTACCCAACCAATCTTGGAGAAACAGGGAGAAAAACAGATCGCATTAGCATTTAACGGCAACATAGTTAACACTCCAGAAATAATTGAGGAAATAAAAAAAGAATATCCAAACTTTAGATTCAACTATGACGCAGAACTAATCTCTAGAAAACTCTTGAGACGTGGAAAAGAGGATGATCTTGCCTCATCGGTCAAAACATGCATGAAAGAAATTGAGGGCGCCTTTTCCGTTGCTGGAATGACAGAAAAAGGAGATCTCTTCGCCTTCAGGGATCCCCAAGGAATAAGACCTCTATGCTGTGGCTGCAGTAAAGACCGAAAAACTTGTTCGATCTCCTCAGAAACCGTGGGTCTAGATATAAACAGCTTCGAATTCAATTTCGAGATTAATCCGGGCGAACTTGTGATCGCCTCAAAGGATGGATTCAATCGACATCAACTGGTGAATAAAGAAAAGAGGGCATTATGTGCCTTCGAGTTCGCCTACTTCGCTAGACCAGACTCCAGGCTGGGAGACAGGTACGTTTACGAAGTTAGAGAACAATTTGGAAGAAACTTTGCATGGGAATACCCTGAAAACACCAGCAAAGTGGACATGATTATGTCTATGCCAGAAACAGGCAACGATGCAGCGTTCGGATACCACGAGTTGACGGGTATAAGGTGGGAAAGAGCCTCTAGAAGACATAGGTACGTGGCAGAGAGAGCCTTTATTCTGCTTCCGGATGAAAGATTCAATACCATAGACAGAAAAATTAACATTGTCGACCATAAGCTGGCTGGAAAAAACCTTGCGGTGGTGGACGACAGCATAGTCAGAGGAGACACCACCAAGGTTGTAGTCGACAAGCTGCGCAAAATGGGTGCCAACAAAATTTATCTCTTCATCACCTTCCCCAGAATCATTGGGCCTTGCTTCTACGGAGTTGATATGGCAACCTACAAGGAGCTTATAGGGTCACAATACGAGGCGGAAGAGATTGCGAAGATAGTGGGCGCCGATGCAGTGAACTACCAGTCAGTGGAGGGGCTAGTCAAAGCCACTGGCATGAGCAGAGACGACCTGTGTTTGGGTTGCATCACCGGCAAGTATCCTACGCCCATGGCTCAAAAACTGGCAGACGAAATGAAGCAAAGATTCGAAAACGGATACAACGAAAGGGGGAGAATATACGAAGCTGCCATCACCTAACCACATAACAGGTTCGTATCAGCATATTTAGGTGAGGATTGATGGAAAAAGTTGGCATCCTAGTGGTTTCTTACGGCTCAAGAGCAGCCACCATGATAGATTCCTTCGTCCGCAGCGAAGAATACGCCCCAAAACTTTACGTAGTTGACAAACAGAAGAACCCCTTCAACCTGAAACATGCAGAAAGACACACGATTATCCCAGACTTCAATCTAACCAAAATCACAAAATTCGCCAAAAAACACAGAGACAAAATAGACTTCGGAATAGTTGGTCCCGAACAGCCGATTATCGCTGGAGTACGCGACATAATCGAGAAAAAAACAGGCATACAGATGATCTGCCCAACCAGAAAGTACGCCATAGAAGGCAGCAAAATAGCCCAGAGGCAGCTGTTCCAGAAGGTTGCGCCGGAAGTTAATCCCAGATTCAAGGTATTCGACCCCAACGATTACAGCAGCACAGCACAGGTCAAAAAGAGCGTGTACGCTTGGCTAAAAGAGCTCAGCAACAAGGTTGCGGTGAAGCCTGATAAGGCAACTGCAGGAAAAGGCGTGGGGGTGTGGGGCGACCACTTTAACACTCCAGAAGAGGTTTTCGAGCATTTCCTCTCCAACTATGAGCATGGTCCAGTGATAATCGAGGAGAAGGTTGAGGGCGAAGAATCCAGCTTCCAAGCATTCTGCGACGGAAAACGTTTGGTTCCCCTGCCTGACACCAGAGACTACAAACGAGCCTTCGACAACGATAACGGACCCAACACTGGGGGAATGGGCTCCTACAAAGACTCGGGGGATATACTGCCCTTCATGACTGCGAGGGACAGAGAGAGAGAAATCGAGCTTGTTAACAGGGTTTTCGGGGAGCTGAGGGGAAAAGGAAGCAACCCTGAACTGCGGGGAATCCCCTTCTACGTCGCCTTCATCCACACGAGATAATGAATGTGCTACCCATACTGAAGGACGACTTCGTTGAAGTATGCTACAACATTCGGGACGGAAACCTGAGAAAAATCAACTTCGAGAACCAAGCAACTGTGGTGACATACAAGGTTCCGCCAAACTATGGCGGCTACGCCACCGTGTTTCCTGACCGAGTGGACAAAACAAAAGTGGAGACTGCCGTGGATATGACGGAAGCAGAAGAACTGGCTGAAAAGGATGAGGGTATACGGGTTTATCCGGGCTCCATGGAGCTGAGAGACGGAGAAAACTTTGCCCTTGGTTCCCGCACCGTCGCTGTTGTCGGCGGGGGAGACAGCATTCAGGAGGCAAGAGAAAAGTCCCTTCAGGGGTTAGGGGCGATTGAGGGGGGAGCGCTGTGGAACCGAAACGACATCGCAGCAAAAAACCATATTGGAAAGAGTATTAAACATATGGAAGAGCTGAGGAGGCGCTGATGTCAACGGAAGCGTCCCAGAAGAATCCAAAACTTTTCGTTACTGACTGTGAGGGACCCATCTCAAAGAACGACAACGCCTTCGAGTTAACAAGCAGCATTGTTCCAGACGGAGACAGCTTCTTTGCGCTTGTAAGCAAGTATGATGATGTTCTCGCGGATGTTGTCAAGAAGCCCGGTTACAAGGCTGGGGACACGCTGCGGCTGATTCTTCCATTTCTTAAAGCATTCGGCGCCACCGACAAAAAAATAAAAGATTTTTCTGCTAGAGACGTTCTTTTGGTTCACGGAGCCAAGGACACGCTCACTTTCGTCAGGAAACTTATGCCCTCCTTTATTGTCAGCACCAGTTACGAACAGTATATCGCTTCCCTGTGCACGCTGACGAGCTTTCCTTTTGAGAACACCTACTGCACTCGCCTAAACATAGACAAATACGACATAGGCGAGAAAGAAACAAAGAGGCTAAGAGAACTTCAAAGAGAGATAACAGCGCTGCCCATGATTGAAATCCCCAAAAACGCCAATTCCATAAACGATTTTTCCCAAAGAGACCAAGAAACTATACAGCGGCTGGATGAGATTTTCTGGCAGACAATTCCAAAGATGGAGTCAGGCAGAATGCTGGAGGAAGTTAATCCTGTTGGAGGCTCAGAGAAGGCTCGGGCTGTACAGGATATTGTGGAGAAGATGAAGTGCAGCCTTGATAGGGTGATTTATGTGGGCGACAGCATAACCGATGTTCCGCCCCTGCGGTTGGTTAGAGAAAATGGGGGATTAACTGTCTCCTTCAACGGGAACGATTATGCGGTTCGAGAATCGGATGTTGCTGTGCTTTCAGGAGACACCACTGTAACCTCTGTTCTCGCAGAAACCTTCAGCAGACATGGAAAAGAGGTAACATTCAGGCTGGTTGGAGAGTGGAATCCCTCAGGATTGAAGAAATATTGTGGCTCTCCAGAATTGCGTGAGCGAATGTTACGGTTGTTTCCTGATGTTTTTCCTCAGGTGGAACAGGTAACTGATGATAACCTTGAACAGTTGAAGAGGGAGAGCAGCGTTTTCAGGAAGACTGTAAGAGGAGAGGCTATAGGAAAGTTAGGATAAACATTACACAGGGGATTCTATGAAAGCTGAAATCGAAGACACTTACGCAGAAGCTTTCGACGGAATAGTCTCCAGAGTAATAGTCACCGCCGACCAAAAAGAAGTGCTGAAGAAAGCCGCAGAAGACGCCACAGCTACACCATCAATAGTCATCGGCAGAATCGAGGGCGGTATCGAAAAATATCTAGACAAGAAGGAAACGCCGGATGGACGCAAAGGCACAGTTCTGCAGTTCTGGGGAGGAATCGACGAAAACAAGCCTCTCGAGGAATCGGTGAAAAAGTTTGAGACAGAACTCTCATTTCGAATACGGCAGGACATTCTGGTGAAGCCCTTCACTGCAGTCTTTAATGCCCTACCTAAGGCTGATGGAAAGATGGGGATGATGATGCGGGTTGGTCACTGCGGAGACGGATTCGAAATGAAAGAAAGACTTTACGGGCGAAACATGATTGTTGTTCCTTTGATGGTTTCTAATTTTCTGATAGAACGTGAATTGGGCTACGCTAAAGGAGTTATGGGAGCCAACTTCTGGTTCATGTGCAAAACCAAACGGGCAGTCATGGAGGGCGGAAGAAAGGCGCTGGATGCCATTCATCAGGTTTCGGGAGTGATTACGCCTTTTGATGTTTGTTCTGCGGGTTCAAAGCCTGAAACCAACTTTCCGTTGATTGGTCCCACAACTAATCATCCATATTGTCCTACTTTGAAGGAGAGGTTAGGTGCTGAGTCGAAGGTTCCTGACGGTGTTAATTACATTCCCGAGATTGTGATCAACGGCATTTCCCTTAAGGCGGTTGAGGAAGCAATGAAAGCAGGCATTCAAAGCGCAAGCAAAGTTGATGGGGTTGTTAAGTTTTCAGCGGGAAATTATGGCGGAAAACTGGGAAAACATAGAATATACCTGCGGGAGCTGTTCCGATGACTTTTGATGTTGTTGGGTTCGGCGCCCTTAACTTGGACAAGCTCTTCAAGGTGAACATTATCGCCAAGAAAGAGGAAGAAGGCGCTGTATTAGACTTCAAGGAGTCTGCGGGCGGCTCAGCAGCCAACACAGTTGTAGGCTTGGCTAGACTGGAGCTGAAAGCGGGGTTCATTGGGAAGGTTACCGCAGACCATGAAGGAAAATTTCTCCTAGATGAGTTCAGAAGAGAGGGCGTAGATATCAACGGCATAGCGATCTCGGAGAAGGGTAGAAGTGGCACGGTTATGGGATTCATCGACCCTCAGGGAGACAGAGCCTTGTATGTTGACCCGGGAGTCAACGACCACATAGACTTCAAGGACATAAACTTGGACTACGTCTCTGGCACAAAGTTTCTGCATTTGTCATCGTTTGTAGGAGAAAAGCCATTCAAAGCCCAAAAACAGCTTATAGAACAGCTTTCCAGCGTCAAAGTCAGCTTTGACCCCGGAGCCATCTACGCAAGAAAAGGCTTGGATGCCATAAAGCCGATAATCAAAAAGAGTTACGTCATGTTCCCCAACGGCATAGAAGTGAAGCAGCTTACAGGACAGGACTACAGAGAAGGCGCCAGAACGTTGGCAGAATTGGGTGTTGACATAGTTGCGGTCAAACTTGGCAAACGGGGCTGCTATATTTCAGACAGAAAGGAGAGCCACCTGATTGGGGCATACAATGTGGAGGCGGTGGATACGACTGGTGCCGGAGACGCCTTCTGCGCTGGTTTCCTGTACGGATTAATGCAAAGAAAAGACCTTTATGAATGCGGGAAACTGGGAAACTTTGTTGCCTCCCGCTGCATATCAAAGATGGGCGCCAGAACCGGACTACCACGGTTAGCAGAACTGAAAAACCTCTAAAAACGCTTCTTTAGATACTCAACCATGGACTCGAAGACCAGTTTTCCGTTCCCATACTGTGGCAACGTTTCTGTTTTTGTCCAGTCAGGTAGCTGCCAACCATAAAACGCTCGTTCAGGGTGCGGCATCAAACCGAAAATTGTTCCTGTGGGGTCGCAGATGCCCGCTATGTCATGGAATGCTCCATTAGGATTGATGGGAAATTCTCCGTCTGCGTATTCGCCGTCTTTAGTGCAGTATCTGAAGACAAGTTGATCATTATCATACAACTGCTTCAGAAGGCGGTTCTCTTTCTCTTTCAAGAAGAGGAAGCGCCCCTCGCCGTGAGCCACAGGCAGTCGCAACACTCTGTGTTTCGGAATCTTCTGTGTGAAGAGGCATCTGCCAGAGTTTTGGTGCTTTAGGTAGACCCACCTGCAGTTATAGCCTATCGGAATGTTGGTTGCCAATGTTGCCTCCGGATACTCGCTGATTCCCTTGAAGGCGGGGAGTAAGCCGGCTTCAACCAGAACCTGAAAACCGTTGCAGATTCCCAAAATAGGTCTTCTCTCATCAACAAACCTTTTCAGGTAGCTGCGAAGCTTTGTCAGAGTTCCCGTAGCCCAGATTGCTCCAGCGCGCACGTAATCGCCGTACGAGAATCCTCCCGGAAACACAAGAGCATCGTAGTCGAGAAGACTGGCTTTTTTCACTACTTCGTTGAGATGAACAACTTCCGCGTTGGCTCCCAGCTCATTGAAGGCTCTTTTTGTTTCAGCGTCGCAGTTTGTTCCGCCCACCCTCATGACGCAGACGCGAATATCCTCCACCTTCACATGATCAACCTCCCAGAACGCCCTTCCAGCGTTTCCTCAACTCCCGTAAATCGGCGTGAACAGCTTCTTCGCCACTTAAACCATAAACCGAAAGATAACCGTCTTTTTTAACTCTACCAACCTCAGCGCAGACAGTATCTTTCATTAGGGCTTCGAAGTTTTCTCTGTGTTTCTCTGTGACTTCCACCAAGAATCTGCTATTTGATTCTGAGAAGAGAACATGATCGTTTCTGGACAGTTCTTTTGTTCTAGGCACCTTCCTTAGGTCCAGTTCTAGCCCGTATCCGCTGCTGAAAGCCATCTCCGCCGAGGCAATTGCTAAGCCTCCTTCAGAAAGGTCGTGGCATGACCTTATGTACCCTAAGTCGATGGCTTCTGTCATCAAATCCATTGTTTTCTTTGCCTGCTCCAGTCTCACCCTTGGAACACTTTTTCCTAGGTAACCTCTTAGTTGGTAGTAGTGGCTGCCTCCCAGCTCAGGGTAGGTCTCGCCGACTAGGTAAAGGATGTTTCCGGGCTGCTTCAGTTCCATGGACACCGTTTTCCGTATATCAGGGATTACTCCGATGGCAGTGATTAAGAGCGTGGGTGTGACCTGTCCCAGAGGAGAT
>SMTZ1_10018617_pt1 | contig 11307 bp, 6 predicted proteins | sample DeeMarSWOR136_30_FD_25667 | JGI IMG/M metagenome (IMG submission 25667)
AAAATCACACAATAAGATATTTTCCTTCACGATTAACCACACTACACTGACATACAGCCCCATTGGAGATTCCTCAATCCACTTATACCATCTCTCTACAAAAAATAAATCACTCCTGAGAAAAAATAATTATAAAAACGTGGCACAGGTACAATTCTTTAAGGACCGCACGAATGAATATCTTGCACTGGGGTATACTGACCAAGAAAAGGAAGCTCCCCTTCTCTCTCTCTATAACAAAAAAGAGGATTTTGTATGGGGAGTGGAAGAGGTAGAAGGCTCAGTAAAGGCATTAAGAGTAATTCAAAATAAAGATGGAGAAAACGTTATCTTGGCTGGCACTGAGAAATCTATGCTCTATGCAGTTGATCCTAAGGGTAATGTGAAATGGAAATTTAAGACTGATGGTGCAATCAATTGCATGGAAGTATCCTACCGGCCTAAGACAAAAGAGCCTTATATTTTCATAGGAGTAGAAGGAGGAACACTTTATTTACTAGACAGCTTAAGCGTTTTGAAATGGAAAAAGGTATTTAATTCGGCAGTAAGAGATTTAAACCTAGTTAAGATTTCAGGATATCACTATCCTCATATTTTAGTAGGGTTGTCTGACAATACAGTCCTTTCTCTCTGTCGTTCACCCGCAGAGGATTTGGCCCCTATTTTCTCTGAACTCTTCTCGGATATACTCAGGAAAGAGAATTACTCAGAAGAGTCGATGATTGATTGTTTTACTAAATCTCATTACCAGTCGATCAGAGATTTTGGTGAAATCAGGAGTTTTGGTTTTGATAATGCTTCAGCACTTCTTATTCTCCAATTTACTCATTTGGGAAGAGCACTTGAAGAAATCATTGAACTGATCATGTCTTATAAGCCCAGTGCCAAAAGTCTAGCCCAGCTTGCTAAATTCCGACTAAACTATGAGAAGAGAAAGTCGGCTTACGCTTTCAAGGTGAGAGAAAGATTCGAAAACCTTTATCAACGGGGAGATCTAAGAGATGCTTTGTTAACTGGCTGTCAACTAGCCTATCAGAGCATTGACTTACAGTGGATAACTCAACTTCCCCAACCAATAGATAAGCTGATGGCTATTGATCAAAGCAGATTTCTTATGGTATCGGAAAACAGAGTCGCTCTCTTCGATCACTTGATACCTTCTAAAGACTTAAGTATATCACTACCTTCTAAAATCGTGGCATGCTTTCATACTAAGAAAGAGATATACACTGACAATCCTACTGCCTTTGTCATCCTTACAAAAGATTATAAAATAAGATATTATCATCTCCCACTGAGTGAAGTTAAGACTATCGACATTCAGGTCAATGGGAAAATAAAAAGTGAGATTAGAGAAAAATCAGTCACCATGCTGGATAATCTTTTTAGTTTCTCCACAAGTGACAAAGTATGCTACATCTATTCTCTCTCCTCAAAAAAAGCAGAGCTGATTAAGAGCTTTAAAACCGAGTATCAGACCACTGCGGCAACCTTTTTCGCACAGGAGGAAGATATTAGAATCGTAGTGGGCACACGGGCGGGAAAGATACTAGTCTATAAAGTCAGCAAAAGAGATCTTTTTGCAATCAATGGGGAAGAGCCCATCTGGTCTGCAGACATCGAGGGAATGGTGGAAAGTATTGTTTCAGCCAGTAATTCACAAGGGGAAACCCTAATTATTGCAGGCTCGTCCTCTGGGGCAGCAAAGGCCTTTGACTTTGACGGCAACCTCCTTTGGGAGTTCAGAACCATAACGGAAAGGCTTCAACCAGGAAGAGGGTTAAGATCGATAACAACAGTCGGGGGAAAGAAAAACTCAACCATGTATGCTCTCTTATTAGCAGGAGAACGTATGTATGTCATCAGTGAAGAAGGGAGACTGACCAAGATTTTTACTTTTCCTGAAATTGCCCTGAGGTGTGATCTAGTTGAAGACGCTGAAGAGCAGCCATCCTTTTTAGTCCTTTTCACTAATTACATGCTTCACTATTACACCTTCTATCTGAAAAACCCTCTATCACATGAACTTCACACCATCTATCAAACCCTTATAAAACCTGAAGGCGAAGAAAAAGTCTTCATGGATCTCATAGGAAGTGAGAATCCTCCTCTGCATGCCTTTGCCTTTCAGCACGCTACTCAACTGGTTAAAACATATCCCACGGCAAAGGATATGGTACTATCCTCCATGAAGAACCTCTACCAGAAAGATACCACACTTCGTCGAGTCATTATTAAAAGTCTAGAAAACATCTTAGTAGAAGAATGGGATGCCTCACTACTACTGGATAACATCGATTTTGATGATATCTATCAGTTCTCAGGGATGATCAGTCTTTTAGAAAAAGTAGGAAAAAGGAGCAAAGCCACTCGTGAAAAGGTTATAGAATTTTTAAAGAATGTCTATTCCATCACTAAGAGAGAAGCCAACCACATTGCCATCCTTCAACTACTAGAAGAGTTGCTGAAGGATGATCACCATGGCCTCGCACAATTTTTATTTGATATAACGCCCTTTGAAAATTCCCACTGGGTGTCTCAGGAAATTGGACTCATTCTGGAACACACCCTAGGTAAGGCCTATGTCGAGAATTTCAACTTACTAAACAAGTGTTTCTATGTCTCAAACATGAAAGAGCTTAAAGCACTTTCCAGGGAGATAAAAGATAATTTTACTACCTATGAAGAAAGATTTACTGAAAATGCCATAAAAGCCCTCAAGATATTTGCTACTATTAACTGGGATGAGAAGGAGAGAATGGATGAACCTTTCAAAGCTGAGCTGGAACAACTGAAAAGGGTGCTTAATACACAATCACAAAACATAGCTACTGCACTTTTCCATAAGTGGGAAAGGATCTTAAAAAACGTCAGTACCGCAGAGATCAGATTAAGCGATCTGAGTGTGAAAGCATGGCATAAGGTGGAGAGTTTAAATTCCCATGTGAGACACTCTATCGTGGAGGGATGCTTTTCTGGCCTTGAATCCTTTGCCCTAATGCTCAAAGATAAGTATAGCGATCAGGATGTAGTAAATGGTATTAATAGTAGCATCACACAACTTCCCACAGTACGCAAGACACTCACCGATTATTTTGATGGTTGCATTGATGAAGAAGTACGATTAAAGGATGTCTTTTTCTTAGAATATAAAACCATCTTCAAGGAATTGGATGAGATAGAAAGGTTAAGTAGCGGCTTTTGTGATAAGCTTTATGATACATCATATAGAGATGAATTCTCTCGCATCATCCCAGAAAAGACGAGGAACATTCAGAGAAAAAACCTTGCTGCAATAGATTGTGCTGTAAAGAGGCTGAAAACAGATGTACGTATTGTTTTAGAGAGCCTGTGTGAGAATAGCTTAATCAAACAAGCTTTGAAAAGAGCTTCCATTTCTGTGGATTTCAATCTGCCAGAGTTGGATAGCTCAAAATTACGAGTACTGGCCAGAGAGCATGAGCTTTTTAATGCATTCTTTGAGGTAATCAACAATGTAATAAAACATGCTTATAAAGGTGCGAAGGCTGGGAGGAATAAAAAAATCACCATTTCTACTGAATGTTATTCAAAAGAGAATCTCTATTTGAAGATTAACATTTCTGATAATGGTATCGGGATTACTTCCCATGAGCTTTCTCGAATCCGAGATATCTCCTTTACCAAAGGAGGAACTGGTGACGGAGTAGAGCGTGTCTCTCAACTCATTGAGCACAATCTGGGTAAGGCAGAATATAAAAGTGAGAAAGGGAAAGGAACCACTGTTTCAATAAGCCTGCCCTTGAAAATAAGAAAGGAGTTAACTATTGAGAAGTTCGAAGGAAACTACTAAATACCATTGTAAATTGAAAAATATAAAGTGCAAACTTCAAAATAAGTATTTTTTTCTAAATAATTTTACATTTTCCAATTTGAAATTTGCACTTTGCATTGAAGTTTAGCCATTTATAAAATAGCCAAACTGTTACAAAAGGAGATATAGGGGAAATGGAGCGGCGTAAAATCCTTTTTATCGATGATAAGCCGAAGGAGGGAAATTACCTGGAGGTTATAAAAAAGGCGCTACCTCACTATGATATTCTGGTGAGAGAAAATGGAAAAGATGGGCTTAAGTTATTGAAGATGGATAAAGAGATCTCCCTTGTTCTACTAGACATTAAAATGCCCCCACAATTTGCTATAGATGAAGAATATGAGGGCATCGAGGTCTTAAAAGAGATTAAGAAACTCAAACCAGAAATGCCGGTGATTATGGTCACTGTATTTGGTACCGATATTGAGAAAATCGTGGATTCTATTAAAGCAGGTGCATTTCACTACGTCTCTAAGCCTCTTGACCCCAACTACCTCGCTTTGCAGGTAAAGAGAGCTCTAGAAGAAAGATCGTTGCAGCGGGATGTCCTCCATTTAAAAGATGTCATTAGAATTCGAGAAGAAATAGAAAGACCTCTTGAAATTCCTTTGTCTGATAAAGGGCTGGGGAGATTAGTAGGTTTATCCGACGCCATGAAGGAGGTGTATAAAAAAATCGAGAAATTGGCAAAAATGGCAAGAGCAGCGGTACTCATTATAGGTGAAAGCGGAACAGGTAAAGAACTGGTGGCTCGGGAAATCCATGAACGAAGTGAAAGGAATAGACACCCCTTCATGGCTTTCAATGCTTCTGATGAATTTAGCAGCTCAGATCCCATGATAAGGGGAGGAAAGTTACGAGGCTTTGGTAAAGATTCGGGTATTAAGGATATTCCCAAAAAGGGCCAAGATGGAATTTTAAAAAAGGCAGATAAAGGAACCCTCTTCTTAGATGAAATATGTGAGATGCCTTTGGATGTCCAGGCCGGCTTTCTTAGGATCCTGCAGGGTGCAGAACCACCAGAATTCAAATCTGAGTTTTTTCCAGCAGCAGGAGAAATTGAAACACCCATAGGTATAGACGTGCGCTATATTTTTGCTACCAATAAGGACCCAAAAGAATATATTGAGCAGGGGAAGTTGCGAGAAGACTTTTATTACCGCATTAATGTTGCCTCCATACACCTCCCGCCTCTTAGAAAAAGAAAAGAGGATATTCCTCTATTGATTGAGCACTTCATAGATAAGTTTAATCAGAAATACAATTTACAGATTAAAGGAATTTCATCAGAGGCTGGAAGGAAACTAATCAATTATGAGTGGCCAGGAAATGTGAGAGAACTAGAAAATAAGATAGAGAGGGCCGTGATAAATGCCGAGGGGGATTCTCTTGAAGGAAAAGACTTTGAGCTTGAGTTAGAAGACTCCACTAGTGATGTGGCATTCCTCAACCCGGAGGGAATGTGGAACCTTCTTTTAGAAGGAAAGATGAAGGTAGCTGACATAACTAATTTTAAGCAGAAGTGGGGAGAAAATATGCTCAGGGAACTAATAAAAAGAGCTTTTGCCAAAACCAAATCCCAGAAAAAGGCTGGAAAACTACTAGGCTGTTATACCCATGCAGATGAAGAACCCAAAAAATATAGCATCTTCCGCCAGGAGTGCACCAAATTGGGTGTAAAAATAAGAGATTTTAAGTGAGTTCCCTAATTACTGATAGTAAAAAATACTCTTCCATGATTAATCTTCTCTAAATGAATGGGGCTTTTTTTCATTATCACTACTGTTATTTTAATACCAATAACTCCAGACGCCATTGGTAATAATTTCTGTGTTGATTTAAAAGAATTTTATAGCACCAAACTATTTGCTATAGAAACGCACCTGTCTATTCTGATTTACACAAAGGATATGAGCCCCTGAGACAGAGAAGGAAATTGCTGCACTAATCGCTTACAATGCAGGTCCTCAAGTAGTGAGAAGTGGAGAAATTATTCCACCTGAGAGCAGGCACTACCTGAAAAACGTACTTTCATACTATCGCAAAATTTCAGGAAATGAATCTCTTTAATTATTCAAGGACCATTCCCATACCGAAACTCACAACTCCTAACCCACAACTCGCATCCCCTGCAACATCCTGCATCATGTATCCTGTAAATCCCGTTAGAAAGTTTAGACGTGACTCTAAACTCTGCCCAAACTTTTTGCTTCTTTTACTCTGCCATAAATGGTGGGACTTTTTTTTCTAACGGGGTAAAAGTTTCCTCACCATCAAAGAGGCTTCGCTTGTTACGGGATCGCCGTGTCCGAAAAAGCATTTTTCAAAATTGAGTTCAGCCAACCTCTTGACTGACCTGAGTGCCGCAGGGTAGTCTGCACACCCGAGCCTCGGTGGAAGTCTTAACCCCGATACCCCACTCAAGGCATCACCTGTAAAGAGGATTTTCTCCTCTTGCTGGTAGTAGCTTAGACTACCAGGAGAATGACCAGGTGAGGCTATAACCTGGATGCCACCGAAACAATCTATGATCTCTCCCCCTTGGCAGGGGACATCCACAACTGTTGGCTCATATTTAAAGACAAAGGTCTCCATAAAAAATAGGGCTGTCTTGAAGATTGTTCCCCCTAACCCTTCCCTGTCCATTGACCACGTTTTTTTTGCACCCTGAATGTAGTCTACTTCTTCCTTGCCGGCTATAACCTTAGCCCCACTTGCCTCTTTCAGCACTGCCAATGAACCCATGTGATCCATGTGAGCATGGGTAATAAGAATATGGTTAATCTCCTTAACCGTTCTTCCTATCTTTTTGATGGAGCGAATCACATTCTCCCCTTCTCCTGGCATCCCTGTATCTATAAGGGTAAGATCCTCTCCACGCAGGAGGTAGATATTTGCCCTCCCGGCGCTCATCAAGTAAACCCCTTTTGCTACCTCCTCAAATTTTTACAGATGGTGTCAAGAAGTTATCTCTTCTAAATCCATAAAAATTCCCACTCAAAAAGGTCTTTCAAAATATTTCTCACTCATCTTTGACTCCTTTATTTTTTATTATCTGATTTTTTATGAAGAATCGTTTTTATATAAAATATACTCTATTTAGATAATAATTTGACTTTACATACTACATATTGATATCTATTCAAATTTTAAAAGATTTTTTAATTATAGAGCTCAAATTTTTTCTTGACAATTGTATAAGAGGAAAGTATATTGGAACTCAGTGGTATAAAATGGTATAAAGTGGTTTATGTATATAGGTAAAAGATATGTTTCGTGGTAGATTTGAACACACCATAGACTCTAAAGGTAGGATAAGTTTGCCTGCAAAGTATAGAGAAATACTAAGTAGTAATTATAATGACCGACTCATCATAACTAATTTTGATAGTTGTCTGGTAGCCTACCCCTATGAAGAGTGGGTTACACTTGAAGAAAGATTCAGTCAGCACTCAATTATGGAAGAGGATGTGCAAACCTTTATACACTATTTCATCTCTGGAGCCACCGAATGTGCCATTGATAAACTAGGCAGAATACTTATACCCCCCACTCTGAGAAAACATGCAGGTTTAGAAAGGGAGGTAGTATTTGTAGGAATGATCACCAGAATCCAGATTTGGGATAAATCTCGATGGGACCAAAAGTTTATGGAGGCTCAAGAGAAGTTTAATCAAATCAAAGGAAAAGAAACATTGGCTAAGTTGGGCTTTTAACATTAACATTTATGGAAACAGTACACATTCCAGTGTTGTTAGCGGAAGCAGTTGAATATTTAAACTGTCAGGCTAATGGAATTTATCTGGATGCAACCCTAGGGAGTGGTGGTCATGCCTTTACAATCCTGAAGGATAACCCTGAGATTAAGGCACTCATTGCCCTTGACTGGGACGGAGAGGCTATCAAGCAGGCCCGTAAGCACTTACAGCCATTTTCTCATAAAACATACATCTTTCAGGAAAACTTTATCAATATGAGAATCATCGTAAAGAAATTGGGATTTAAAGAGGTAAATGGGATCTTGCTAGACCTGGGAGTATCTTCCCAGCAGTTAGAAGATCACAATCGAGGCTTCAGTTTTAGACTGCAGGGAGTATTGGATATGAGAATGAATAGAAACCTATCCACCACTGCCTTTGATGTAGTAAACACATCCTCAGTCTCTCAACTGGAACAAATCCTCATAAACTATGGAGAAGAACGCTTTGCATCAAAAATCGTCAACGCAATAGTAACTGAACGAAAAAAAGAGCCTATCGCTGACACCCTGAAGCTCAGTCAACTCGTTACCTCATCTATTCCTCGCAAACATCACCCAAGGAAAATCCACCCTGCCACTAAAACCTTTCAGGCCTTAAGAATTGCTGTGAACAACGAACTCGAAAACCTTAAGAGGGTTATTGATGAAGGCATCGATCTATTAGCTCAAAAGGGAAGACTCTGCATTATCTCATTCCACTCCATTGAAGATAGAATAGTAAAGCACCAATTTAGAAAACTAAGTAGAGGGGGCTCTCTTTCAGAAGGAGATTTCCCCTTAAGAGAGATAAAACAAGGAAAGGTAAAAATCATAACCAAAAAACCGATAACACCCCAGCCAGAAGAGGTCATAAAAAACCCCAGAGCTCGAAGCGCCAAGCTCAGAGTAGTAGAAAAACTGTAGTGAGCACTGAGTGATTAGTGAAGAATAGAAGAATTGACGTGAGGCATACTATTGAAAAATGTCAATGAATCTCCTCTGCTCAAACATCAGAAGGTAAGGAACAAAGTGAAGAAAAGGCAAAAAAATGCTCTTCCTCTTTTTATTCTAATCACTATCTTTATCTGCAGTTTGATATTTTTTGTGTGGTCTCGGCTCCAAATCACCTACTTGGGATATCAGATCTCCCAAGCCAACAGCAAACAACAACACCTTCTAAAGCTGAACAAACAAATGAAATTAGAGGTAGCTTCTCTTAAATCACTTTCTCGTATCGAGAGCATAGCCAAAAATCAATTGGGATTAATCAATCCTGAACCCAGTCAATTGGTTTTCATAAAATGAAAAGGTATTCCCCTAGGAAACGGTTACCCCTACGTATTATGATGATCTTTTGCGCCTTCATCCTTCTGTTTTCCATCATTATCATCAGGGCATTTCAGCTTCAGATCATTGAAAGGGATAAACTCACTCAACTGATTGAAAAACAATATCTAAAATACGTGAAGCTCCCACCCAAAAGAGGAACTATTTACGACCGAAAGAAGAGAGAACTAGCAGTAAGCATCGAAGTCGATTCAGTATATGCCCGACCTGGAAACATAAAAAATAAGAAGGAAATCGCCAAAAAGCTCTCTCCCATACTCAAAGTCAATTATCGAAGTTTAAAAAGGAAGTTAGAATCTGATCGACCTTTTGTCTGGCTGAAGAGAAGGATCTCACCTCCTCAATCTACAAAGATTAAAAAACTCCATTTAGAAGGAATAGGTTTTATTGAAGAGAGCAAAAGATTCTATCCCAATAGGGAGTTAGTAAGTAATTGCCTGGGGTTTGCGGGTCTTGATCCTAAGGGATTGGAAGGCATTGAGCTTGAGTATGACAGCTACTTAAAAGGCACACCTGGATACCTGCTGGTTGAAAGAGATGCTCTAGGAAGAAACATCTACACCCAAGACATCAAACAGGTAAATGCTACCAAAGGGTACAATCTTCAATTAACCATCGATAAGACTATCCAGTACCTGGTTGAAAAGGCGCTGGAAGAAGGGGTCAAAAAAAACAAGGCAAAAGCAGGAATAGCCATTGTGATGGTCCCTCAAACTGGGGAAGTTTTAGCACTAGCAGTACGCCCTACATTTAACCCTAATAATTTTTGGGACTATTCACCCTCACAATGGAGAAACCGAGCGGTTACTGATATTTTTGAGCCAGGATCAACCTTTAAAATGTTTCTCATTTCCTCTGCCTTAGATGAAGGAATCTTTCAACCTCAAGACATCTTTTACTGTGAGAATGGCTCTTATTCTCTTGAAAACAGAGTCATCCATGATGTACACAAATATGGCTGGTTAACACTTACCAAAATCATTAAATATTCAAGCAATATAGGAGCCTGTAAAATAGCTGAAAACCTTGGTAAAAAAAAGTTCTATCGCTATATAAGGAAGTTTGGATTTGGCAGTAAAACGGGTATCGATCTACCTGGAGAAACCAGTGGACTGTTAACACTACCCTACAAGTGGTCACGGATACATTTGGGAACAATCTCCTTTGGTCAAGGGATTTCCATCTCTCCCATTCAACTCATCACTGCATTTTCAGCTATAGCCAATGGAGGTATTCTGATGAAGCCTTATCTGGTTAAAGCCATCTTTAACGACAGAGGAGAACTCATCAAAGAATTTCATCCAGAAGGCAGGGGGAGAATTATTACTCAACGTACCGCTAAGCAAGTAACCTCCATCCTAAAAACAGTGGTAGAAAAAGGGGGAACTGGTGAAAACGCCTTCATCCCTGGCTTTGAGATCGCAGGTAAAACCGGCACTGCTCAAAAAGTGGATCCAGAAATCAAAAACTACTCCAATCACAAGGCAATCAGCTCTTTTATTGGTTTTCTTCCAGCAGATGATCCTAAGCTCGCTATTCTCATAATAACCGATGAACCCCAAGGGATCCCCTATGGAGGCACCGTTGCTGCTCCCATCTTTAAAGAAGCAACCAGCCACATTATCCGTTACTTAAACATTCTTCCACACCAAGGCAGCATGACTATGGTCAAATACCATCCCGATACCGATCCCTATCAAGAAAAGATTACAATTAATCACAACTACATAAAAAAGATCTCTTTGAACGAACAACACGTTTCGAAAAGCATGCCTGATTTTTCTGGCTTAAGCATAAGAGATGTACTCAAAAAGGGGGAAGAACTTGACCTCACCATTGAAATCTCAGGTAGTGGTAAAGCTGTAAGTCAATATCCTCCTCCTGGCAATCCTATAGAATATGATCAAAGATGTTGGATCAAGTTCCAACCCCTATCATAAATAGATGCAACTGCTCAAACTGATCGAAGTATTAGAAACTAAAGAAGTAAAAGGAGACACCCGTATCGATATTAAGGGAATTGCCTATAATTCAAAAAACATTGGGTACGACTATCTCTTTGTTGCTATTAAAGGTTCTCAAAAAGACGGACACAACTACCTTGCCGAAGCTATCTCTTCTGGGGCGAGGGCAGCACTCGTAGAAGAAAATCAAGAGGTAAGAGAAGGAGTTACCATCATTAAAGTACCAGATGCCAGAATAGCACTAGCTCACATTTCTGACTGTTTCTACCAGCACCCCTCTCGTAAGCTTAAAGTCATAGGTATTACTGGTACCAATGGAAAAACAACTACCAGCTACCTGCTGGAATCCATCCTGAAAGCAGCAGGTTATCACCCTGGAGTAATAGGCACTATAGATTTTCGTT
>SMTZ1_10015276_pt1 | contig 11304 bp, 9 predicted proteins | sample DeeMarSWOR136_30_FD_25667 | JGI IMG/M metagenome (IMG submission 25667)
ATCAGAGGGCTCCTCACTTGGTGACATTGATTTCGGTGGGGAAACAGGAAAATACTATATAGAAAATATTGAATTACCCTTTTTTAGACACTACTTAAAAGGAAAGGGAAACTTGGAATTACCTGAGAGTTATGTGTTCGAAACAGGAATGAATCAATGGCATAGTCTCGATCTTTGGCCCCCCGGAAATTCCAGACCGACCAAGTTCTATCTGCATCCGAATAGTAAAGTATCTTTAAAAAAACCTGGTAAATCTGATCGTGTTCATTACTCTGAATACCTGAGCGATCCCCACAAACCCGTGCCTTTTACTGCCCAAATTTGTACTAGTATGATTCGCGAATATATGGTTGAAGATCAAAGATTCGTCTCTACCCGTCCTGATGTACTGGTTTTTGAGAGTGAACCCCTTGAAGAGAATATTACCATTGCTGGTCCTATAGCAGTTGAAATCTATGTTTCTACCTCGGGTACAGACTCGGATTGGATCGTGAAACTTATTGATGCATTTCCAGATAATCTTCTTGAATGGGAAGAGGGTCAAAGCGATGCTAAGATGGTTGGGTTTCAGATGTTATTGAGGGGTGATATCATGCGTGGTAAATTCAGAAATAGTTATGAACATCCGGAACCAATGATACCCAACCAACTTACAAAAATTACTTTTACAATGAATGATGTATTTCATACATTTATGAAAGAACATAAAATTATGGTTCAGATTCACAGTACCTGGTTTCCCCTTTTTGATCGTAATCCTCAGAAGTATGTAGATATCTATAGCGCGGATGAGGCAGATTTTAAAAGAGCAATCCAACGTCTGTATCATACATACGATCACGCATCAAATTTAATGGTGAATGTTTTGACACAAGGATTCTAAAAGATGTATCGCGTATATGTTGTCTCGGATGGTACAGGTGGAACAGCTCAGCGTGCATTAAATGCGGCTCTGCTTCAGTTTGAAGGGGCGAAAATAGAAATTGCACGCCGACCCAGTGTTCGATCCGATGATCAAATAAGAGAAGTTGTAAGAGAGGCTGCACAGGCAGGAGGATTTATTGTTCATACTCTGGTTTCAGATAAATTGCGCCAAGAAATGCTGCATGCGAGTAGATTACAAAATGTTGAAACAATAGATTTAATGGGTCCCTTATTAGAACGTCTTTCACGTCTATTCGCCATTTCACCTGCTGAAAAACCGGGATTATTTCAACAATTGAATGAAGCTTATTTTCGGCGTGTTGAAACCATGGAATTTGCTTTTACCCATGATGATGGCCAGAGAGAAAATGAACTACAGAAAGCTGAAATTGTTCTTGTTGGGGTATCACGTACCTTCAAAACGCCTCTTAGTATTTACCTGGCTTTTAAAGGTTGGCTGGTGGCAAATGTACCTATAGTCCTGAATGTGGCACTTCCCCCCGTTTTATTTCAATTATCCCCCAATAAAATATTTGGATTGAAATCGGATCCCCACCGCTTAGCGGAATTGCGGCGTGTACGACAGGAACGCCTGAGAGGTGCTACCGGAGACTATGCAAATCTTGATTTCGTAAAAAAGGAAATGCGCTATGCAATGGAAATCTTTAATCGCCAACCTGAGTGGTCGGTGATAGATGTAACAGGTAAGCCAATTGAGGAAATTGCCTCAGAAATATTAGTGTTGGTCAGCAAAGATCATTATGAACGAGGATGAGAATATGAGCAAAATATATTATTTAATGTTCCTATTTCTGATTACAAAGATTTTAGCACAAAGCGACTCGGCATCGGTTACATTTAACGTGATAGTTCATCAATCACCGGATACAAACAGCATCTATATTGCGGGAAACCATGAACTGCTTGGTTATTGGAAACCTGATCATACAGAACTCAAAAACATCGAAAATAATATTTGGAGCATAACCCTGAGATTTCCCAGGGGAATAGCTATAGAATATAAATACACCAAAGGAACCTGGGCCAGAGAGGCCATTTATAAAGAAGGAGTTGTTCCGGGTAATAGCACTCTCAAGGTAAACACAGACACCACAGTTATTGTGCAGGTTCTAAAATGGAGAGATGAATCGGAGATTGTTATGAAAGGAAAAATTACTGGAAATGTAAAGTATCATAAGAACATCACAGGGCATAATATAAAAAAGAGAGATGTTATTGTCTGGCTTCCACCCGGATATGATGATGATTACCATACCCGTTATCCAGTCTTATATATGCACGATGGCCAGAATTTGATGGATCCCAAAACCGCAGCTTTCAAGGTGGATTGGCAAATTGATGAAGTGGCAGATAGTCTGATCCGGAGAGGAATGATCAGGCCACTAATTGTTGTAGGGATATACAATACCTCGGATCGGATGCGTGAATATACCAATAGCGAAACGGGTAGAGCTTATATGAAATTTGTGGTAGAAACCTTGAAGCCGTTAATCGATTCAACTTATCGCACCTATCCTGAACGGGAACATACCTCAACAGGGGGTTCTTCTGCAGGGGGACTCATTTCATTTATGCTGCTCTGGGAGTATTCACATATTTTTTCTAAAGCAGCATGCTTGTCGCCGGCTTTTAAGATTGATGAAATTGACTACGTTTCCGAGGTACTAGCTTATCAGGGAGATAAAAAGGATATCCTGATTTATATGGATAATGGCGGACTTGATCTGGATGCAAAACTTCAAGCGGGGATTGACGAAATGATACAAGCATTGGAATTTCTGGGGTATAAATCAAAAATAGATTATCATTGGTTCCAAGATCCTGATGCAGCACATAATGAAGCCGCCTGGTCGAAGCGGATTTGGCGGCCTTTGAAACTGTTTTATGAAATTAATTAGCATGTTGAGATATTTCGGGTACTACCATGCAGGGACCATTACACCAAGGTGTAAACTCATATACTGAATATCCTTGGTATCAGCTTTTATTGATTCACCTGCCTGAAAAGCATAATTGTATTTAACGGCCATTATAATAAATACCGATTCTGCCGGTATCAATAAACCTACTTCTGGTGTAAGAGCAAAATGCCCGTTATCTTTTTCAATCTTAATTACTCCGATTTCTAAGCGTTGAAGTATATAATAAGTGCCAATACCCAGGCCAAAATAGGGTCTCATTCCAAACCAAATCCACACCAGCTGAACTCATCTATGAGTTCTCTGGTATCTCGTGTAGTAAAACCCATACTATATGATTTATCGAATCTGGCATGGCATAGGTACTCATTTTACTAAAATCGCTATTCTTGTCATAAAATGTTGCTACAATATCATATTCTTCGGTGTTTAAACCATAATCATAATAACAGGAGTTAGTCGTAATAATAGCGGTTATTGTCAAGATAAAGAGCATTAATCCTGGTAATGAAGCCTTATTTTTGGGTAATTCTTTCATTAAATTAACCTCCTCATTAGCAGAACGCTAGGACAAGATGAATGTTAAAATAAATATTTTTTAATATTTTCGGACGCGTAAATTATAAAAATATTTGAAATAATCAAAGGCCGATTGATCTATAAGCAGATTCTGCGTATTTTCTGTCCAGATAAAATCCATTATAAAATGATTAAGGTAATCATGTAATTATTAGAGGAGAGAAAGCGTGATAAAGCGGATTTTAGTGCCCCTTGATCCTTCACCGTTTACAGATACTGTGATAGAGATTGCCTGTGAACGAGCTAAGATATTTGATGCAGAATTAACTGGTCTTGTCGTCTTGGACATACCAGGGATTGAAGATTCGATTGGGCCTATTCCTATGGGTGGACTTTACTATGCTGAAAAGATTGAATTGGCGATGAAAGTTGAAGCCAGCCACCGTGTAGAGCAGCTTCTGGAAATGTTCAGGAGACGATGTGAAGATAAAGGTATTGCGTATCGTGAAGCGCACCTGCAAGGATGTCCCAGTAAACATCATAAAACAAAAGTACTCATTGCTTTTGACGGGAGTCCACTATCCGCCCGTGCTTTGCAACGATTGGTACAACTAATTAAACCTGAGACGGTACAAATAATCTTGCTGAATTCTTCGGATGATGAGAAAAGGGGTGAATATCTCTTGAATCAAGCGGAAATTTATTTAAAAGCACATGGGATTAAGGAAATCATAAAGGAATGGACCGACGAAGATATTATACACGTGGTTGATGAGACTTATTACGGCAGAGCCGATATGTTTGTGGTAGGTGCTCATGCCCATGAAAGTTTATTTGATTTTATGGTAGGTAGTTTAACCAAACATCTCATTGAGCAGGCAGTAAAACCCGTTCTTATTGGTCAATAGCTGATAATAAGGAGAGGGTAAAGAAAAATTATCATGGAAGATAATTCGAGTAATCCCAAGATACAAAAAGGAAATTTTCTTGTCACTATAGCTGCTCTTGTAATTATTGTAGCAGGAATGCGTGCTGCCAGTTCGATATTGATTCCCATTATGCTCGCTATTTTTATTGCCGTTATATTCATGCCAATATTTTTTTGGTTGAAAAGAAAAAAAGTTCCAACCTTTCTGGCTTTATTGCTAGTAATCTTAAGTGTTATTGCCATTGGCTTTTTGTTAACCGTTTTATTCCAGACATCTGTTTCCGATTTTTCAAACACACTTCCTCTGTATAGAGAGCGTATTGATCTTACAAAGACGGTAGATTGGCTGGAAAATATTGGCCTTGAAATACCCGACAACATCTTATTAGATCATTTTAATCCAAATATACTAATGAAAATACTGGGAAGTATGCTCAGCAGTATAGGTAGCATGCTCAGTAATAGTTTATTAATAGTACTGATAGTAATTTTTATGCTATTAGAGGCGGTAGGCTTACCGGAAAAAATCAAAGCAAGTTTTATTGATCCTGAAACTTCCTTAAAACAGGTAAACCGTTTTGTTGATACCGTACAACGGTATGTGGGTATAAAATCGATTGTAAGTCTGGCCACCGGTGTGGGTATTACCATCTGGCTGTACATAATTGGAGTTGATTTTCCAGTATTATGGGGCTTACTGGCATTTTTACTTAATTATATTCCCAACATCGGATCAATCATTGCAGCCATACCAGCTGTTTTGTTGGCATTAATTCAGTTGGGTTATCCTGCGGCATTATTAGCAGCAATAGGTTATCTTGTTGTAAATTTTGTGATGGGAAATATAATAGAACCTCGCTTAATGGGGCAGCGCCTGGGTATATCTACATTGGTGGTTTTTCTGTCTCTGGTATTCTGGGGTTGGGTTTTCGGCCCTATAGGTATGTTGTTATCAGTACCATTGACCATGAGCGTTAAGATTGCTCTGGACAGCAATACAAATACAAGGTGGATATCGACACTTTTGAGTTCAGGAGTTCCAACTTCAGATAAAACAGGGAAAAACAACTCAAAAAATTGAGAGTCCCCCCTTAGACTTTCCCTTTTAACCGCGATGATTTTTTAGGTATAGAGAGAAATAATCCTCTATCCGGTGCTTTAATCATGTCAAATTATTATTCATAACTATTAAAATTACCTAAGCTTAGACGATTTTTACCGATTATATATTTATAAGCTGATATTTAAAGTTTATCAAAGAGCCATGGTAGGTTAAATGAAGGTTGGATTTAAATCGGAAGTAACATTAAGAGAAAAGATAAAGAAATATCGCACTCGGATTAGAAAGCTAGAACAAAGGCAAGAATCCGAACAACTGCAGACACAGCGAATATTGAGATATCGTTATCAATTTGAGTCCCTTATTTCTTCCATATCGACTTATTTGATCAGGCCTGACCATCATGCCATGGATGATGCCATTCTGCATACGTTGCAGTCTATTGCTACGTTTATGCACGTAGATAGATGCTATATTTTGGAATTCTCTGATGATTTAACTTTAATAAATTTAGTGCATCAATGGGCAATCAGTACAGTCGAACCTTTGAAAAAGTTTAAGGATATACCTAGTGAAACATTTCCTTATGCCACAAGAAAACTGTTTAAAGGAGAAATTCTAAACACTCCTCGTATCAGTGATTTACCCCCTTCCGCACGGGCTATTAAAAAATTTATGGAGGAAAATCAAACAAAGTCATTGATTATAGTACCCACTATCTCAGCTGGCATGGTTGTTGGAGGTATTGGATTTGATTCTGTTCATGAAGAAAAGAAATGGACCCATGATGCTGTTACACTTCTTCGTTTTGCAGGAGAAATAATCATAAATGCTTTGAAGAGGAAAAAGATAGAAGAGGCATTAAGAGAATCGGAAAAAAATTATCGTAAGTTTTTTGAAGAAGATTTAACTGGTGATTTTATTGCCGATGCAAGTGGTAAAATTCAATTCTGTAATCCCGCGTTTTCCAGCATGTTTGGTTTTAATTCTGTCAGGGAAGTATTAACCACCCCCTCTTTTAGACTTAAGTTTAATGATAGTCTCTCTGAAGATCTTTTAAACCGGATTAAAAAAGAGAAAGTTATCGAAGGGCAGCAATTTGAATTGTGCAGAAAGGATGGTGAACCCGTACACGTCATTTGTAATATTACGGGAATATTTGATAAGGAAGATGAATTGATAGAAGCGCGGGGATATTTATTTGACATAACGGAACAGAAGAAAGTTGAAGAACAACTTCGTGGTGCACAAAAAATGGAGGCAATTGGCAGACTTGCGGGTGGTGTGGCCCATGATTTCAATAATCTTTTGACTGTAATTAACGGTCACTGCGAATTATTAATAAAGCAACCTTTAGATGGAATAAATGTGCTCAAGAACATTGAAGAAATAAAAAAGGCTGGTGAGCGGGCTGCATCTTTAACAGGCCAGCTTTTGGCCTTTAGCCGGAAACAGATTATCAAACCTAAAATTGTAAATATCAATACAGCGATTATAGCCATTGAAGCAATGTTACGCCGCCTCATTACTGAAAATATCGAGTTTATAACTGTTTTAGATCCAACCTTAGGGAATATTAAAATTGATCCTGGACAATTTGAACAGGTAATACTAAATCTTGCGGTAAACGCTAAAGATGCAATGCCTATGGGGGGGAAACTTACCATTGAAACAAAAAACGTGAATCTGGACGGAGATCTATCACTAAGACACATACCCATCGAACCGGGTTCATACATTATACTCAAGGTGAGTGATACCGGCGTTGGCATGGATAAGGATACACAATCACATATATTTGAACCATTCTTTACAACCAAAGAAAAAGGTAAAGGGACAGGTTTAGGGCTGTCAACAATTTATGGTATTATTAAGCAATGTCATGGATATGTATGGGTGGATAGTAAACCCAATAAAGGTACGACTTTCCATGTTCTTTTTCCCAGAATAGATGAGAAGGTATCAGAAGATACAGCACAAGATGTACCCTATGAAACGGTTAAAGGAATGGAAACTATCATCGTTGTTGAAGATGATGATGCTGTGCGGGAACTAACAGAATCATTTTTACGCCATTATGGCTATAGCGTATTAACGGCATGTAGTGGTAAGGAGGCATTGGAGATATGCAGTACCTTTGACGGTAGGATTGATCTGGCAGTTATAGATGTTGTTATGCCCGGATTGAGCGGCAAGGAACTTTCTGATGAAATAACAAAAATATTTACGGATATAAAAATATTATTTATCTCAGGATATACCGATGAATCAATAGTGCAACATGGCATTTTAGATTCACAGGTACAGTTTTTGCAAAAACCTTTCAGTGTTGAATCTTTAGGCAAAAAAGTACGACGGGTTTTGGATTCCCCAAAGTAACTATCTTACTTCAGATTTTTCATTTACCATAAAGCTTTTTTTGTTTAACAATAATTTTCTTGCACAGAATCTAGTTTAAAGGTATGTTTAGAAAATTATTATTTTAAGTAGGTATTTTTAAAGTGACTGATTGGATCACTATTAATAAAGATAAGGATCATATTAAGAAGGAGAAGATCAAAGCCACCAAGCTAAAAAAAACACAATGGTGGAAAAATGAGATTGCAAAGGGTATTTGTCATTATTGTAAGCAAAAGTTTACTGCCCATGAGCTTACTATGGATCATATCATACCGCTATCTCGAGGTGGGAAAAGTAAAAAAGGGAATGTGGTACCATGCTGTAAACAATGTAATAGCGAAAAAAAATATTTAACTCCCGTTGATATACAATTAAAAAAAATAAAAGAGGATACTATTTAAGAAAGCAACTATTAAGTTAAGGAGGATTTATTATGCAAAGGATTCTTTATGTGTCATTAATTCTTGTTCTAGGAGCGGTAATCACAACACTTTATGCTCAAACCCTGGATGAGATATTGGAAAAGCATTATGAAATGGTGGGACAGGAAAAATTATCGAAAATTAATTCCATGATGCTACAAGGAAAAATACTACAAGGGGGAATGGAAATACCAGTGACCATGTATCAGAAGCGTCCCTTAAAATTCCGCTCAGAAAGTACTTTCCAGGGGATGTCTTTCCTTACTGTCTTTGACGGTGAAAAAGGCTGGGCAATCAATCCCATGACAGGAACACAAGACGCACAACCCATGGATCAGGAACAACTTGATAGAATGAAAGATCAAGCGGATATCGATGGAATTTTGTATAGCTATAAAAAAAGGGGTTATCAACTTGAATTAGAGGGTACTGAAGAAATGGAAGGTATGGAGGTGTTTCTGCTCAAATTAACTAAACCTAATGGTGATGTTTACACGATGTATATGGATCCTGAGAACTATGTGGTATTAAAGACGAAGGCAAAGATAAAAATCAAGGGTAATGAAATAGAAACAGAGACATTCCAAAGTAATTATAAATATGTAGATGATGTCCTCATCCCTTTTAATATGGAAACAAAGAGAGACGGACAGACACTAATGCAAATGATTCTTGATACGGTGGAATTTAATACAGAACCATCGGATTCACTTTTTACTCAGCCAGGCGCTGAGTAGAGATCTCAATGGGCTTTGCTCTATAAATGATTGCGAAAAAAACCTTTCAACTCAGGAGGAGTCCATGCGATTACTATTTATAATTTGTTTAACATTGTTTGTATCTACTTGCCTCGCACAAACGGATGTAAAACTAACCTCTTATATGTTTGGAGCGATTGAAGCGCGCGATATAGGTCCTGCGACCATGAGTGGACGTATTGCTGCTATCGACGCTGTTAATAAAAATCCACTGGTTGTATATGTTGGTTCAGCCAGCGGAGGTTTATGGAAGAGCAAGAATGGTGGTGTTACCTTTAAAGCCATTTTTGACAAACACATCCAGTCTATAGGAACTATAGCTATCGACCAGAACCACCCTGATACCGTTTGGGTAGGTACAGGAGAAACCTGGGTTAGGAATAGTGTCTCCGTAGGAGAGGGTATTTTTAAAACAGTTAACGGCGGCGAAAAATGGCAATGTATGGGTTTGCAGAAGACAGAACGCATAGCAAAAATTATCATACACCCCAAAAATCCTGATGTTCTATATGTTGCAGCATTAGGTCATTTATGGGATGGGAATGAAGAGCGTGGTGTTTATAAAACTGATGATGGCGGTAAATCGTGGCAAAAAATCTTATATGTAGATGAAAATACAGGTTGTTCTGATCTGGCAATGGATCAAAGCGATCCCAATATATTATATGCGGGTATGTGGGAATTTCGCAGGAAACCCTATACATTTAAATCTGGTGGCCCAGGTAGCGGTCTTTACAAAACTATGGATGGGGGAAAAACGTGGGACAGAATAAAGATTGATTTACTAAAAGGTGAATTGGGCAGGATCGCTGTAGCGGTTTCGCCAGTAAAACCAGAACTGGTCTATGCTTTAATAGAATCTGAAAAGACGGGTCTTTTCAAATCCATGGATAAAGGGAAATCCTGGGAATGTATGAATGAAACAAATCTGGTGGGTGAACGACCATTCTATTTTTCTTTGTTTGTTCCAGATCCCCAAGATGTTAATAGAATTTATAAACCAGGCATGATGTCTTTATGGGTAAGTAATGATCAGGGATATTCTTTTACATCAGCATTCGTCGAAGGGGGTAACGTCCATTCGGATTTGCATGCTTTGTGGATTGATCCTAACAACAATAAATTTATGTATTTAGGTACAGACGGTGGGGTCTATGTTTCGAATGACAGAGGTAATACTTGGGATTTTATCCAAAACTTACCTTTAGCACAGTTTTATCATGTCAGCGTCGATTTAAATACACCTTATTACGTGTACGGGGGATTACAGGACAATGGGTCATGGACGGGACCCTCAGAAAGTCCGGGAGGTATTGAAAACAGTGACTGGGAAAATGTGGGTTATGGCGATGGATTTTATGTATTTCCGGATAAAAGTGATGATAATATACTGTATTGGCAGTATCAGGGCGGAATGTTAATGCGTCTTTATAAAAATACCAGAGAAACTAAAGAGATAAGACCATTTGCAGAAAAAGCAACTGAGAAGCTTCGTTTTAATTGGAACACACCTGTGGCATTTAGTCCGACTGAACACGGCGCCATGTATATAGGTGCGCAATATTTGTATCGCTCTAAAGATCGAGGGGATACCTGGGAAAAAATTTCACCAGATCTTACCACCAATGATCCGGAGAAACAAAAACAGGAAGAATCCGGTGGACTAACAATTGATAATTCAACCGCAGAGAATCATTGCACTATTTATACCATTTGTGAATCTCCTTTGGATCCCAATATTATCTGGGCAGGTACAGATGATGGCAATGTGCAGGTAACCAGAGATGGTGGAAAAACATGGCAAAATGTTGTGAAAAATATAAAAAATTTACCTGTTAATACATGGTGTTCGAACGTTTACTGCAGCCATAAGAATAAAGAGACTACCTATGTAACCTTTGATGGACACCGAAACGGTGATATGACACCCTATGTTTTCAAAACAACTGATTTAGGAAAAACGTGGACCTCATTAGCTACCGAAGAGATTAAGGGTTATGCCCATGTAATTCGAGAAGATTTAATTAATCCAGATTTGCTCTTTCTGGGAACAGAAATGGGATTGTTTATCTCTATAGACGGTGGTCAGCAATGGGTGCAATTTACAGGGAATATGCCTAATGTTTCTGTGCGTGACATGGTAATTCATCCCAGGGAATCAGATTTGGTTCTTGCGACACACGGAAGAGGAATAATGATCATAGACGATATTACACCATTAAGATATCTGACAAGCGAAGTACTGCAGGTAGAAGTTGCTATACTTCCCTCCCGGCCATACATCATCAGCAATCCAAAATTTTATCAGACTTTTGCTGGAGATCAGGAATTCGTGGGTCGTAATCCCATATCT
>SMTZ1_10018585_pt1 | contig 11304 bp, 8 predicted proteins | sample DeeMarSWOR136_30_FD_25667 | JGI IMG/M metagenome (IMG submission 25667)
TAGCGCACCCGCAGGGATATCAACCAGTGCCGCTGCTCTTCGGCCATTGTATTTGAGCCGAAAAGCCACTTCACGCGTCCCTACCTCCTTGCCGTCGGCAAACACGGAAATTTGGACCTTGGTTTGATTTCTTGCGCCGGGGAGCAGACCCGCAACCAGCTCTATTTGTTCAATTGTCTGCGGTACTACCATATCTTCAGGTGTGCGTATCGGCTCCGGCTGACAAACCGAATCAGCCGGCAGCTTCCCTTTCAGAAATGAACTTGCCTGCTCAACGAATCTGTCGCTCTTGATTATTTTTTGCTGCTGCTTTATCGTTACCTCTTCCGCGCCCGTTAATGTCACTTCGGTTGAAGGAATCCCGCTGCACGCCAATCTGCTCAGGACCATCTGTCTGTCGACAACAATCTCCTGGCCCGCCACTGAAAGGCGTCCAACGGTAATCTTGCTTGCCTTGGCTACCAGAGATTTTTTGCCCCGTATTATGCCGACCTGACCTAAGTTCGCGGTCTCGTCCTCGATTGTGACTTCCCGCGGCAGATAAACCCGCAGAGCACAATCTTGCCCCTCACTGGTTTCTTCGCTGTTTGCCGATGTCTCGCGAAACCAAAATACTGTCACCAGACAAGTAACTAAGATAATACTTAATGCTTTACTGCTCATAGTGACCCCTTATCTGACTATGCTGTTTGCCGTTCGGAGCATGTCGTCGCCCGCCCTTATTGCGCGGGAGTTTACCTCGTATGCCCGTTGGGCGGTTATCAGGTTGACCAGTTCGGTTACCATTTGCACATTCGATTTTTCCAGAAATCCTGACTGGATCATTCCAAAACCGCTTTCCCCAGGTGTGCCAGTCGTCGGTGTACCGCTCGCCTCCGTCTCTGCCAGAAGATTATCGCCTTCGTTGGAGAGACCTGCCGGGTTAGCAAAACGCGCCAGCTGAATATTGCCAACAACCGACAGCGTTCCCGTGGAATCGGTTACGTTGACGCCTCCGTCCTTTCCAACATCTATGGATATAGCATCAATCGGAATCGTTATGGCCGGCTCTATGCTGTATCCGGTGGTGGTAACTAATTCCCCGTTGGCATTTACTTGCAAAGCGCCGTCGCGGGTATACCTTATCTCGCCGTTTGGCATGTTTACCTGAAGAAAGCCCTCGCCCGTAATAGCTATATCAAGACTCCGGCCGGTACTCTGCAGCTCGCCGGGCGTGAAAACCTTCACCGTGGACGCAACCCTAACTCCGCTTCCTATCTCCACGCCCCCAGGGGAGTTTATACCCGAAGCAACTTCAATGCCGGGCTCCTGCAGCGTTTCATAAAGTAAGTCCTGAAAGTCAATCTGGCTTCGCTTGAAACCATTCGTGTTGATGTTCGCAAGGTTATTCGCAATCACGTCCACCATCATCTGTTGAGCCGACATGCCTGTCGCCGCAGTGGAAAATGCTCTTAACATAATATCGTTCTCCTAATCTTAAGTTCTCACAAATACAAAGCTACGCCCGCAGGTTCCTAACCCATCGCTACGCTCATAATGCTGCTGGAGGTTTCCTGCTGTGCCGAGACGAGGCTCATATTCGCCTCATACAGTCGCGACACCACTATCATGTCCACCAACTCGTCGACCATCTCAACATTGGATGACTCCAGATAGCCCTGTTTGACAACTATCTGCTCGGCTGCAACCGGCACTATGCCATCTTCCGGCATCAGAAAGCAGTTTGCCCCAGCCGGTACAAGCTTGTCCTCGTCGGCTCCGAAATCGACAATACTGAATCTGCCTATGGCTGTACCGCCTGCAGTGATATTTCCATCACTCGAGACGTTCAGTTGCGACAGTCCAACACCGGCCGGTATCATGATTGGCCCGGCTTGGCCGGCTACTGTCCTCCCATCGGAATCCACAATCTGCCCGTTTTGGTTTGTCCGGAACATACCGTTGCGAGTGTAAAGTGGCCCCTCAGGTGTCTCTATTACGAAAAATCCCTTACCGTACAAGGCAAAGTCCACCGCTCGGCCCGTCTGGGTAATACTGCCCTGGGAAAAATCAAATACCGAGTTCAAATCAATGCTCCCCGGCGAGTATGTCTCCCAGTCACTTCCCTGTGCTTCAAGAGACCTCGAAAATGCGTTGCATCTGCGCTTATATCCGACCGTGCTCACGTTGGCCAGATTGTGCGTAATGATGTAGAACTCCTGCATCAACGCATCGATACTTGGAAGAACTTGCTCCGTTATCCCGGACATCTAATATCCCTCATAAAGCTGTTGACTCGGCAACCCTTTGTTCCGCGCTCGCCGAATCGTCAATATCTTGTTCTTTACCACCGGCTTTCACCGAAGCCGCATTCGTAGCACGGATTAGTTCGTTAATGTCTGGGTCGTGCAGCCCCGTCAACTCAACTGCTATTGAAAAACCATTCCCTGCGGCTTTGACGTGCCTGACCTCGCCTGTGTCTTCTATTACTTTTGGCTTTTCGCTTCTTTCGTCTCTTTGTACTTCCGAATCCTCGTCCTTTGCCTCGTCTAACCTAAACATCACCAGAACTCTCTCACCCACCTTTACCTCAAGTGGAGATTCTATTCGCAAACCGGGGCCGGCCAACTCAGTGACTACCCCGGGAATAAATTCCGGAGGGCCCCACGCGCTGGCGGAAACCCGCCGGCCCGCGGAGCCCTCTTCACCGCTATAATGGTCTAACGGCAACAGCCTCTTGAATGGAAAACGCGCAACAAAAGCTGGCATCTTCACTGGAACACGCAAAAAACGGCGCCGATTAATGAACCTTACATCGGAACTGTGATTCAAAACCAGAAGGTCGCGGTCACTGCCCGCTACGGATGTGTCAAACTCCCAGACCGACACACCGAAATAATAACGAACACGCCAAATCTCGCCTCCTGTAATTTTTATCGGCACCGCGAGCTTGACCGTCAGCCCCACGTCGTTGTTCTCTATGACCGTCGACTCAATATCATCCGAAATACGCGTCCGGCGCCGCGTCAGATAGAGCTTTTTACCTACGGGGATTTGCCTGGTGCTCAATTTTCTCAACCTCGCCGCGGTGTCTTTGGGCGAGGCTGTTCGATTTTTGAAACCAAGTTTTTCCGCCAAAAAAGACAAGTCTGTCTTTAGCACGCTGATTCGCTCGGATGTTTGTCCCTGCGCAAGGTCCTCTTCTATAATCTTCGTGGCCCCGCGGTCAAATGCGCTGCCCATCGTGAAAATCGATTCGCTTCGCTGCAGACCCGCCCGACGTGCCACATCCTGAAGAATCCGACGTTCGCGTCCGCTTAGACCCCTCTTCTCCGCAAACTCACCAAACAACTCGTGAGCAACAGCTCGTTCCTCCACCTTTCGTTTGTAACTGACCATAATAAGCAGCACGGTCGCGACAGTTATGATAACCACCAGTGTCAGAGTAAACCAGCGGTCCGTCATGTAATCGGTGTTAAACTCCCGGTTCAAGGCCTCCCACCGCTGTACTGGCGTCAGTGCCAAGAAAATCGAGTTTAACCATGATGTCATTATAGTTGCTGTTGCCATTTTAAACTTCCAAAGGAACGTCCCATTTACGTCTTTGGCCGAGGCTCCTTAAAGCCTCTTGTCCCATTTCCGGGACCACGCAAAATGGGGCCACTAACTGCTATCTGATAAGATTGGTTAGCTCTCGCAATATCTCATTGGCAATTCGAATGGTTCTCGCGTTGGCCTGGAAGCCGTTTTGCGCCTGAATCATATTGACGAACTCGGTTGCCACATCCGCATTGGATTTTTCCAGTGCCCCGCCATGAATCGTGCCGGCACCACCGGTCATGGCCTGTGTCGCTACTGGCTCGCCTGAGTTCGCCGAAGGACTAAAATAGCCCCCGCCGGCGCTCTCTAATGCCGCTGGGTTCTGAAACAATGCTATCTGCAGGGTGGCGATGTCTTTCTTGATACCGTTCGAGAACGCGCCGATAACCGTGCCCTCATTATCCACCGAAACAGTAGAAAGCCTGCCTGCTGCATAGCCGTCTTGTCCTCTTGCTACCGCGGTGGAATTCCCCGCAAACTGCGTCAGGCCGTCCAACTGACCTACTGTACCCATCGTAAGCCCGATAGTTTGGGGATTCGCGGTATCATGCCCAAAGGTTATTACAAACTCCGGGTCGTCCGTACCGCTTAATCCAAAGTAAGAGCCGTCGCTCGCGTTAAAACTTATATCGTCTATGCGACGGTCTTGCATATCCATCTGGTAGACATTGCCGGTAATTGACATCAAAAGCAGGTCCCATGTGTTGGGTGTTATATCCGACCGGACAAATGCACCCGACAGAACGTGCCTGCCTCCCTGAGTATCATAAACCGTGATGTTGATGCTCTTGACTTCTTCGCCGCCCACAGTCAGTATCTCGAAATATGCCGGTGTCTCCAGCGTCCCGTCTCCAGCATATGAAAAATTCATGTCGGACTTGCTGTAGCCGCCGTTATCATCGGTTACTCGTATCCTGCCGTTGACCGTCGAATCCGTCAGAAGGTTATTATTCAAATGGTCGACAAAGTCCCCTAAGGTGGTGGCGCCGGTGACACTGAAGCTCGTCCCGGCGCCGGCAAATGGCGCGCTGTCCGGATGATAGCCGGAAATTGTAATCGTACCTGAGGTCAATGTCCCCGTGTACTGGTCGAGCTGGTCAATTTCCGTCGTCAAATCAGCCGTCGTGCCGTTGTTGGTGGTATAACTTATGTTTGAGTTGAGCACCTGCCTTTGTGGTGCATCAAATGCCGCGTCCGCGCTCAGATTACCGGAGACCATTACCTCTGACGTGGCATTCGCTGCCATAGCCACATCGTAGGGAACATGAATATTGCTGTTGCCTGCACTCTGAAAACCGTCACTTTCACCTGTTGAACCAATACGCTGAACAAGATAACCAGTTGCCGGATCAACCAGATTCGAGGCTGCATCCACTCCAAACGCACCGGCGCGACTATAGAGGCTCTGTTCGCCGTCGCTCAGCACAAAATAGCCTTCTCCCTCCATCGCCAGGTCCAGAGGATTGCCTGTGTTTACCAGATTGCCTTGCGACATATTGGGCGATATACCGCCTATTCCAACGCCGGTGCCCATCTGCTGCGGGTTCGTACCGCCGATACCGGACGTTGGCTGCGACGCCTTCTTTATCGTTTCACTCAACAGCTCGGCAAACGTTATCCGGCTGGACTTGAAAGCTGTCGTGTTAACGTTGGCAAGGTTGTTACCCGCTATATCAAGCATCTTTTGATGGGCCTGCAGCCCGGTAACGCCTGCTGATAGTGCAAAACTCATTTCTGTTTCTCCTTACAATCTTCCGTCGTCCGATTTTAATTTTCCACCAGTAACACAGCGTCTAAGCCGACTGTATATTCTTCTGCTTCTTTGCCTTCCCCGGCCGTTACCCCCAGAAGAACTTCACCTGTAACCGGGTCGTTAAAAACGCTCTCAACTGTGCCTGTTGTCTTCTCCAGTTCGCCCGTCGTCTCATCTTCCAAAAAGAAAGTGACACGCTTGCCTAACAGCGAATTCGCATAGCTGCGGTTCGTGGTCGAGAGAACTTCTGCAAAACTTACATTCATTGACTCGAGTTGCTGAAGTTGTGAGAACAGCGCCAACTGTGAAGCCATCTCATTATTGTCCAGCGGTTCCAGTGGATTTTGGTTCTGAAGCTGAGCTATCAGAAGTTTCATATAATCCATCTGCATGTTACTTACTGCCGCTGTCGATGATACTGAACTCATAGCTTCTCCATTCTTGTTCTCAAAACCAGACCGACTTAACTGCTCAGCCAAGCAAGCAATCGATGTGCCACACTAAAATAAAGCGCCGGCCTCGTATATGTGTAACTTCTTATCAGAAAAGATGTTAGAGAAATCAAAAAATCGGACAAATCTCGAAAATCAACCTCGCTAAAGACTTGTCGCACACGGATAATTCTTCCTCTCTCCCAGAAATTTTTGCCGCAATTGCTCTGAGTGTGTCGCGGGCAAGTTACTTTTACTTCGGCTCGCTCGATTTCACTAAAACGTCCTATAAAAAATGAATCTGTCTCTTTGTAAGTTCCACCTTTTTCGTTTTGTTCCAGCGTCCGATAAAACTATTCCGGAAAATCAATGCAACTTTACGCTGACAAACTGGTGACATTATTGGCCCGTCCCATAAAAAATTAAAGTTGTCGTAAGTTTTTGTCGATTTATTGGGCATCCACGGAACCTAAAACCAACACAGTTAAAGCTATTGCCTCAGAACACAGATGAGTTTGCGTAGAGTTGTTGTCGTAAGCAGCCAGGACCAAGTCCAAAAATTAGCTCGCCAAATCGCACAGGAAGTATTTGTGGCTGACGACCTTCCCGAGGCCGTGGACATCACTCAAACGGTCAATCCCGACTTGCTCGTCTTTGATAATCGCTTCAGTCCTTACCACATCAGACAATTCTTGGATACGACCGATAAAAACCAGATATATGTCCCTGTAATAGTGGTCGGCGATGGCGAGAACCGTCCCGGACTCTCCGAAGAGTTTATACGAATGGGCGCCTGTGACTACCTTCGCGGAAAACAGGATTACAGCCAACTGGAGAAAATTGTAAGCCGAATAAATGATAAGACCAAAAGAAATGACCCCGAAAGAAGTCCCGGTGACTTCTTCGCCGAAGACTATGCCGCTTCTGTCCGGATTGTCGGCTGCAGTAAAGCAATCCGAGACAAGCTTAAAATGGTCAAACTCGTTGCTGCCAGCCGCTGTAACCCCATATTAATAGTTGGTGAGACGGGAACAGGAAAGGAACTGGCGGCAAAGGCTATACATCTGCTAAGACATCCGAACGAACAGTTCATTGCCGTAAATTGTGCCGCGCTGACTGCAAACTTGCTCGAAAGTGAGCTCTTCGGTCATGTCAAAGGCTCTTTCACCGGAGCAGACCGCGAAAAAACAGGCCTGTTGGAATTGGCTGGCTCCGGCACAATCTTCCTCGATGAGATAAGCGAAATGCCGATGGACCTCCAGGCAAAGCTCCTCCGCGTACTTCAGGAAAAAAACTTCCGAAAGGTCGGCGGCACAAATACTATCCCGTGCAACGCCACGATAATAGCCTCCAGCAATCGCAATCTGCAAAATCAGATACGAGCCAACCGCTTCCGCCGAGACCTGTATTATCGGTTGAATATCTGTCCAATTACTATCGCTCCACTAAGGGCACCGGAGCGAAGAGAAGATATCAAACTCCTCGCTGAGTATTTCCTGAAAACATCAACTATCTGCCCCGAGAAAGCTGGCAGGGTAACATCCCTGACAAAATGTGCTCTTGAAGCTCTTCGAAAACACGGCTGGCCCGGAAACGTCCGCGAGTTGTCCAATGTCATTGAAAGAGCGATAATGCTGGAGACAACGGACAAAATTGGCCTCAGCAGCATTATGATTGACCCGCTGCCATATGACGAGTCGTCGGACGGCCCAACGGCCGACCACGTCACGAATTTCTCGCTGGAAAAGGCCGAACGCGAGCTCATCACTCGGGCCCTCCGGGAGACCGGCTGGCAGAAAACTCGTGCTGCTGCCCTCTTGGGCATAACAAGGGCCACTTTATACGCTAAGGTCAAACAGTACAATATCGAAAAGGGCCTGCTTGTAACAACGGACTGCGAAAAACAAACGCCGGGCGAAATCTCAACCAAATACCATCCCGAGCCGGCAGCGGTTCCGTAACAGGGCAAGCTCGCTTGAATCTCAGCTGCTGTTGCCAATGATTTCCCTGCCCATGCTTCTTGCCGCCGCATTCTGTCTCACTGTCAGTAGCTGCAGCGTTTCCAAATCGGCGCTGTCAGAAAATCTGCCGGCTCGTATAGAATCCTGACATTTCTTCATAACTCGAAAATCCACGATATGAGCCCAAAAAGCTGTTTTTTGACTAAAAGACCTTCAGATACGCCCGCTCTTACACCTTTAGTCGGCTCTGGCACAATTATTGCTCAACCCTCAATAAGGTTGCGGGTTCCCGTTTAGAGCCCGGCCCCGACACGCAATATTTCGCGCCCGGGGACTTAGCTTTTACCAAACTGGGCTCCGGGAAATACGCGCCGGTACTCTTTGCTCACTGGCATCGGCGGGCAGGTAAACCGGGCAGGGCGAAGTCAAAGAATATGGTGACAGAAAACGAAAAAACTACTTTCGAGAGCGGCACTTCTGAGCTGCCTGCTGACAGCGAACTATTTGCGGGCGAAATCCACGAGGAACTATCTGACCGCGAAGTCTTTTCGGGAGACGAGGATTTTTACAAGTCCTTGGCGGTGTCCGCCCAGCCGACTTCGACTCCGCCCAGGCCCGTCCGAGCTGACGCGCCACGCCCCACCGCCCCGCCTGTTTGGCGAAAGCGCTTCTCAGGCCTTCAGAAAGCGCTTGCACTGACTATCATTCTGGTCACGGCAACACTGCTCTATACACTGCTTAAATCCCCGCCTCCCGCCCGTCGCAATTATCAGTTACGCCCGACTTCTGCCCGCCGGATTGCACCTGCTGCCCGACGAACCCCTGATAGCGGGCTGCCTCCCCAGGACCTCGCACATAGGAAACCCGACCAAATCCAGCAACTGGAATCCCTGCTCCCGCAAACGCAACCTCTGTCCTTGAATATCGCCCAGGACCTCTTCCTCCAGGGACAGTATGACAGGGCATACGCAGTCTACGAAAAACTTTATCAAACTGTCCCGGTTCCGCCTACTTCAACACTGACGGAAGAGCAGTTACTGCGGGACTTTCTCCAGCTGAAAATGGCCTTGTGTATGGACGGAGTGGCCCACACCTTGCCCCAGACGCAAGACGCCGGCGACAAGGCAAATCATTTATTCAGGACTGCCTCCCAAAGCCGCTCCCCTGCTGTAAGCGTCGTCGCCAATTACCACCGCACCCTCCTCGAAATGCAAAGAAAACAATACGTCAAAGCCCTGACCGCTGCCTATCAAGCAATCGCTTTGCTCGAAGCCGCCGATTTTGACAGAGATTGGGCCCTGTCGCTGCAGCGAGATTGCCACTTCCTTGCTGCTGAATCGATAACCAGAAATGTTCTTTCGCTTTGTGACGCTGATAAAGACCTTCCCGAAGAGTTCTGGAGCAATCTAAGTGCTCCGCCGGACCCCTTTGCTGACTTAACCGAAACCCAGCTGCGCAGACTTCTCAAGTCAGGCTCGGAGCAGTTAAACAAGGCACTGCTCGGCCCCCAGATTCAAAAACTCAAAAATCAGGGCCCCTTATCACGTTATACTGTCACCTGCCACCGTGCGCCGATTGAAGAGCTGCTGGCGAGATTTGCCGCAAACGCCGACCTTGACCTCTCTTGGGCCTGCGACAGGGCACTGGCTTTGGAACCGGCGATGGATGCTGCTCGCAAAAGGCCGGTGAGTCTGTACCTCCCCGGCGCAACAGCACAGCAGCTTGTCACGGTCGCAGCCGGCTGCGCTGGCCTGTTCGCACGCCTCGACCAGAAAAAAAACGTAAGCATCTTTAATCCGGCCGATTATTCCTCTTTGTCAGAATACATAGCCCTGCTCAGCCGCCAGGCTATTTCTCTTTGGCAGAGATTTCTACTTGCCTTTCACGACGACCAGCAATTGCCGCACGCCCATTTTGCTTTGGGGCTTCTGCAGGCGCAGATTCACCAGCTAACGGACGCTGTTGCGCAATACAAATTGGTCGCTAATCGTTTCCCGCAGGCGCCTTGCGCACCGTTTGCCCTGTTTAACTCAAGCAGGTTGAAAGCTGGTATCCGCGATTATCTCGGCGCCCGCGAGGATTTGAGCCAGCTCGTTGAGCAGTATCCTGATGCTGAAATAGCCGGCCGGGCCTGTTTGTATCTTGCTGATGCCACAGAAAAAGCCGGGCTTTCCGAAGAAGCCGCGCGACTCTATCGAAAAGTTTACCATCTTGGCTTATCGTACAAATCGCAGACTGCTGCTGCTTCAGGTGCTGCCAGGTGCTCATATCAAATACGGGACCACCAATCTGCCGCAAAATGGTTTATTCGATATATCAGCATTTTCAAGGACCACACAAGCCCCGACCTCTATTCTGCCTATTTTCTTTTGGGAAAAACATACTTGGCTTTGAAAAAACCACAGCAGGCTTGTGACGCCTTTAAATATGCTTTGAATGGTCCGCTACCCAAAGAACAGTATTTCCAGACGCTCTCGGCCTTGGTCGAAGGCTACATCGAACAGCAGCACTTCATTGAAGCACTCGATGCATTGGACAGCACCCACCCTTGGCAACTCTCAAAAAGTGAGAGCGTCGAACTCTTACTCCTCAAGAGCCGAATCTTTCGGACAATTGGCCTGCTTGATAAAGCTCTTGCTGTTATTCGTGACAGAGAACAATACCTGCCCGACACCCAGTTAAAGGCCGCCGTGTCTTTTGAATTGGCTAAATGCTATATTGCCAAAGGAAATCTGGAACTTGCCCGCAAAACACTGGCCGAAATTCTCATTGTTGTCGAACCCGGACCCTTGGCGCACCAGGTCCAGCGGGAATTGGCCGATGTCTCTTTGAAGCTCGGCCAATATTCTCAGGCTATATCTGTTTGTTCACAGCTGTTGGAATCGCAACCTTCAGCACAGATAAAGCAGGATGCCTTGGCTCTGCTGGCCAACGCTCATAACCGCCAGAAAAACTATGATGGCGCAGCATTGGCACTTCTCGGCCGGTGGAGTGCCGCCCAAACACCAAATGAAAAATCAGCTCTCATACAACAATCAAAAACTCCATAAATACAGGACAGTTTAATGAAGCCGACAAGCAGAAACTTAGAACAGCATTGCGACACTAAACGCAAAACTCTTTTGAATTTGAGTTTTAGTTTCTGCCTCCGTGCTATTTGCGCTTTGTGTTTGGCTTTTTGCTTTTTGGCTTCTGTCTCAAGCGCGGAAATCGCAACGGAACAACTCGACCCCACTGATTTGCTTATGTCACATTCGGCAAAAACTTCAAAAGACGTCAATATGCCGAATATTAAAAGTCACCCGCCCGCAATAAAGCCACTCGCAGAGCCCGCGATGCAAGTCGTTGTGCTTCCCTCGGACCGGCAAGAGCAGGCGCAGACAAATCCGGATTTCCTCAAAATCGCCCCTGTAAACTTCGTCGCTCGTATTGATGAAAAATCCTCAAAGGATAACTTTATTATGGCACCAAACCCGCAGAGTTTGCTCACGCGGCAATTATGGAAGCAAAGAATCACTTTTGCCGAGGACGAAAATGACCAGCGAAGCAAAAATGAGCTCAGGCGGATAATCGAGCAAAT
>SMTZ1_10032076_pt1 | contig 11304 bp, 8 predicted proteins | sample DeeMarSWOR136_30_FD_25667 | JGI IMG/M metagenome (IMG submission 25667)
CATAGTAGAATAAGAGAGCTCGATTCTCCTCCCTGCCCATGTCGTACACCATCTCGCTCAGGACCGTCTTCATCTCCCGTGATGTCGGATCCAAAACCAGTTTCACCGCAAAACCCATTTCCCTCAACTTTGCCCCTACCTCTTTGGCGTCTTTGACTGCATTGGGGAGCTTCGGCCATCTCTCATAATTGCTGATCCCTACCACCAGTGCATGGTAATCCTTATAAAGATAGAGATCCTCCCCCCGCTTGGAAACGATGCTAATGCCTCGGCTCGTAGCTAACACAGCACCACCGGTTGTCAGGATTGTCATGATCAAGGCCATTAGCGTGATACCATAGAGCTTTCTCATGGTTGCCTCCGTGCTATCGACTAAGGAGTCTTACTTCCCCAGTTTGCATTTGGTGCAGATGACCTGAGCTCTCAATGAGTGACGCCTAAAATCAACTGGCCCTCAACAATCCCTTTTTTCACCGGATGCTGTTCCTGTCCGGTCGCCCTGGGTACCTTCTGGAATACGTACCGATATGCCTCATCCACCGTGATGATTCCGTCCTTGTCCGTATCCGCCTTTCCCCGGAGGCCCTCCAACAGGAAATAGGTGAACACCCCATGTTTCAGCTTGTCATCTTCAGAGCTGACCTCATTCGCCCCGCTCGCCGTCAAGATGATCCTCCCCTTTCCGCTGGCAATCCTGTCTAAAAAGGCCTCAGAGATAGTGGCCCGTATTCCCGCCAAGTTGATCGTTCGACCTCCACTTGCACCGCTGTAGCAGGCATCGGCGATGAAAATGAGACGTTCAGACTGTATCCGGTTGAAAATCCGAGATATTTCGCTCATGGGAAGCGCCGAAGCGTAAAGATCCTTTGGATCCGCATCGTAGGGGAGGATATATTTCTCCAGCCCATCTCTGTCTGGGCTGGTCACATCCTTTTCGCACGCCCCGTGACCGGCAAAAAAGATAATCACCATGTCCTCTTTGCCCGCCTTGTTCTTCAAGCGAGTCCCCAAAATGCTTCTCAACCGGGTGAGACGGGCTTCCTCGTTGAGCAGCAGCGTAACATTTTCCTCGGGTATGTGGTTGTTGCGTATCAAATGGTCATAGAAAGCCCTGGCATCATTGACGGCATATCTCAGATGACGGGTGTTTTGGTAACGATCGATCCCAATCACCACGGCCCATACGTTTTTCCGCATTTCCCGGTACCGGACGGTCAGGACCTTCTCGGCGGTGAGACCGTCAGTGTCAGTGACACGTATCCTGATCTCGTTTTCCCCGCTCTGAAGCAGGATTCGTTCGGCAAATTCGAGACGTTTGGGATGTTTTGTTCCCACTACCTTAATATCCCTGCTGGCTTTCGTAAGCAGGGGATTATCGTTTATGAAAATATCCAGCCCTTTTAGGCCTTGGTCATCCTCTGCCACTCCAGAGAATGTGACGGTGCCGACTTCAACCTCAATGCCATCCTTTGGCCCGGCAATAACGATAACAGGCGGGCTTTTCTCGCCATGTTTCAGTTGTCGCAACAGATCCTCTTCCCGCCTCTCTCTTTCCTCAAGTTCTTTTGCCAGAAGGCTCGTCTTCCTTTTTTGATCCTCAAATTGTTCTTTCATGCCCTCTAGTTGGGCAACGGTTTCCATGAGCTTTGACAGTTTTTCCTGTAGTTGAGCAATCTTCTCGTCCTGGCTCAACTCAGTGGTTACGGGTTTGGTCTGGGGCGCAGGTTCCTTTTTCTCGACACTTTTGGTGGTCGTCTCCTTTTCTCGTTGGGATTCTTCTTTCAGTTTCTGTATCTCCTTCTTGGTCTCCTCTATCTCTTTTGAGGCCTTCGCCGAGGCAAGATATAAGTTTTTCCTTTTGGTAGCATCCTCAGCTGCATGAATAATAGCCCGATTTTTCGGGTTCTTTTCTCTCATTTGCTCAAGAAAATCCACAATCTGGAGATAGTCATCTGTTTTCCAAACGATGACATCTACACTGAAACAACCAATATCACTTTCATAATATTCCGGATAGAAAGGTTCTCCATAGCTGCTTACTTGCCCTTGTTTATAACCTAAATAAAGGTTTCCAGACCAATATGAGTGGGCGGTAAACGCGTTGCGACCATACAGTGGTGAAAAATAGCAATTCGCCTTTCCGATCCTTACCATGAGCGGCCAGCCATGTTCTGGCTTTACGTCGTGGCCTGCCTTACATGTTTTTCCCGGACAATAATCAATGCTTCCCGTTGCCAAAATGGTGTAGAAATCTTTTTCGTTTATGTAAATCTCTGTATTTCTCATGCCCGGACGGCCTGCGTGAAGAGTTACGTGTTTATATTTCTTGACTATAGATGGTAAAGGTTTGGGCATCTTGAGAATGGGCTTTGCACATCCAGCGAGCACCAAGAGACAAGAAATGATTGCAAATAAGAACGGTAAAAATACTCTTTGCGCCTGCATCGGATAAACCCCCAAACTTATTTCATGACCTTAATCTCAGGTTTTTCCAATTTTGCCGAAGTCATTCGGTTGATGGGCTCCCACCCTACGATGATCAAGTACGCTCCCACCTCCTAAGTCGTCTCAAGATGTCATTGCCTGCACCTTTTCTTCAAGGCTTCCTCGACGACCCTTTCAATCTCATGGTGCTCAATCTAGCGATCTCACGAGACGAAAGCCGAGTATGTAGCTCGAATGGAATGTCAATCCGTAACTGCGCGTTGCCGACCGGCAGTTCCAGGCAGCGTCGTCCCAACTGCCCCCCCGCCTAACCCGGTGGGAGCCTAAAAATGGCCCCTTAGGGTCGGTAACCTCACGCCGGGGATACTGTTTCTTATACCAGTCCTGACACCACTCCCACACATTGCCGTGCATGTCATAAAGTCCCCAGGCATTGGCTTTCATCTGACGCACCGGGTGCGGTCGTCCTTCAGAGTTATCAAAATACCAGGCATATTCTCCAAGTCTGCCGTCGCTGTCGCCGAAGCAAAACCTTGATGTACTCCCCGCCCTGCACGCATACTCCCACTCCGCCTCGGTCGGTAGGCGGTACTTATCCGTTCCTTCCATCTGATTGAGCCTGCGAATAAACTCCTGGCAGTCATCCCAGGAGACCCGCTCCACCGGACAATCTCCTCCGCAGTCGTTGAAATAGGACGGGTTATCACCCATTACCGCCTCCCAATGCCCTTGGGTCACCTCAGTGGCCTGCATGTAAAAGGGCTTGCTCATGGTTACTTTGTGGTATCTCTCGTCTTTCCCTCTGTCCATCAAGTTTCTTAACGGACTGCCCATTTCGAACTCTCCCGCCGGAAGCAATACGAACTCCATGCCGATACTGTTTGTGAATCTCTTTGCGCCAGGCCCCGACTCAACAACCCGCTTTACCTCCTTCTCCAGATTCGCCTCAAGTTGTACCATCTCCCCGGTGGCCACCCTCACTTTTTCCTCCCAATCCTGATAGCCGGTTTTTTTCACCGTTAGGGTGTGCCTTCCCGGCTCAACCTGCTCAATGGTGCACGGGATCGTGCCACTATAATACCCATCCAAATAGACCTTGGCTCCTTCCGGCGTTCCCGAAAGGGAGACGCTTCCCGTGGTCACCACCCCCTCAAGGTATGCCCGCACCTCAAGCTCCTTGTCAGGGCTTACCATCACCCGCTCCTCGTACGGCTCGTAACCATCCTTGGTAACCCTTACGGTGTAACGGCCAGGCTGAAGATCATCGATGGTAACTGGGGCTAAACCCTTTTGCTCCCCATCCAGATAGACCGTCGCCCCAGAAACATTTGCCCTGACCCTGAGAGTCGCCTTCTTGCCAGGCTTCTCAATCACAGCCCCGCCGCTTTTGGCCAACACGAATATAAAATCCCCTCGATCCAGATCCGGATTGTTGATCTTGCCATACTGCGGATGCTGGCGCCCCCTGGTGTACTTCACCACCTTGTCCGAAAGGTAAAGCCCCAGCTCTGAACCGGTGATGTAGCCATCTCGGGTAAGATCCGCATCCCCCTGAAGACCCAGAAGAAGACAGCGCTTGAACATGCTCCTGTCCGGAACCGCCTCGTCCTCCCTCCCAGCGGTGATGTACTGGCGCACGGGAAAGGTGCTCTTCTCGCTGATGTCCTCCGGCACCGCCCGCACCAATGAAAAGAGCGAGCCCGAAAAACACGAATCAAAGAGCATCAACACGTGCTTGGAACGGATCCGAAGGGAATACGCCTCGATGTCCTTCATGCTGACCGCCCGATTGATAAACCCCTGCGGATCATCCCGAAGCAATGGGCAGTCGCGGGGAATGATGTAGCCAAGCTTGGTGTCCTGGTAGGCAAGGGAGCTCAGGGCTTTTTTCAGCTCCTGGGAGGTCGGGTCGGTCACCAGGCTGACCTTGAATCCCATCCCTTTCAGCAGCTCCGAGACCTCCCGGGCGTCCTTGACGGCGTTGGGAAGGTCCGGCCACCTCTCGTAGTCGCTCACTCCAACAACCAGAGCCTGGTAGTCCTTGTAAAGGTAAATGCGCTCAATAGTTGGGTATTGACGCCGAGAACGGAAATCAGACAGAAGAGGAAGAAAATAGTGACAACTCTTTTCATTATCCAATCCGTCCCCCCGTTTGTCGGTCGGAGGGAGGGCGCATTAGTGGATACTAATGGTGCAACTGCTTTCAGCCCAGTTGAAATTGGGCAGTTTATCCAAGGCGACGCTAATGCCTCTCATGCCGCGGGTGTTGCCTCTCTCGATCGTAGGAAAGAAGCTTTTCGTGAAATCGAGCTGGAAAAGGGAAAGGGGCTCCGTGGTGGCAATGGCTTTGAGCCTCTCGATTCCAAGGGGAGGCTCAATGGTGAGCTTGAAACCATACTCTCTCCCAGGGATGACGTAAGTCTCGCCTCCCCGTATGAAATTGTCCCGGTAATAGTGATTGGGAAAAAGGACTTTTACGTTCCCGTTCGGGTCATAGTCGATCAGTGTGAGGTAGCAGTTCCGATCCGACCGAAAATGGAAACGAATTTCCTCTCCCACGCGATACCGCTTCTTATCCGTCCAGATATCGATGTTGAAGCTCGGTTTATCCTGTTTGAGGTTGGCAATCTGGGAAAGGGGATCAGACGAAAGCTCGATGGAAATGGCTCTGTCCTCGTATAATTCGATCTCCATGGTTTCCGGCAGATATCCATCCGCCCTTGCCAGGATTGTGTGTTTGCCGACCAGCACATCCCCCAGGACCATCACCCCTTGAGAGGCCTTACCTTTATGTTCTCCGTCAAGAAGGATTTCGCCCCGAGGGGGGGTTATCCTGGCGGTTAACGTGACCCTTTTGGGAGTGAGGGGAATGGTTATGCTTTTGTCATCGTTGAGGTAGATGCTCTCCTGTACCGTCTCACATCCCTTGGCAGTAACGATAATGCTCCGGTTGCCCTGAGGTAGGTCCCTGAATATGGCGATGCCATCGATGCTCCTTACCACCTCCTCGCCCACTGCCACCGAGGCCTCCATATGAGATGGGTCGATAGCCACCTTAAGGATCGCCCTCTTCACGCCTCGGAGCATGCTATGAACCACTCGATCCTTGTCAACCTGCGCCTCAGCCACGCTCAGAATCTCCCCCCTGGTGTTGATGAGCCTGACGTTCACATCAACCCTTGATCCACAATCCGTGATAAATCCCATGACCATTGCGTCGATGCCGATCTTTCCGCAAATGGATTTCACCGTATCCTGATCGAAATACCCCTCCATTTCGACCTTCTGCTGCATCAGAAGATGCCGCAAGAGCCTCCGCTCCAGGACTTTCTCGAACCTCCCCGATAGGAACAGCTTGGTGATAAGCTTCTCGGATATGAAAGACCCTAGTTGCGTGTGGTTGTCATGCGGGCCCAGCAGATCCACCACCGCTATCCTCGGCCTCTTCTCCAATGGCAGCGATTGCGAGATCTCGCGGGCTACTTTATCAATCCCCATCTCCAGGGTCATCTCCGGGCCAACGGGCTTTTCCGTTTCCACGGGGACGGATTCCCCCGGCTTTATCTCTCCCTGCCTGGCTGCGCATCCAAAAGAGATGAGCAGACAAAAAAAGATAAGGATGCCGGTTTTTACCCCAATGGTTCCGATCCCATTCCTGAGATGCATACAAATTCCTAGAGAACCGCGCCCTAAACTGGGTTCCAGTGACAAGAGGCGGAGATGAGGCTATTTCGTGGCCCTAACGTTTCGGCCCGTAGGATGGGTAGCGATCTGTCACTTCTTCTGCTCCATTTCTTCAAGCTCTTTGTGGAGCTTTTCGGCATTCTCCCTGACGAAGTCCCTCACCTTGCCGTCCAATTCCTTGTAGTCGTTCAACGCCTGTTTGAAGGCAAAGAGGTCCAGTTCGCACAGGGAAAAGAGAGAGCTATCTTCCGGGTCCTTCCAGTGGTCGATAATCTGTGCCCCATGGAGTGTGGTCTTCGTGAAGGTCTTCAGCGCCTGCTCCACATGCTGCTCCTCCGAGGAGGCCGACATGTCCCCGGCCGTGGTGGAGGCCATGTAGTCCTTGGTCTCCAGAATCTTGGCAACCTCCGCCCTGGCCCGATTGTCGGCGGTTGAGATCAAGAGCGCCCTGTTTTTGATCCCGGAAGCTATGCCGACACCATAGAAGACCTTTCCCTTATCCTCATCAAAGGCGCCGCTTCCCTTGACAACCCACGCCGGTCTCTTTGGGGACCATTCGGCTGTCTTCTTTGTCGCACAGCCGACAAAAGCAAGAGTTCCCATTGCCACCAAAACACACAATCCCTTCACAACTTTCCCTTTCATAGCTACCTCCTCCTTTTCCTGAATTCTTCAACCCTTCCCCTCATTTCCTCCATCAAATCTTCCATCTCCTGCATACCGGCAACCAACTCATCCATGTTATAAGGATTTTTTTTCGTAAGGATTTTCTCCTTCCGGGAGGGTTTCTTTCTCTTTTCATCAGGCTCCTCAGATGCCTGAGGCTGCTTATCTCTCGGCTGGGGTGGCGCTTTCACCAACTTCTTCTGAGGTTCAGGCGGCCCCCCCCCGGCGGGCGAAAACCGGTAGCCCAATCCGTTCAACCATTTGAGAGCAACATTCGATTTAATGGAGAAATTGACGTCCGTGATGGTTAAACCGTCTTGGGCTTGCCGTGCGATCATGGAGTTGACCCCGATCATGGTCCCCCGTTCATTCAGCAGGGGACCTCCGGAGTTGCCCCTGTTTATACTGGCATCTGTCTGAAACAAATCCTTCCCAACAAGACCACCAAAATTTTGCCTAAGGGCACTGATGACGCCGGTGGTCAAACTCCAAAGCCCTCCCTGTTCAGGATGGCCAATAGCATAGGCCTGATCCCCGACAACAACCTTGTCCGAATCCTCGAAGTCCACCGTTGTGAGCGACACATCCACGTCGGTGATCCTGATAAGAGCAAGATCCAACGGCAGGTCATACGCCACAATCCTTCCCTTGTAGCGCCTGGACAGATCGACGCGAGGGTTCCCGATCACTTTTTCCGGCTTCAAGAAGACCGAAATATCCGACAGCGGCTTTGATGAATCTTTCTGAGCGAAAATATGGGCGTTGGTAATTACATGGCCTTCCTTATGGATGATGGATCCTGTGCCCACTCTCCCCATCTTTGAGCCCTGTGACGCAAAAATGAAGACGACCCCCGGACTCGCCTTTTGGTAGATCTCCTTAGGTGGTAACGCAAATGCTGGATAACTCAGAAGACAAAGCCCAATAACAATCACCACAAAAAAACCAACGTATGCCCTATAATGTCTCCTCATGGCTCTTTACCCCGTTCCTTCAACCTTCGTTAATTCTTGGACAATTCCGCTCAAAATCCCCGTATCTCGCTTACCCTAGCGAGAAAAAATGTATTGGGTCATCTCTCGAGCGATATTAGTTGCCAAGGCCTTCCGGATCTTCCGCAACGCCCGTTCCTCTGCCCCAAAGAGGCTTGTATGCCCTTCCCTCCCTGTCTCATCGACACTTCCGAAGACGACCCCACCCCTTTGATCTGCCAGATCGAGATGCGTCCGCCACTGCACGTATTTCCATTCCGATCTTCCTCGATCCAGGGGCTTGATCTCAATGGTAGCCCTTACTACCACATTCGCCCTGCTTAAATCCTCACTGACACAGAATCCCTGTTGATTTAGTCCTTGAACGAGGCTCTCCCGAATCTCTTCAGCTCGCATCCCCTTGATTGACAATCCAACCAAGAAATCCTTTAGCAGAAGGGCGTTCAGTTGGCTTTTGATTTGGGTGAAGTGGATTGGCGATGGGATCCCCCTCCCGGACTGACTGACAATCCGAAGCTCTGCGTTATAGGCTTCCCTCAGGATGTGCTTGTGGACGGACTCTTTGAGGTACCTTATTTTCATGATTACATCTTCTTCGCCTGCCGCATTGGTCAGAAGCCTTTGAATTCCGCGATCAAGCTCATGAATCTTGTGTTGGAGTCTGGCCGTGGACTGATGCCTATCGAGCACGGCAAGGGCGTAGAAGATAGGATCTGGCTTTATTTCCTGATACACCTGGGAGATTCTCACCCCCGAAAGAACCTTTTGGGTTGAGACTTCCGTGATCTGTTCGATGTCAAGGGATTCTGTTTGGACCGACCTACCCTTAGATGTGGTTTGAAGATACTCCTGGTAGATCCGAGTTTCGGAATCTACTTTGCTGTAGAATATCTTAGCTATCTCAGAACGGGCATTATCCTCTGCCGATCGTCGATCAGAGCCATAACCTACCCCTATCAGATACTCAGATGAGGGATACTGTGCACTTTCTCCATTCACCCAGTCCGGCTTCTTTCCTTGTGTAACCTTAACAATCCCTTTCGGTTTTGTGTCAGATGACCCCTTTACACCTTCTCTCTTGGTTTCCCTGGGAACAGCCCCGTGCCGGGCTTCTTCTGCTTTTAGCTCATCAAAAGCCCGGTTCGCCCTTCCCCGAATTTCCTCCGCCGGGATCCTTGGCTGTTGCGCTGCGCATCCAGCGATCATAAGCGAAAGCAAAAAAACGGCTGCATTCAGCTGCTTCATCGATTGGTCCAAACGGTATTCCTTGAAAAACCCGCCGATTCGCCAAGCAGACGAACTGTTGAGATCAGCTCTAAGCGAATGTTAGGCGAGCAATCCATGCATCCAACCTGAACAGCCTGAGATTAATAGACGTATAACTGTAGCGGATACTAAGGCTGAGAATGAAAAAATGGATTTGTTTTGCGTATTGGTCTGGCTGATTAAATAAAACATTTTTGTAGAAGCCAACTCTGCACATCTTGTGCCAATAGTTTTTCATTATCTAATTAATTGAAATTATTTTGAAAATTGAACATATTTCTGATAATTCCAGTCAAATCTGGACAATTCTTGCCTAACGATATGAAAATATTTCACGAATTGCCCAGCCCCGCTTGAAATACCGATTTACGATGTGGGGAGGAAATGGGCAGGTTTGAGAGGAATTTGAAGGAAGGAATGAAGCGAACCTAACGGTACCTATCGTTTAGGGCCGTATCACATTCAATACCCACGTCGTGAGGATGCCAACCAGCATCGCAAATAGGATGCTTGAAAGGGTGCCGATGAGATAGTACTCAGCAAATTCCCTGTCTTTGAGCTCCTCAAAGCGGGCAATGGATTTTGCGGCAAATATCAACGCAATAGCTGCATACTGCCCCAGTAAGACGAGAGTCAATACCAGCATTCTCTCGAGAACTCCGATTATAGCCCCTGCCCTTTTCAACCCACCTTCCGGCAACTGATACCGCCCTAAAATACCGTTGACGATGAGGTGAACGCCCGCTGCTGCCACTACGTACGAACCCAGATAGATCCCTACTACGACTATGGTTGGACTAGCCATCGTTCTCGAGCCTGGTCAAGGAGCTTTGCTTTCCCTGGAAGAAGTCAAGTTTTTTCGCTTTACTTTTTATTTATCAACCGAAATAACTTTACTCTTAACTTTTAAAGTGCTTTTACTTTACTCCACCCTTACGCGAATACATGCGTCCCAGTAACTCCTTCACCAGCCTGTCACCCTCGGCGATTATCTCCCAACTCGTGGCCTTCAAGAATTGGGATGCGGCCTGTTTTGAAAAGCCAAAATGTTTGCTCAACTGCTCATACGTGTAATTCGGATGCACTCGGTAGTAGTTCACCACCTCTCGCTGTCTCTTTGTCCATGAATTTTCCAAGGCCTCAATAAGCCGTAACACCGTGTTAAGTATGGTATCCGTTGGATTTGGTGTATCAGAGGATTTGACAAAAACATTTCTCTTTTCCTTCTTACATACTGCCAACGCCTCTCGAGCCCTGTAAAATCCACTTCCCCGCATGCCCATTTCCTTATCAAGGGGTTTTTCAATCCCGCCAATACCAATGCCGAAGTAAATGTCTAGTTGTAGCTCGCTTCTCATGATAGTGTAGATGTCAAAGGCTTTTTCCGGCGTACTGATAGCCCCTTGAAATTCATCCCCAACGGTCGGACTAAAGGTGGCCACAATATCATCCGAAAATCTTCTGTTTATCCCGGTCAGAGTTCTCGTCAGCTCCGTGAAAATAGTTTCCCAATTATCCAATTTCCTCGATTGTTTAACATCGCCGATGATCACACAATTGTTCGACATCCCGTTTTCCTCCGCCGGGGCCACGGGGCCCATGGGCCTATAGTAGCAGAGGAACATGATCTTCACAACAAAAAAGCAGGACCGTCGCGACCCTGCCTTTGCGTCGTGAAAATAGCCCAACCTGCGGGAGCTAGTATTCCGAAATGTCAGAGCAAGAAGCGCCCGAATTTTCGCTCTGTAGACACGTGGACCTATCGAGGGGAAGATTAACCATAGAACAGCAACTCCGCCACGTTGAGCTGATACTCGTTGGGATCGAGGGGCTTGGCGATGGTATTCTTGTATTTTCCCGTCTCATCCTCCACTTCCGCCAGATCGAGTACCTCGGTTCCCCTGTATTCCCCATCCTGAAAACGGATGGGCAATACCTTCGGCCGATCCATCAACTCCAGGTCCCTGTTGGGCGCCACCACAATGCCCATTTCTCCATTTTCAAGCATCACGAGGGTGCCAATGGGATAAATGCCGACGGCCTGCACAAACAGCTTCGCCAACGTCGGATCGAAATCCCTGCCGCTTCGATCCAGCAGGAGACCCGTTGCCCGATCGGAAAAGACCGGGAAAAGCTGATAGGAGGAGGATCGCCCCAGGTTATCATAGAAATCGCCAATGGCTATTATCTTTCCGAAAAGGGTGAGTTGCCGCTTGGCGGTCAACTTCGGATATCCCGCCTGATCCTTTTT
>SMTZ1_10008373_pt1 | contig 11302 bp, 13 predicted proteins | sample DeeMarSWOR136_30_FD_25667 | JGI IMG/M metagenome (IMG submission 25667)
CTACTATCGGCCCATATCTGCAAGCCAGCGATCAATGCTTGGCGTCCCTGGTAATAGCTCCATGCGCAGCTCATCAAGTGCTGCTTGCCGTATCTTTCGTAGCAGCTTTTGAAGCTGCTCGAGTTCCTCTGCAGACAGACAGGACATGATGTCTGTCACGAAAGAAACAATGGTCCGCACTCCGGGTCGGTAGAGTTCCTCGCCTTTAGCGGTTGCTTTGACCTCTGTATAGGGCTTCCCCTTGCGCTTCTTATCTCTCGTCACCAAGCCTTCGTTTTCCATTCGAGTAAGCAGTCCGGCAATGGTTTGGCCTTCGCGGAAGAGCGAGCGGGATAGTTCGGCAGGAGTGAGTGGGATATCATATAACTTAGTAAGCTGCAATACGGTGACCTTTTCATGTGACAAGCCCACTTTTGCTTTCGCCAGCTTACGATCCTCTGCCTTGCGCATTGCATAAAAGGCTTGGAACAGTAGCATCCAAGCCGAAACACGCGCATCTGGGATGTCGTAATCGTACAATCTACCCTCCTTTTTTCAATTTGATGCTATATGATATCAAACAACAGGCTATAAAGCAATCGTTGCACAAGGATGTCTGCGTTTACAAAGTATTTATGAGGTTGGAAAGGGAGGTTGTGCTGTCAAGAGGCGACGTGTTCATCTTGCAGCACTTTCTCGGACACGCCACGCTACAGATGACGCAGAGGTATCTCCTAAGCTTGAGCGACGATGACGCGGTGAGGGCGCAGAGAAGGTTTAGTACATTGGATAATATGAACCTAGCACGCTAATCCGTAGGTTCGTATCCTGCTCGGGGAGCCATTTTAGTAGTAGCTTGTAATAGTAGGCTGTCAAGTCAATGTTCGACCTCAACCCCACATCCATCCTACTATCGGCCCATATCTGTAAGCCAGCGGTCAACGCTTGGCGTCCCTGGTAATAGCTCTGTGCGTAGCTCATCGAGAGCTCTTCGCCGTATCTTGATCAGCAGCTTATGAAGTTGCTCTAGTTCCTCTGCTGACAGACAGGACATGATGTCTCTCACAAAAGAAACAAGGGTCTGCACTCCGGGTTCGCAGAGTTCCTCGCCCTTGGCGGTTGCTTTGACCTCTGTGTACGGCTTTCCCTTGCGCTTCTTATCTCTCGTCACCAAGCCCTCTTTTTCCATTCGATTAAGCAGTCCGGCAATGGTTTGGCCTTCGCGGAAGAGCGTACGGGATATCTCGGCAGGAGTGAGTGGGCTATCATATAACTTGGTAAGCTGCAACACGGAGACCTTTTCATGTGACAAGCCCACTTTGGCTTTCGCCAGCTTACGATCCTCTGCCTTGCGCATTGCATAAAAGACTTGGAACAGTAGCATCCAAGCCGAAACACGCGCATCTGGGACCTGGTAATAGTACATTCTACCCTCCGCTCTTTATTTTGATTCCATATCATATCAAGCAATCGACCATAAAGCAAGTGCTATTGAAGGTCGCGGTGCTAAACCGAGTAATACGTGACTATGGAGAATAAAGGTGAGGGCTATGCTGGCAGGCGCCGCTAAAAGCCAAGGATACGTTGAACAAAAAAGTTCCACGAGCAGGACTCGAACTGTGAACTAGCGTATGCCCCAGTGCTGGTGCTACTTCTAACCTGATGGTCGGCAGTCTCGCCCCAAGCCCCATAGCTCTAATGTAACTGTGCGCCTGAACCGCAGAAGTCTTTGTGCCAGCGCTATTGAGACAATTAAGAATTTCCTCATCTAAGTATCTCTTTTTAGTCGACGCTCTGCCTCCTTCCGAAGTGCCTCCGGTGTGCACCTCAGTGCAGAGAACACAGCAACGACCTCTCCCCTATGCACCAGATACACGCAGTGGTCATCCTCCCTCAGTTCAAGACCCGCCTGTCGCTGTTGCTCCGTCAATATCGTCTCTGATAGCGTCATTTTTATTCTCTTTTTCCTCGCCAAGGTCGGACCCTCGAATTCTTCAGCCAATTATTAAAGAAACTGGCCGTGCCTTGCATCAGGTGACACGGCCGGCTCAATTTGACCTATCGCTTCTGATAGGCTACACTAGACATGCAGGCAGGTGTCTCGCGCATCTGATGTCACGGCTCCGGTGAGCTACTACCTCGCGCGGAGCCATTCTATATTCAAATAAGAGCTATTTACCTGGTTTCACCTCCAAAAACAAAAACCGACCTTAGGGTCGGTTTCGCTATTGGCTCCACGAAGCCCAAGCGCCCATATACAGGCTTCGCTTCTTCACACCCCTACCACCTATAAAACAGTGAAAGAACCTCTCAGGGATTCACATTGTATCACACTCTGGTAATCCGCCCCAGGACCCTGCCCATGCTATGAGCAAACCCTTTACCAAATATGCCTAAAAGATTCTCGTATTGGAGTCTAACTCTACCACAATTGGCCATCGCTGTCAACCCCTTTCTTAAAAACAGACAAATTCCTTCACGAAGATAAACTCACTTTGCTCAGTATAAATGGGAGCCTTATGCGGCTCGCTTCGTTCGTCCAAATGCTCTGCACCTCACCGCAGCGTCCTATCCTACTACCACCACCTCCCTTTCCAACCTTGGGACTGCTTCATAAACGCACAACTCTTCCCTATGCAGGCTAGATGGCTCTCCTTGAGGCAGAATCCACAAACAGCTACATTGCACAACATAAAGAGGAATGTCCCCAATTAGGTAAACTCAACCTTACACTAGGCCTAGACGCCTACCCTTTTATGTATTGAGTTATGTATTTCACGTAGGCTGTGCCAAGCCAGGATGCCTAGAGGAAGTGGATTTGTTTAAGCCTTCCCTCATAGTAAAGACTGGCATTGCTGCTGATGTAGTCCACACTGGAAGGTGATAAGCTTTAAGTGGAAAGAGAGAACGGTAGGTGAAAGGAGGTAAAGACGATGGAAACAGGATTGGCGATTCTCCTAGCGCTGGGCATCTTCGTCGGTATCCCCGCTGTCATCGGTTTTGGCATCGTGGGTGCAGTGGTTCTGCGCGAGCGCATCCGCAGGGGACGCACAGCCGGGGTGGCCCGAGCTGTACCGGAGGCACACGCAGCCGCAGCGGCTGGAGCCCGGAAATGATCCCGCTCACGAGGGTTGGTTGCCCCTCGACGGGTAAGGACGGACTGCATCGGGGGGCAACCGACCGCAAGGAGGGGGTCTCATAATACGCGGAAATAGGCACCTCGTAAAAAAGGCGCTCCTCACGCGCCCTACCCCATAGGGGGGATAATTATGGGGATAGATATGATTGCTGCTGCGCACTATCAATTCATATCATAGTACATTAGTAACACCTTAGCGTGGAGTCAGACTATAACCTTGACAAATAGAATAAAATGGATTATACTAATACCCTAGAGCCACATGCTACCAGCCGAATCTAATGTCGGGAGGTGCGATATGAGGCTCCATGTAATTTTTGGAGTATGGCAGGTCGACAGTTAATGCCCTGCCGTACGGCAGGGCGGCGGAAACTCGAACTCGGCTCGTGAGAGTTTAGTGTGGGTTATGTAAGTAGAAATGAGACCCAATGCGGTAGTGATCACCGCGAGTGAGTTGGGTTCGAGGTAAAACTGAATAGAGCAGTCGCTGGGAGCACTGGGCAAGGTGCTCCCAGCCTTTTTCAATAGTAGGATTCAGTTTAAGGTACGACATGCCAACTAATTCAAATCCAAAAATGCTATAGATAAAGCGTAAATCATCCACGCCCAGTATTAATGGCCTCTTCTAGCTGCACTCTCTAGATTGTTTGGTTTTGTGACAAGTTCGCTGATTACAAATTGACGGAAAAGACATATGACTATATCGGAGGGGTGCAAGAGGGCCCTCTGTGCAGTGAGTAAGAGAGGTTGTGCTAGCACAACTTATAGCCTTTCCGAGACTTTTCATGTCTTGCTTAATAAAACAGGGCGACACACTATCTTCTAAGGCGAGCCTTTAAGCTAATCCTATCTCTCACGACACAGGCTGCGGTATCTATATATGCCCAAGCCAACTCTACTTCTACTAGCAGTGTCGCTGACTGATATAGTATAATCCATTTGTTTTGGAGGACAATATGCGATACGAATACGAGATTAACGATCTAGCCAAAGAAGAATCCTGGCGGATGTTTCGGATAATAGGTGAACTAGTCGAGGGGTTTGACAAGCTTTCAGGCATAGAACCGGCGGTAAGTGTATATGGCTCGGCACGAATCAGACCGGATGACAAGCTTTATGCGCAAACGGAGGAAATTGCTCGTCGCCTAGGAGAGAGGGGCTTCTCGATCATCACCGGCGGTGGGCCTGGTATTATGGAGGCAGCCAACAAAGGTGCCCTTGAAGCTGGGACTAAGTCAATCGGGTTGAATATTGATCTTCCTCATGAACAGGCCCCCAACGCCTACACCACAAAATCATTGACATTTAATCACTTCTTCGTGCGCAAAATAATGCTGGTGAAGTATGCTACAGCTTTCATAATAATGCCGGGCGGCTTAGGAACGGCTGACGAGTTGACCGAGATACTGACCCTGATACAAACCAATAAGATAAGACCTTTCCCTGTGATACTGTTCAACAGCAGCTACTGGGAAGGATTTCTCGATTGGCTTCATAACACTGTCCTAGCCGGAGGATTCATCTCAGAAGAAGATTTTAGCCTACTCAGAGTTTGCGACGACGCCGATGTGGTAATCGAAACAATTTGCAGGTGGTATGACAGGCAGGAGGTAATCGGGAAGAAAGCCATTGGCAAATAGCCCGCGGTTAGTAGCCAATGGGATGAACCAGAGCCCAGCCGCATGTCGCACTAGTCCAAGGTTGACTCTTTCCCGTACTCTGGCACTGATGTATTCCAACCAGTCCTTTTCCTGAGAAAATCAGCGAACTGCAAAGCCGCTTCCGGCTCGCCGTGGACAACGAATACATGCTTGGGCGGCCTCTTCAGACTCGATAACCACAGGAAGAGCTCGTCCCTGTCAGCGTGGGCGGAGAAACCGTTTACCTGGACCACCCTCGCTCTAACTGGGTACTCCTCCCCTAGGATCCTCACTTTATGGGCTCCATCTACGATAAGTCTTCCCAAAGTCCCAACCGCCTGATATCCCACGAATAGAATGGTGCACTCCGGCCTTGAGATGTTTGTCACAAGGTGATACTTTATCCTGCCTCCGGTGCACATGCCGGAGCCGGCTATTATCATGGCACATCCGGTTATGTTGTTTATCGCCTTTGACTGGTCTTTTGTCCTGACCATCATGAGTCCAGGGAAGTCGAACGGCGAACTTCCCTGCCGGATTAGTTCCAGCATCTCACTGTCGTAGACTTCAGGATGTTTTTCGAAGACACCTGTAATGCTCACAGCCATCGGGCTGTCAAGAAAAACCATATGGTGTGCTATGCGGCGCTGCATCAACAACTTATTCAGGTAGTAGAGGATTTCCTGAGACCGCTCGAGAGCGAAGCTGGGGACCACTATATTCCCTCGGTCTCGCACGGTTGAGTTTATAACCTCGGCAAGCTGGTTGCTCACGGTTTCAGAATCCTCATGCAATCTGTTGCCGTAGGTGGACTCAACCAGCACGTAGTCAGCCTCACCAAAAAGTGTCGGATCTCGGAGTATCGGCTTATTCCAACGCCCAACGTCTCCAGAGAAAAGAATGCCTCTCTCTTCTCCATTTTGGCTTACTCTGACAAGTATCATCGATGAACCTAGGACATGGCCAGCATCGTGGAAAGTCGCTGAAACACCGCTGCCTATCGGGACGGCCTCACCATAGCGGACGGGGGAGAGCAGCGAACAACAAGCCTTAGCATCAGTGGATGTGTAAAGCGGGATCTCCCTGTAGGGACCCTTTCTTCCCTCTCGCTGGTGCCTCTTTCTTTTGAACTCCGCATCTTCCTCTTGTATCTTTGCGGAATCCATAAGCATGATTTGAGCAATGTCGGCAGTTGCATCGGTACAGACGATACGACCGCGAAATCCTTCGCGCACCAGCTTGGGCAAGAGGCCGCAATGGTCGAGATGAGCGTGGGTAAGAAGAACGGCATCCAGGGTGTCTGGAGGAACAGGAAACGGGTCCCAGTTTCTATACCTGTACTCCCTCTCCTGGTAGAGCCCGCAGTCCACTAGAAACCTAATATTATTGGCCTCGATTAGATATCGCGAGCCGGTAACATTCTGCGCTGCACCCAGAAAACCTAGCTTGATATGCATACCTCAAACCCTGCGCTATTCTACCCCACACGCCTAATAAGGTGCAAGGACTGCAACCCACCCCCAAAGTGCAGTTCGCCTACATTTGCAGAATCGCTCTTCCAGAGTGATCGATCTGCCATAGACCGGTCAGCCCGCCGCTCCCTGTCGACGCCGTCCGGGTCCAGGCCGACCTGGGGAACGGTGCCGGTATTATTATAATTACTTACCATATATCCCTGCGGCCTGCCGTTTTTCGCCTTATAGGGGATCCTTCTGAATTGTATCTGGGGGCGGTTTTGCCACTTTCTGTCAACAGGTTTGGCAACTTTGGCGGATGGCAGCCTCTCCACCGCGTCTCTTGACAGCGCGCCCGCGAGGTGGTAGCCTTTTGCCCAACTAAATGGCTATGATTCTCTTTTCGGTAACCTTGACGATCGCGGAAAGAGCTATTATGGGAGGAAGTAATGGAGAAGAAGCTCTATCGTAGCAAAGATGAAAGGATGATCTGGGGTATATGCGGTGGTTTGGCAAAGTATTTTAATGTCGATCCTACCATCGTCAGAGTTGTTGCTGTGTTAACCATAGTATTTGGCGGATGGGGTATCTTGGCTTATATAATCCTCAGGTTCGTTGTTCCGTTGGAACCCCAAAAAGCTGCTGACGATGACACCGCTGGTGTTGTCAAATGAATAGTTAGCCACTGGATCGCCCGCTGCTTGTCTTTCATTCAGGGAAAGATAAATTAATTCCCTGGGCAGGATCCGAGCCGCGATCCGGCGCGGCCCCGACGTCGGACCGCTCGCAGTCCCCACCGCTGCGTCTTGACATCTCACCCGAAAAGTGGTAGCCTCTTTCCTACCTACAAGCTACGATTTTCTCGGAAGAGCACACCAAATAGATGACCCCGTTCTTAGCCGATATCACGGCTCTGGTCGGGAGATGTGATAAGGAGGTGTGATGCACCTAGTCAAATATAGGGCAGAATTGACAAGGAGGTGAAAGGGTATGAAAAGGCTAAATGCACTGCGGCTCAGGTATGTCCGTAGCAAGGGTGGCTTCACGTTGATCGAGTTGCTGATCGTGATGGTGATTCTGGCCATCCTCGCAGGCATCGTGATCATTAGCGTTGGTGGAGTGATCGGCAGGGGACAGTCAGCCGCCTACGACGGCGCCAAAGAGCAGGTTGAGGCAGCGGTCACCGACTACGTAGCGCGCACCTTTGGTTCCTATCCATATTTAAATGGCACTGTTACTCTCGCCACTCCTGCAGGTAACTATACCATTCTTGACTTGTGCGTGCTACTGGCGATCTGCAACGTAACTCCGCCGGGACCTGGTATTCTGAAGGAAGTGCCGGTAACGGCCTACAATGGAACCCCAACTGCCGGCTGCACCGGGACTGAATGTAACAACTGCGCCGGCTCAGTTTTCAGTTGCGCCTGCCAGTCTACCGCCCACTACACCTGGTTGCTCAACGATATGGGTGATGTTTACTCAGCATGCTCGGGCGCTGACTGCGACGCTACTGATGCAGATGGTTTCCAGGGTGTTTATCCATAATAACCGTTCTTCCTGATAACGAAACAAGATAACGGAAGCCGTACATAGAGTCAAATTTCGAGACATCCCAAGAGGCTACTTTACTACTACTCAGGTAGAGTAGGAACCATTCTTATTGGCATGGGTTTGAAGTATTTTCAAGGCTGGTGTAGGGAATCTTGTGATCATAGAGCTCAAAAAAGGGGATCAGCGTACTGGCAATTATCAACGCGGAAATAATGGCACAGGACGGAAGATCTATCACCAAAGAAAAAGTCCTGACTCCCCGAGCAGGATTCGAACTGTGAGCTTGCATAAGCCTCAGTATTAGGCTACTCACAACCCTCAACCATTACTTTCTAGTCACAGCACACCCCCTCTTTCCAACCTTGTAACTACTTCATGAACGCACAACGCTTCCTGACACTAACCTATCTCAATTAATTCTGCCTTAGCTACAAAAAGCATACTGGTCACTTTGTGACGGGCATACATAGCTCAGCAAGGGCGAGCCAACCTGTACCCAGCTTCCACCGTCGCCTCTTGACAGCCAGCGTGTAGGGGTATTAACATTTCCACGGTTGTTGATATGGGAAATCCCAAATCAACACTATGAGAGGAGGTTTCTACAAGATGGATTGGAAAGAGGAATTTAACAGAAAGCTGACTACGGCGGAGGAGGCGGTGAAGATTGTGAAATCTGGGGACCGGGTGGCTGTGGGTGGCTCCATCGATGAGCCTGTTGCCCTTCCCGAGGCTCTCTTTGCCCGCTGCGATAAGCTGAGAGGGGTAAAAATCATTCACCTTTGCCCCACCAGCGACTACGGTTGGTCGCAGCCAGGGAATGAGGACTCCTTCCAGGTGGAGGTGATCGGGTTTATGGGGCCTATTGCCCGCCCTCGCGCCAACGAGGGGATAGTCAGCCTTATTCCCAACGGATGGCATTTTTCCTTCAAAGCAGACGAAAGATCTGCCGAGAGGAAAGATTTCGACGTGTTCCTGGTCAAGGTCTCATCCCCTAATAAGCACGGTTTCTGCTGCTTTGGCCCCGAACTCTGGTTGAAGAAGGACTGGGCCGAGAAAGCGAAGAAGGTGGTCGCCGAGGTGGATAGCACCGTGCTTTGGGTCTATGGAGATGCCACCATTCACGTTTCGGAGATAGACCACTTCGTGGAGCACACCGCTGAGTCGATTAGCGACGAGGAGCTTCGGCAAAGGGTAGCTCACATTGAACCTGAAGAAAAAAGGCAGCGGATAATAGAGTATAGCAAAGAGTCCCAGCCCCAATTGCGTGCACGCGTGCTCCCCGTGTTCCAGATGTTGGACGTTGCCGCCATCGATTCCCTGGCCGAGACCCTGGGCATGATTGTGCCCCAGGGTCTGGAGCAGGACTTTAAAAGCATTGCCGGGCATCTCAACATGCTGATGAGAGACAGGGATTGCTTTCAGATCGGGCAGGGCTCACCCAGTGCCTTCCTTCCCCGGTTTGGCGCTTTCGCCGGCAAGGAGGATCTGGGCTATCATGCGGAGATGACGGCGAGGGGTGTTGCCACCATGGTCAAGGAGGGGCAGATCACGGGAAGATACAAGAACATCCACCGCAACAAGGCCGTCTTTAATTCCTTTGCCGGCATGAGTCCAGATGAGACGATGTATGCAGCGGAAAACCCTAAGTTTGAGGTCTACACTGCCCGCTATGTTACTGACCTCAGGGTAATCGCCTCGCACGATAATATGGTGGCCATAAACAATGGCATATCGGTGGACCTAACCGGCCAGGTAAATGCGGAGACCATCTTTAGCGCCATGCTCTTGGGTGGACCTGGGGGACAGCCAGACTCTCACCTTGGCGCCCTTCTCGCCAAGGGGGGTAGGGCCATCACCGTGATGCGGTCTGCGGTGGTGGGTGGCACAGTCTCCACCATCGTTTCCCAGTTTGAGCCAGGGACGGTGGTAACCGTGGGTCGCCAGTACTCTGATTACATTGTCACTGAGCACGGAATTGCCAAGCTCATGGGCAAGAACTTCCGTGAGCGGACTGAGGAGCTCATCTCTATTGCCCACCCTGACTTCAGGGCTGAGCTGAGGAAGGAGGCACAGAAGCTCTTCTGGCCTTGATCTACACCGAGGCAGTGGCGGATGGAGGTACAGTCATAGCCCTCGATTTAACGAAAGTCCATAATGTGCAACCTCTATCAAATCAAAGAGGCTGGGTATTCATAGAACGATACCCAGCCCCTTCCTCCCACAACCTCTCTTTCCAACCTTGTGACTACTTCATAAAGGCACAACGCTTCCCAACACTAACCTATCTCAATTCTGCCTTAGCTATAAAAAGCATACTGGTCACTTTGTGACGGGCATACATAGCTCAGCAAGGGCGAGCCAACCTGTACCCAGCCTCCACCGTCGCCTCTTGACAGCCAGCGACAGAGTAGTATAGCATAGCCGCAGCCTTTAGGCGGAAAACGGTATAGCGATTCAGAGAAAGGAGACAGCAGGATGTTCAAAACAAGGGTGACCGAACTACTAGGCATCGAGCACCCCATCATCGCCGGGACGATGGGGGCGGGTCTCTCCAAGGCGGAGCTGGTGGCGGCCGATCCCTTCAGCCACCTTCCCCTCCAAGGAGGAGTTCCGCGACGAGATCCGCAAGGTTAAGAGCCTTACCGATAAGCCCTTCGCGGTGAACATCAACCTGTTCCCCATGTTGGTGCCGATAGCTATCGAGGATTATATTGACACCGCTCTCGAGGAGGACGTCAAGATCATGGAGACCTCGGGAAGAAGTCCAGTACCCTATGTTGAGCGAATAAAGAGCGGTGGCTGTGTGTTCATACACAAGTGCGCCCGGGTGCGGGATGCCAAAACGGCAGAGCGAGCCGGGGCAGACTTGGTCGAGATCGTGGGCTTCGAGTGTGGCGGCCACCCCAGCACCGAGGAGGTCACCACCCTGATTCTCCTTCCCCAAACAGTGGATGCAGTGAACGTACCTGTAATCGGGGGAGGGGGATTTGCTGACGCCAGAGGCGTCATCGCCTGCCTCGCCTTGGGAGCTGAGGGGGTGCTTATGGGCACCCGCTTCATGGTAACCAGGGAGTGCGTGATACACGACAACTTTAAAAATGCCTTCGTGGAGGCCCCAGAGACGGCCACAATGATAGCCATGAAATCCCTTGGTGAGTCGGCCCGGGTACTTAGGAATCAGGCCGCGGATAAGGTGGTGGAGATGGAGAAACAGGGCGCTACCCTTGAGGACCTCATCCCCCTCATTTCCGGCGCCGAGGGCCGCGATGCGATGGCTAAGGGCGATATGGACCGTGGCATGATGGCCTGTGGTCAGGTGGTAGGGCTGATTCATGATATACCTACGGTCAAGGAGGCGGTGGATAACATCATAAATGGAGCAATAGCTATCCTGAACCGCGTTCCCCGTCCCTGATAAGGGCTGGCTGGTTCGCCCCTGGCCTAAAGAATATGGGGGACAGGATGCTCCCATTATAGAGCAGCTCATCTTCAACGAGGTGAGGGGATACCACAGAGCACCGGGGGTCGATGGCTTTGGC
>SMTZ1_10007046_pt1 | contig 11301 bp, 9 predicted proteins | sample DeeMarSWOR136_30_FD_25667 | JGI IMG/M metagenome (IMG submission 25667)
AGGGTAGTAAAAAGGAGGTCATCCTGGAACTTACTGATCTTGGGTGGGTAGGCTTCCACAACCACGAGAAGTTCCATATGGAAATGCTTGATATTGCCCGAGAGTGTTACGGCGAACAGCTCAATACAAAGATAGAAATGTTCACGAATGTTATGATCGACTTAAACGCAATACTGGATGAGTACGAAACGAGGAAGAAAACCATGTAGTCTCTTTTTTTGTAATATAGTTTAGTACCTAAACATTATGTAGCTGATGACAGAATGAAAAACAAATACCCTTAGATTTGGAAAGCCTCATAAGAGAAGGAGGTAAACTGATATGGAGAAATCGTTAGACAAGAAGAGCAATAAGATTATTCAAACTTCTAAACGACCAATGATCACGATACTCGGCGGAACCGGACACGTCGGCATGGTTTACATCGAAGAGTTCTTGAGCGCGGGCTTCAATGTACGGATTCTTGCACGTTCGCCAGAACGTGTGGAAAGGAGCTTTCCCGAGGCTGACATAGTACCTGGTAGCATGATGCAAGATACGGACGTTGCGCGTGCAATGAAGGGTGCCGATGCCACATTCCTGATTACGCCAATAGGCGGAAACAACGATCCCGAACCGGAGCTGAAGGCAGCCCGTGCTGCCATCGCAGCTGCTAAGGCCACTCATCTACCTCATCTCATTTACGCCTCACAGATCTTGCCTAAACAACCAACTGGCGTAGCGATTCTGGACGCAAAGGTTGAGATCGAAAAAATGTTCGCGGAAAGCTGCGTACCATGGTCAAGCCTTTGTATTGGGTGCTACATGGACGAGTGGCTGGGCATGGCGCCTGGGCTGCAGAAATTGGGCCTGTTGTTCAACCCCATCTCATCTAACCTACCACTCACTCAGCTTCACGATGAAAGGCGACGTGGTGAGGGTGGCTATCGAGTTGCAGCGACAAGGCCGAACATTAAATGGAACATTGGATGTCATTGAGCCTGTAACCCGTACCTTGGCTGAAGTAGCCAAGCTGATCAGTCAGTTCCGGGGACGCAAGGTAGTTGCCAGCGGTAGTTATCCTTGGTCTTCTATTATCGGTATGGCCCAACCTATTTTTCGCCATGTTAAACCCACCATGGCATCCAAAGTCACACTGCTCAACTATTTCAACAAACATGGTTATATTGGCAATACCAATCAGGTGGCTAAGGTGTTGCCCCAGTTTGCAATGACGACGATGGAAACATATTTGAATAAACGATACCGATCTTAGGGTTTTTCTTTAACCAGGTATGCACCTCGATGAAGACAGGTATACTAAAAGGTATTGAGAGAAAGGAGGCTAGAAAATGAAGACAAGAGAACCTTTTAAAAATTACTCGATAATAACTCGCCACGTATTTACCTATATGCATCCATTCATGTCTTTTGTGATGGAGAGCCCCCTGCGACGAAAGCTCAACGATCCAGTTAAAACGTTAAGGGGAGCAAGAATTCTACCTGGACAAAAGGTCCTCGAAGTCGGTTGCGGAACGGGATACTTCACGACCTCCGCTGCTAAGCTGGTAGGAGATAGTGGCCTTATACATGCTATCGATGTATATCCACCATCTATAGATTGTGTCTCAAAGAAAATACGTGATGCTCACGTAACAAATGTCATACTAACTAACGCCGATGCTATGGATAGCGGACTACCTGGCAGCAGCTTCGACCTCATTCTGCTTTTCGGTATGATTCCTGCTCCAGTCTTGCCATTGGACAGACTACTGCCAGAGATGCACCGACTACTTAAACCAAAGGGAGCCTTAGCAGTTTGGACATTCTTCCCGTGGTGGTCTCCCGCATCTGTGACTGGAAGCAGGTTGTTCACCTATACGGGGAAGGAGAATGGCGTGTATAATTTCCAAAAGGTGCCGAGCACATGTACCTTAGCCAAGCACAACACCAAGGAGTAATGAACTATTACAAATGATAAACTAAAGGGAGACGGAAGAGGCGCGCAGTATGCTCTGTTAATGGGCAACAGATAGTTTGGGGGTCAGCCAAAGGGAGTTGGCGAAACGATTCAAGCTCGCATAACCAGCGGTGTGTCAGGCGATTCGAAGGGGAAAAATCTGGTAAAGTTGCACTCATATTCCTTGTTTCACGAATGAAAATATAATCTTATGTACCTCCCGTATTACGTATTATCGTCCCCTATTATATCATTTCGAGAAAACTATAAGTTGCAAAATATACGAAACCCTTTCTGTAAGTGATACAGAAAAGGGACAGGTTCTTGTTAGATTGGCACAAAGATAAAGAAGACCTCAACAAAAAGTTGAACTTAAGGGAATGGCGGTTTGTAGTCTAGCCCGAGATCTTCCATTGCCTTATCACGCAATTCCTTCAGGTATGAGATCATCCTTATGCGCACTTCATTCGGTAAGGTTGATATTATCGAGTGGACTGACTCCATCCTAGTTGAAAAATCATAAGCTTTTTTTCCCTTTTTCGTTAGGCTAACTCGCAATAAATTTTTCCGGTCCAAATCCTTAGTCATTCTTATTAGTCCCTTCTTTTCCATCCGCATTAAAAGGGCAGATATTGAGTTCCGCTCCCGTACCATCCACCTTGCTATTTCGGCAGGTGTAGCCTTATCACCAATAGATTGAGTAATAAATAGTACAGCATGCTCTACTAATGATATCCCATTTTTTCGTAATTCCTTCTCGCTTGATTTAACTATGGCATGCCCCGCTTGTCGCAATAATACGAATAGTTTGTAGTCTAAATCTTTGGATAAAGATAATTTCATTATAATACTCCTTAACCAGAGTCAATTTTGCACTTATACAGCAATTTGAAATAGTGAATTATTCTCGAAGCAAGGAATATTTTTATTTATCAAAAGATTGGTTGATAAATAGCCTCCAGCAGAACCCATCCGGTACCGACCTAGCCAAGCTCACATGACCCAGCCCACAGGACGTGGGTTTCTAAATCAAACTGAAAGGCCACCATTTTATTACTTTAATTATACATCATAATTACGTCCTGGGCCCACGTTGAAAAGTAGTTACACGTTTCGAAATGTCGATATCACATTTACATTTGGAATGTCAACTTGATTCAACGAGAGCTTAGGGTTACAGCACTGTAAAATTTGCCATTTTAGATAATCTGGACTGATCCCCATGAGCTGCACAGATCAGAGTGGTGCAATTAGAGTACTTTGACAGGGGTTTTGAGTTACTATTACCATAGCTTCAAACTCACAAGGAGGTCGATAGCCAAGAGAGGAATGTAACCGTTTCTTATTATACACCTCCTCGATAAAGGAGGGAATCCTCTCCCAACCATCTTCCATGGTACGGTACTCCCACAGGTAGACCTCCTCTGACGTAAGGGTTTTGAAAAAGCTCTCGGCATGGGCATTTTCATAGGGGGTGCCCTTCCTACTCATGCTGATCTGAAAGCCATAGCGCTTGAGCTCTTTGACATACTCCCCCCTAGAGGCGTACTAGACACCACGGTCTGAGTGGTGGATGCAGCCTGGTGTGGGCCCTCTGTCGTAGATGACCATCGTAAGCGTACCGAGGGTGAGCTCGGTGTCGATACTCCTTGACAATGTGGATACATAGGATACATAGAATGAATAATCTAAGTAGCCTCTTAAGAATTATCATGAACTTGCTTCATATAGTCGGCCAATATTCCAGTGTATAAACAGTAGGAAAAAAACATAGCCCATGAAAAATGAAGAAATGGTAAAAAGTTCTTGACAAACTATTTTTCAAGGTGTTAAGTGTAATATGTTCTTATAAGAACATCGCTAAGGAACATAGTATAAAGAAATTGACATTGCCCTAAATAGTTAACAGATGAGAAAGAGGAAAGGGGATGGATAATCTTAAATGCTGTATTCTTGCGCAATAAAAAAGAATGTGAAGGCAGTGATTAAAGACGCCAGTAGGAGAAATTGAGAAGCGAGAAGGATAATAAAATTGAGTGTAATTGTCCACCTAAATAAAAGGGAAGGAGATTAAGAAAATGCCATATGAAAATTTAATGAAACCAATACAAATCGGTTCTTTAGAGATCAAGAATAGATATACCTACGCACCTACCAATCATGTCTTCTACAGTTGGGATGGACAGATGAATGATCAGGAAATGGCATATTATACCGCCAGGGCAGTAGGGGGGACCGGCGCGATTATTTACGGTGCTCTCCTTTCAACTGAGTTTGGCGTACCGTATATGCAACATCCGTGGGTATTCTGCTATGAAATGTCGCATGTCCCGGGTCTGTCGATGTTTGCTGAGAGCATCCGTCTCGCCGGAGCACAACCCATTATTCAATTGTTGCCTGTCCCTAGCGCTGGGGGTGTCAATTGGAAAGGCATACAGCCGATAGCGCCGTCAGTGGGGGTGCATCCCTGGGTAGTCCATGTCCCTTTATTCCATAAGCTGCTAAAGCAACGGATACCGGGTTCATGGATCAGTAAAAATGTTGGTGGAGAAGCGCCAGCCAGCGAAGCCAGAGCGGTTACGCTGGATGAGATTGAGCTTATTTTGAAGCAACATGCTCATTCCTGTAAGATTGCCACGTATGCTGGCTTCTCCGGCATAGAAGTCCACGCCTGCCACAGCTATTTTGTAGACTCGTTCCGCGACCCCAGCATCAATAAGCGGACAGACCAATATGGCGGAAGCGAGGAAAACAGAAATCGCTTCGTCGTTGAGATCGTTGAGCAATCTATTCGCGCCGCTAAGGAGGAAAATCGCAATATGGTTGTTGGGGTTCGTCTGAGCGTTGAATGTGGCGAGGGGGGTTACTCTTGGGATGAAACAAAGAGATTGGCCCTTCAACTTGAAGAGCTGGGTATGGACTACTGCCATCTAACCCTTGGCAGAGGCCAGCCTCATGAGACCCATAAAGACGGTATTTTCATAGAATATGGCAGGGAGATGAAGAAGATTCTGAAGGTTCCCGTAATCGTTCCCACTATCCATGACCCAGACCTGGCAGAAAAGGCGGTTGCTGAAGGGTGCACAGATATGGTGGCCCTAGGAAGACCGCTCATTGCTGATCCATATTATGTTAGCAAAGTAAAAGAAAATAGAGTGAAAGACATCAATAAGTGCACAAAGTGCGCGTTTCATACGGTGCCTCATGGGCTCAATCTACCCGCTAGGTGCGCTGTCAATCCTGAGTGTGGATTCGAGAGACATAACCCGGATTACATAATGAAAAAAGGGTTTACAAAAGCAGCCATGCTCCCCCATGTCTTACGGAAATAATAGATCAGGATTGGGTAATGCCATGACAAGGATATAAAAATGAGCATGAATGGAACAATTTGAGGAAAAGCGATTAAAAAATAATTATGGAAAAAGATATTGAAGAAAAAGAGCTACCATTTGCCCCGGGGTTTTTAACCGAGCCGCTTAGTCCTCGGGAGAATGTCCGACTCCTCGGCACTAAGTGCCATATCTGCTCTGCGGTGCTGCTTGGGAGCAGAGAAAATTGTGAAGCATGCGCATCACGAAATGTGGAAGTAATACCTTTGTCCCGGACAGGAAAGATATGGAGCTACACGATCCTGCGTTACCCTCCACCATGGGTTTTTAATATACCTAACCCTCACCAACCACCATTACCTGTGGCCTGGGTGAAACTTCCGGAAGGCGTGCAAATCATATCCCATATTGAATGCGCTCCTGAAGAGCTTCATATCGATCTTGCCGTTGAGCTGGTCATTGAGAAGGGGTGGGAAGATGAGGAAGGGCATGACATTCTGATGTACCGGTTCAAACCAGTGAAGGAGTAGGGAAGATAAACCATGGATAATGCAATAATTGGAGGCGTCGGCATACATCCTTTTGGGAGATTTGATAATAAACCCTATACAGAGATAGGCCGTGATGCGGTAGTAATGGCGCTGGAAGATGCCGGTATAGAATTCAAAGACATCCAGGCGGCCTTTGTTAGTCGCATGTATTTGCCGGCGACTGCAGGGGTTAAAACGTTATCTATTCTTGGACGCACTGCGATACCTATTGTGGATGTAGAAGCGGCCTGCGCCGGAGGGGGCGCCTGTCTACGTCTGGCAACTACGGCCATCAACAGTGGTATGTATGATGTGGTGCTGGCTCTGGGCGTGGAGAAGATGCCGCGCGGCTTCATGGATCCCAGGCAGCTCTATGATTTATGGCAATGTTACGGAGGACTGACGCAGAATCCGATGTACTGGGCCATGAACGCCAGACGACATATGCACGTGTATGGAACCACGGAGGAGCAGATTGCCAAGATTGCTTATAAAAATCATAAAAATGGCGTTAATAATCCTTATGCTATATACCGTAAAAAAATGACCATGGAAGAAATCATGAATTCGGCCCTGGTCTGCGACCCGATGCGGCTTTTTATGATATGCGCTCCCAACGAGGGAGCGGCGGCGGCAATCCTGTTTAGTCCGAAGGCAGCCAGAAAATATACGAGCAAGCCATTGACCCTGGCGGCCTGTTCTCATCGGGTTTCGGCCGTTCCTTTTTATAACGTTGCCGGCTACACAAACTACGAGACGGGTAATGAGCCAGTTACCACTACAGCAGCACGCGAGGCCTACGAAAAGGCGGGGATTGGACCGGAAGACATCAACTGTGCGGAAATACAAGATACTGACTCTTTCTGCGAGTTGGAACATTATGAACAACTTCTTTTCTGCAAAGAGGGAGAGGGTGGTAAGCTTATACAGGATGGTGTCACCGAGATGAGTGGCCGACTACCCGTTAACATGAGTGGCGGCTTGATTTGTAAGGGAGAGCCGGTAGGAGCTTCCGGACTGGGCATGGTTTTCGAAATATGCATGCAACTCAGGGGTGAGGCAGGACCCAGGCAAGTCAAAGGCGTCACAGTAGGGCTGGCCCAGGCTTACGGCTCCATGGGTCATGTAACCGTTACCATCATCAAGAAATAGGTAATATCCTCCTGTATGAGTTGGCTTTAAGAGACGTTGTCTGTATCAAAATACGTAAGATGTCGAGTCCATGGCCAGCTTGAGAAACGGTCGCCTAAAAGAATAATCGAAAAATGGTAAAGGAGGAAGAATAAATGGAGAAATCTGAAGTAGATAAGAAACTCGATGAATATTTGGAAAAGGCGAACAAGAATATCGGAGAAACAAGAGACCATAAAGGGAAGCTTGGACCATATCCGATAAATGTTCTTGATTATTATGGACAGCAACACAATGAATGGGTCACTACGGATTCAATCAGGCATTTTGCCTGTGGCTTTGGTGACAGAAACCCCCTTTGGTGGGACGAAGACTATGCCAAAAAGACCAAATGGGGGGGTATCATAGCACCGCCAACATTCATTGACTTTATCGCTGCCCCCTATACATGCAGAAAAATACCTACGCCACTGGAATGGGGATTAGTGGGATTGCCAGCCGGGCCTAGTCGAAAGATGTTCAAGGAAATACGGCCCGGCGATAGAATACAGGTGTTTGATAAGTGGCTGGGTGTCAAAGAAAGAAAAGTAAAGGACGAAAGATACAGGTTCTTTATCTCTTCCGAAGAGAGAACCTATAAAAATCAGAAAGACGAGATTGTAGCCATAGTAATTGCCAACTGGGGAATACTTGCAACCTATGCTCCTGCTCCAACAATGGGGGTCCTTTTTGCTGGAAGTGATCTCAGGAAAAGGCACAGATTGACGGATGAGGAGCGAGATGCCATTGTCCGTGGATATGATGAAGAAACGAGACGTGGTTCTGATAAACTGTCATGGGAAGATGTTACTGTGGGTGAGGAAGTCAATTTGCATCCTGTCGGCCCTCTTACCGCCTGGGATACAGCCGCTTTTCTGGAGGCAATCCCTGGCCGCGCTATCGCCTTCGATACAGAATGGGAGAGGATTAAGACAGACTTCAATTTTAGCTGGCTTGACCCGGAACTAAACGCCTGGATGACCGGCGGTGAGGGGCACTTGCGTAATGGGGGTGGACACTCAAAAATGATTACAGGCGGGGCCCCATTCGGCTTTGGCGGACAACAGGAAGGGCTTATTTCTCGTGCCATCTGCAATTGGATGGGAGATGATGGTTTTGTAAAGAGGTTGGACAGTCAGTTTCGTGCTCCGGTTGTTTGGGGAGATGTCATCACCACGAAGGGAAAGGTAACCAATAAGTCGGTTGAGGGCGGTGAGCATCTGGTAGACCTGGAATTGCATTGTGAAAATCATGATGGTCTGGTTCTTACAAAAAGTTACGCTACGGTGGTGCTTTCAGCATGAACTAACTCATTCAATCCGATTGAGCATATTTGAGCTTCCCCTTTTTCAGGGGCAAAATATTCACTGTGTTCTTTGGGCGGGCATCGGCATTCATCTTTTTTTTCATAGTCCGTATTTACGCGCAGGAGATGAAGAGCGGAGAGCTGCTGGGAACATAAGACAAATGAAAGGTTAAAGGCTATTGCGGGAAAATTTGGTATCAGATTGGGGACAGTGGGCAAAGGATACGATTATACAGTTGGGATAGGAGATTTGGAGCGGATGAGGCATGAGAGATTATCCAAAACCCAGTCAGCCATGAAGAAAAACGGGATTGCAGCGGCTTTATTATGAGAAGATCTGGTAGGGAAAAAATGAAAATAGGAGTTTTAGGAACGGGTGTTGTAGGGAAGAAAATAGGGGCCGGCTTGGTAAAAGTCGGACATGAGGTAAAGATAGGCGCGCGAAGCAACGCCGGTATGGAACAAGCAAAAAAGTGGGTTGGAAAGAATGGTGAAAGAGCCTCAGCGGGGACCTTCGCCGAAGCGGCAACATTCGGAGAATTGGTCCTTGTTGCTATCGTATGGACTGGTTGCGAAAATGCCATTAAACTCGCCGGCCCTGAGAACTTTTCAGGGAAAGTTGTAATTGATGTGACAAACCCGGTAATATACGAAGAAGAAGGGAAGTGTCCGAGACTAGCTTTAGGCTGTACTGATTCGGCGGGTGAGCATGTTCAGCGATGGCTACCAGATGCTAAAGTTGTAAAAGCCTTTAATACCGTAGGTCACCCTCATTTTATTAATCCAGATTTTCCCGAAGGTAAACCCGACATGTTCATCTGCGGAAATGACTCCAAGGCCAAAGAGGTGGTTACAGGAATTCTTGAATCATTAGGTTGGCCTTCTGTCATAGATCTTGGTGATATAACGGGAGCACGTTTTATGGAACCACTGGCAATGCTTTGGATAAGATACATGTTTGAGAACAATGGTTTCTACAATCATGCTTTTAAATTATTAAGAAAATAAGGGGACATATAAAAAAACCAAACGGGATTTCCAACTTTATGTAAATCAGATCCATGTTCAACGATAGGCCGAATAGTATATCAGAGTATATATCTGGATTCTGAGGATATGGTAGGTTCATATGTTCACAGCCATGGTTGTTAAGGCTATTGGCAATCTGCCGCTCTTTGGTCAAGGGTTCTTGAGAAGTTAGTGATTGCGTATAATGAGCCCTGGAAATCCATCAGTTTCACCTATTCGAATAAAACAGATCCGACCCAAATCATGGTTTGCTCTCGTGATAATGTAATGTCCCAAGCCACTAAGAACGAGAGTTGGTAATGATGAAAGTGAATTTCGGCCGCCAGATGCAATACCTCGCGAGAATATGGGGCGAGCGAGAAGCTTTGGTTAACATCGAAAGGGGCAGGCGCTACACGTACAAGCAACTCCACCTCCTAACGAATAAAATCGCCAACATGCTGCGAGACCGTTTCGGGCTATCACGCGGTGACGCTTATATGAACATCCTGGAAAATGACAACCTCAGCCTTATCCATGTGTGGACAGTCTTTAAGGGGGAGGCCGCATGCGTATTCACGAATTACCGCGATTCAAAGGACGAGCATATCTGGCAAATTGACTGGGTCAAACCGAAGCTGGTCTTTATAGAGAACGCTTTACTCGATACCTATTACGATATGCTTCAAGAGCGCGGGATTGCCATTGTCTGTATGGATCCGCCGGCCAATAAGTTGAAAGGCGTCTACTACTTCTGGGATCTCATCGAGGATGCATCAGATGATGAGACAGGCGTGGAACACGATATGGACGAGGATGTGCTGCAGTATCGGTTCACCGGTGGAACAACGGGCAGGGGCAAGTGCGCCATGTACACCATTCGGAATTGGGAGCACAATCGGGCGATATTCCAGGAGATAGAGGATCCTTTGACGTTTGGAGCAAGAATGCTTCATATCGGCCCGCTAAGTCACGGAGCGGGCATATTTATCTATCCACTTCTGTTTTTGGGTGCCTTCCAGGCTACCATGAATGTAGCGGACCTGGGCCGGTTTTGCGCCAACGTGGAGGCGGAGAGAATCGACACCACAACTATGGTTCCCACAATGCTGTACCGGCTCCTTGAGATTGAGGAGGCAGAGAAATACAATCTTTCGTCACTGAGGTCCCTGTACTATGGAGCTGCTCCTATGAGCCCCGGAAAGCTTGTGCCTCTCCAAAAGCGCTTCGGTAATATTTTCGTACAGGTTTACGGATCAACTGAGCACTTGGGAGTCTTTTCGACTTTGAGCAAGTCCGACCACATCGTGAAAAGGGATTTAGAGCAGCAGAGACTCACTTCAGTCGGAACCGTGACGCCCGGATGTGAGTTGATGATCGTTGGAGACAGCGGCGAGGAGGTTCCCTTGGGAGAAGTGGGAGAAATATGGATGCGGTCGCCCACGGTTATCAAGGGATACCTTAATAGCCCAAGGGAAACAGAGAGTGAGTTTAAGAACGGATGGTGGAAGTCGGGAGACCTCGGGCGAATGGATGAAGAAGGCTATATATATATCGTCGACCGCAAGAAGGATGTGATAAACTCCGGCGGATACAACGTATACGCCGTAGAGGTCGAGGCCGTACTTGAAAGCCATCCTGCGGTGCTGATGTCCGCCGTGGTGGGAATCCCTCACGAAGAGTGGGGCGAATCAGTCCACGCCGAGATCTTGTTGAAAGAGGGCGCAGAGGCATCTGAAGAGGAGATCAAGGAATTCTGTAAAAGGAAGATGGCCAGATATAAAGCACCCAAGTCCGTAGTGTTTGTAGATGAGCTTCCGATCAGCAGCGCCGGGAAGGTTTTGCGCCGGAAGATCCGTGAGAAATATTGGGAAGGCAAGGAACGCAGGGTGAGCTAAAGCCTTGTCCACAAAGATTTCAGTATCACTGGTGTTCGATAGCTTTAGTCGTCATTGGTAAAGGGAACAGTGAATCCTCATGAGTTATTCGAGAAGCCTCTGATAATAAAGATAATAT
>SMTZ1_10007047_pt1 | contig 11301 bp, 1 predicted proteins | sample DeeMarSWOR136_30_FD_25667 | JGI IMG/M metagenome (IMG submission 25667)
CTCGTGCTGTGACAACCGCCTCTTTCACATTTTCGTGTTTTTCTAACACGCTCTCGATTTCTCCCAGCTCAATTCTAAATCCTCGAATTTTAACCTGATCATCGATCCGTCCAAGAAATTCAATGTTGCCATCGGCAAGAAATCGGGCGCGATCTCCGGTTCGATAAAGTCGATCCCCAGTTCTATTGCTGAAAGGATTGGGAATAAATTTTTCGGCTGTCAAAGTAGGTCGATTGAGATAGCCGCGAGCTAATCCTGCTCCGCCAACACAAAGTTCACCCGGAACACCTATGGCAACAGGTTGCATCTGCGCATCCAGAATGTAAATTTCAGTGTTATTGAAAGGTATTCCGATCGGCACTAATCGTTCGAGTGACAAATTTAGAATCCGACGTTCAAAATAGGTACTATCAATTGTTGCCTCGGTTAAGCCGAACGTATTAAGCAAACGCGTATTTGGACTACAAAATTTTAGAAATTTTTTATATTCACCAACAAACCAGACATCAGAGCCAGCAATGAGCACCCGCATGAATTCAAGATTTTGTCCTGTTTCATCAAGATATTGGACTAAATTTCGTAGAACCGCTGGTACAAACTCTGCGATATCAACTTTTTCCTTGACCATCAAGGTGTAAAGTTTTTCCGCTTCAAGCAACCACTCTTTTTGAACCAGGACAAGCTTACCACCAGAACAAAGAGCACGGACAAAATCGCCAGAGAAAACATCAAATGAGAAACTTGCCATTTGCAAATGACTGGATATATCCGTACGAAGTCGAAATGTTTCTTCCCAGGCTTTATAAGCATTAACCAACGTCCGCTGCATCACCATGACACCTTTGGACTTGCCTGTCGATCCAGAGGTATAAATGACATAAACCAGATTATCCGGTGTGACATTCAGCGTCGGTATCTTCGTGCTTTCCTGAGATATTTTTTCCCAGTCCGAATCAAGACAAATGACCTCTGCCGAATGGTCAGGTAGGTCTGCGACTATTCGCTCTTGAGTCAATATAACGAAGACATTGGCATCTTCGATCATGTGAGCAATGCGTTCCTTGGGATAGGTGGGATCAATCGGCACATAAGCGCCGCCAGATTTTATAGTACCCATCACAGCAACGATCAGCTCAAGAGATTTTTCAACACAAATTCCAACCAACGTCTCCTTGGTTATGCCAAGGTTTCGTAGATAATGTGCCAATTGATTTGCTCGCTCGTTCAATTCGCGATAGGTGAGATATTTTCCATCGTAAGCAACAGCTATGGCATCAGGCGTAAATTCTACCTGAGCTTCAAATAACTGATGAATACATAGTCCCCTGGAATAATCGGCTTTATAATTGTTCCATTCGACTAATATTTTATGGCGTTCCTTTTCTGGTAAAAGTGGTAATCGAGATATTCGCTCATCAGGATTGATAACGATGCCTTCTAATAGCACCTGAAAATAATCCAACATTCGCACAATAGTAGCTTCATCAAACAGGTCAGTATTGTACTCTGCCGATATGTTTAATCCATTGATCTGTTCAGCGACCATTAGAGTCAGATCAAATGTCGATGTTCCAGGATTGATGTTCAGGGTGCTCATCTGAATATCTGGAAGCTGTAATTCCCCATTTATCGGATTATTTTGTAAGATGAACATCACCTGGAACAATGGAGAATGACTCATATCACGTTCAGGCTGAACCAGTTCCACCAACCTTTCAAATGGAATATCCTGATTAGCATAGGCGTCTAAAGTAACTTCCTTGACTCGTTTTAATAATTCTCTGAAAGTTGGATCACCAGATAGGTCAGTCCGCAGTACCAGGGTGTTCACAAAAAATCCGATTAACGCCTCGATCTCAGCCCGAGTCCGATTAGCGATAGGTGAACCAACACATATATCTTCCTGCCCGGTATAGCGATAAAGCAGGGTTTGAAATGCTGCCAAAAGTGTCATGAAGAACGTAACGCCTTCTTTGCTACTTAATATTTGAAGTGAGTCTCCCAGACTTCGAGGTAACAACACATCCACACTATCACCGTTTGACGTCTGGACAGCAGGTCGAGGTCGATCAGTGGAAAGTTCCAATACCTGAAGTTTACCGTTTCTTCCATTAAGCTGATTCGCCCAGTAGTTCATTTGTTTTTCGAGGACTTCACCGGTTAGCCATTCTTGCTGCCACATGGCAAAATCGGCATATTGAATCGGTAATTCAGGCAAAGGTAAGGGTTCACCCTTTGAAAATGCATCGTACAAAATAGCGATCTCTTTAATCAGGATGTTCATAGACCAACCATCTGAGATGATATGGTGCATGGTAAACATAACCACATGATCATTATCATCCAATTCCAAAAGAGAAAACCTTATCAACGGTCCTTTGGAGAGATTGAATGGCTTCCTCGCCTCTAATGTCGCCAGACGAATCGCTTCCGCTTCCCTCTTGTCCTTCGCCAGATTCCGTAGACTCTTTTGGGGAATAGTTATTGGTGAAAAAGGATGAATCACCTGAACCGGTTTCCCATCGACTTTGGCAAAGGTCGTTCTTAAAGTTTCATGTCGTCGTACAATCTCATTGATGCTATTTTCCAATGCCTCAACGATCAATAGTCCTTTAAATCGAACGGCTGAAGGAATATTATAGAACGGACTGTTCGGCTCAAATTGATCCAGGAACCAAAGCCGTTGCTGAGCATAAGATGTCGGGAAAACAAAAACATCCTGTTGTTGTGTATATTGAATTAGCTCTGACATGTTAACAAACCTGCTTGGTTGCTCTTATCCTCTATTACCCTTAGGTGAAAATTCCAGATTCCAAATAACAAATCAATGTCATTAAGTTAAGACATTTCCCTGTCATTTCGAGCGAAGCGAGAAATCTGTTAACCGATTAATTTATCGGGATATATAGATTCCTCACTTCGTTCGGAATGACTATTATTCCCCTTAACTTAATGGCATTGAATAACAAATCCCAAACAAATCTCAAATTCCAATTTTCAAACCGCTAATTACGATGCGAATTAAAAAATTAGCATAATTCACATAATTCACGGTTCAAAGAAGTTTGGAATTTGTTAATTGGAATTTATTTGGATTTTGGAATCTGGAATTTGGAATTTTAATTCTAATAATCTCAATTATTTTCAATTTCCGAAAGACTCACCCGGTGGTCCTCTCGTGATACCCGCTTAATCACAGGCGCTTGCTGCTGTGTTTCGCCCATGAGTTTCCTTCGTTCGATCTCTTCGGATAAATCCGCAATTCTCGGTTTTTCAAAAATCACTCGCAATGGCAATTCTACTTGAAAATTATCTCTAAGTCGGGACATAAATTGCGTTGCCAGCAACGAATGTCCGCCCAAATCAAAAAAGCTATCGTATACGCCGACTTTTTCTATATTGAGTAGTTCAGTACAGATCGCGGCTAATTTTTTCTCATTTTCATTTCGTGGTGCTACATATTCACTTTCCAGCTCTGGACGGGATTGATCTGGCGCGGGCAGCGCGTTTCGATCTACTTTTCCATTCGGGGTCAATGGCAATTCATCCAGAATAATGAAGAACGACGGAACCATGTATTCTGGCAATCGCTCCCGCAGGTAATTTCGCAAATCAACGACCTTCGGTTCAGAACCAGGCTCGGTAGCAAGGTAGGCAACCAATCGCCTGTCCCCAGGGATATCCTCTCGCGCCAGCACCGCCACATCCAACACGTTTGGATGTTCACACAACACGGCCTCTATCTCTCCCAATTCAATTCTGAAGCCTCGGACTTTTACCTGGTAATCGATTCTGCCGAGAAATTCAACATTCCCATCAGGTAGATAACGAACCAGGTCTCCAGTTCGATAGAGCCTTGTTCCTGGCTCAGAACTAAACGGATTCGGGATAAATTTATCCGCTGACAGATCAGGTCTGCCAAGATAGCCACGTGCCAACCCAACGCCGCCCACACACAACTCACCTGCCACCCCGACAGGAACTGCTTGATATTTGGCATCCAGAATGTAAAGTTGAAAATTATTAATCGGCTTCCCAATCGGTGGTCCCTGGCGATAATGTTTGGTAACATGTAGCATGGATGCACAAACTGTTGTCTCAGTCGGGCCATAAGCATTGAAAAATTTGCGCCCCTGTCCCCATTTTGAGACAATTTCAGCAGTACATTTTTCGCCTGCTGTGATCATCACTTTTAAATCAGGAAGCGTTTCCTCAGGCATAACGGCTACCACCGATGGCGGCAGGGTCACAACGTTGATCTGCTGATCCCGCATGATCGAAATCAATCCTTCACCAGAAGCCAATTGCTGCCGTGGCGCTAAGCAGAGCGTGGCATGGTTCAACAATGCCATCACGGTTTCCCAGACTGCGGCATCGAAGCTCAAGGATGAAAATTGCAGGATTCGAGTATTTAGCTCAATATCAAACGCCTGCTGCTGCGCTTTTGCCAGGTTGCACAATCCTCGATGTGCCAGCATTGTCCCTTTGGGCTTGCCGGTTGATCCTGAGGTGTAAATCACGTAGGCAAGGTTATCTGGTGTTGTATTGATCGGCAAATCTTCATCCGAATAATTGTTGGCTATATTTTCCCATTCCGCATCCAGTGCAACAATTTTTGCTCCATTTTCAGGCAGGTTCTCCACTATGGCTTGCTGGGTCAACAAAACCGGTATTCCAGAATCTTCGATCATGTATGCCAATCGCTCCGGTGGATAGGCTGGATCGAGCGGTAAAAATGCACCGCCAGCTTTCAAAGCTCCCATAATTCCGAGCACCATCTCCAATGAACGCTCCATGCAAATCCCCACTGGTACATCAGGACCCACACCAAGCTCCAATAAATAACGACTCAATTGATTGGCTCGTTGATTCAGTTGTTGATAGGTAAATTGCTGACCTTCATAAGTCGCTGCAACCGCATCTGGATTTAGTTTTGCCAAATTAGCAAACTGTTCGTGAACGCACTTATCATGCGGGAAATCGGCCTGGGTGGAATTCCATTTAACCAACATCTGCTGTTTTTGTTGATCGGTCAATATTGGGAGATTATAAACTAGCTGATCAGGATCAGCAGCGATGCCTTCCAGCATCACTTCAAAATTGTGAAACATTCGTTCGATAGTGCTTTCATCGAACAGGTCAGTATTAAATTCAAACGAGACAGCCATACCCTCTGGCGTCTCATTAAGAATGATCGAAAGATCAAACTTTGCTGTGCCGCTCTCTGCTTCCACAGGGCGAATTGTAACATCTGTAAGATTGAATGTCTGCACAGGAGCATTCTGAAATACAAACATTACTTGAAATAGCGGTGTGTGACTCAAATCCCGCTGCGGCTGAAGTTCTTCAATCAGCATCTCGAACGGAATATCCTGGTGAGCATACGCTCCCAATGCGACGTCTCTAACTTTGCTGAGCAATTCACGGAAAGTCGAATCGCCGGGAATAACAGTCCGCATTACCAGCGTATTGACAAAGAACCCGATGATACCTTCGATTTCTACCTGATTTCGATTGGCAATCGGAGTCCCAACGCTAATATCATTTTGACCTGTGTATCGAGAAAGCAATGTTTGAAATGCCGCCAGCATGGTCATAAACAGAGTGACTTCCTCTTCCTGACTCAAATCTTTGAGCGCCATCGTAACAGCTTGGGAAATTTGATAGATTACCGTCGCGCCATGAAAGCTTTGCACTGCTGGTCTGGGGCGATCAGTCAGCAGCTCCAGCATAGGCGGAGCACCTGTCAGTTGATTGCGCCAGTACGAAAGCTGGGCTTCTAATACTTCTCCCTGCAGCCAGTTACGCTGCCAGTGAGCAAAATCAGCATACTGAAGCGGCAAAGCAGACAATGGAGATGGTTTCTCTGTTGAGTATGCTTCATACAGTGTGGCAACTTCCCGAATGAGAACGCCGACCGACCATGCATCGGAAATGATGTGATGCATGGTAAAAAGAATCACATAATCCTCTTCATCAACCTGTAATAGTGTGAACCGAAGCAGAGGACCTTCACTTAAATTAAAAGGTTTTTGAGCATCTTCTCTTGCCAGTTTCAGAATCTCTGTTTCTCTCTCACTTTCTGATAGTGAACCAAGATCAATTTTTTCAATGATCAATTCCAATTCATTGGCGATTACCTGGTACGGCTTTCCATCTTTTGATTTGAATGTTGTTCGTAACGACTCATGTCGTCGGATAATTTCCTGAACACCTCGTTCCAGTGCATCAAAATTGAGCGAACCCATCAGTCGTAACGCTGTTGGAATATTGTAAAATGCACTATCTGGCTCCAACTGATCGAGAAACCAGAGACGTTGTTGCGCAAACGATAATGGAAGCTCCTCTTCTCGTGAGACTGGCACCAATGGCGGTACTGGTATTCCTTTAGCAGTCAGTCGAAGATCATCGATCTTTCTACCTAAATCGAACATGGTTGGCGATTCAAAAATTTCTCGTAGTTCAAGGGGGATTTGAAAAAACTCCTTGATTCGGCTCAAAAGCTGAGTTGCTAACAATGAATGTCCGCCCAATTCAAAAAAGCTGTCATAAATGCCTATCTTATCTACATCAAGGAGTTGGCTGAAAATACTGGCAAGCAATTCCTCAGTCGGAGTTCGTGGTGCAACATATTCTTTGCCCAATTCAGGACGTCCTGCCTCAGGTTTTGGAAGCTTCTTGCGATCCACTTTACCACTTTGTGTCAGTGGAAAAGCATCAAGCATCATGAATACAGAAGGAATCATGTAATCAGGCAGTTTTCCTTTTAGGTAATTATGCAAATCAGTAATTGATGGAATTTGTTCGACATCATTTTTGATGGTGTAATAAGCGACCAAACGTTTCTTTTCAAGTTCATCTTCAGTGGCAACTACTGTTGCCATTTGTACCACAGGATGTCCATTTAGTACCGCTTCAATTTCACCCAATTCAACCCTAAAGCCGCGAACCTTTACTTGATAATCGATCCGACCGAGAAATTCGATAGTGCCATCTGGCAAATAACGGGCTAAATCACCTGTTTTATAGAGCCGTTCCCCGACATCACTGTTGAACAAATTGGGTATAAATTTCTCAGCCGTCAAATCAGGACGATTGAGATAACCGCGCGCCAGTCCCACTCCCCCAATGTGCAACTCTCCAGGAATCCCGATGGGAACCGGACGAAAATATTTGTCCAAAATATAAACCTGTTTATTTCCAAGGGTTCGACCGATAGGAACGTTTATTGTACCTTCATTTAAGGTTCGAATTCTTCCCCATATTGCACCAATCGTTGCTTCAGTTGGACCATAACCATTTAAAAAGTTACGTCCTGAAGACCATTTATTGACGATATCAACGGTACAACTTTCCCCCACCGACATTACATTTTGAAACGAAGACAGTCCTTCAGCAGAGAGAATCGCCAGCAGTGAAGGTGGTAGATTCGCCACCGTAACAGCTTCTTTCTGGATTAATTCATGTAAGCCAGTTATTGAGAGCAAAATTTCTTCCTTGACTAAAACTATAGTCGCTCCAGATAATAATGCAGGGAATATTTCTGCCACCGATGCGTCAAAACTAATTGAAGAAAACTGCAAGACTCGACTATCGAGACCAACATTTAAATCGTTACAGAATACTTTGGAGAAATTGCTTAAACCTCTATGGTCTAATAGCGTTCCTTTGGGCCGACCAGTAGAACCAGAAGTATAAATCACATAAGCAAGGTTTTCTGGAATTACATTATTGATTAAATTGCCCTGGTCTTCCTGAGCAATTGTTTCCCAATCTTTATCCAGACACACAATCTTCACCGCAGTTTTGGGGAAAATTGCTACCAGCCTTTCAGAGGTCAGCAATACTGAAATCTGCGAATCATTCATCATGTATAACAATCGCTCTTTCGGATAATTTGTATCCATCGGGACATAAGCTCCACCTGCCTTCAGAACACCCAACATTCCGACAATCATCTCGATGGAGCGCTCCATGCAGATGCCAACAAGAACCTCGGGACCGACTTGTTGTTTTCTCAAATAATTTGCTAATTGATTCGCACGTTTATTTAGCTGCTGATAAGTGAGTTGTTCATTGTCAAGAATAATTGCTATAGCATCGGGGGTCTTTTCAACCTGCGCTTCAAACAGCTCAGCAATACATTTATTTTGTGGATAATCTATCTTCGTATTATTCCATTCGATTAATATTTGCTGCTTTTCAGCTTCAGTCAAAAATGTTAGATTCTTAAGACGCTGTTCTGGATCACTGACGAAACCTTCCAACAATTTATGCAAATGTTTTAACATGCGAATAATGGTAGCTGAATCATATCGTTTTTTTTCATAAGCGATTTCCAGTCCCAGTTGTTTGCCAGGAGAGGCAACCACAGTGAGCGGATAATTTGTTCGCGAGACAGATTGAACCTCCCGAATTTCCATGCTCCCATTTTCCACACCCAATGATTCACTTGCTGGATAATTCTCAAACACCAGAATACTATTAAATAGTGGTAAATCCCTTGGCACTTCGCTCCAGCCTTGAATCTGAATTAATGAGCTATATTCAAATTGTCTTAGCTCACTCAGACTTGCCTGAAATTCCTTCAACCATAAAATGAGAGATGCATCGAACGAAATTTTTGTTCGGACAGGTAAGGTATTTATGAACAGCCCTAACATGAACTCTGCGCCAGGCAGATCTGTCGGTCTACCAGACACGGTAGCGCCAAAAACTACATCATCTTCTCCACTATAATGGCTAAGCAGCAATGCCCAGGCAGCCTGCATGACCGTGCTTAACGTGAGCTGATGCTGCCGTACAAATTCTTGTAAAGCATCGGAGGTTTCTTTTGATAGTAACAGTTTCTCTGTTCCATAATCATCCTTTGCGTCACGCCCATCTCCTGGTAAACGGTCAATCATGATAGGAGTTGGGACTGTGAAGCCCTTAAGTATATCCTGCCAGTAACGTTCTGCCTTTGTCATGTCTTGTCGCTGTAACCAGGCAATATAATCACGATAGGGACGGGCGGGCTCTCGCTGAAGTAGCTGTCCATTATTCAAAGCTTCGTATATGGAAAAAACTTCATTTAAAAGCAATGGCATGGTCCAGCCATCGACTAAAATATGATGATGTGTCCATGAAAAACGATAAACATCATCGGTTTCCTGAATCAGCGCTAAACGCATAAGCGGGGCTTCAGCCAGATCAAAACCCTGATCCCGTCGCGATCGAAAGAGTTCCTCTCGTCGTTTTTCTTGTTCTTCTGGTGTAAGCCCCCGCCAATCGATCCGTTCAAACGGCAGTTCCACATGTTTTTGAACCACCTGAACAGGCTCATCGACGCCTTCCCAGATAAAAGCCGTCCTTAAAATCGGGTTGCGATCGACAACCTTTTGCCAGGCTTGCTCAAAAGCTGCAACATTCAATGCACCATGAAATGCGCAGTTCATTTGTTCCACATAAACACCAGTCTCTGGATTGAAAATGCTATGAAAGAGCATTCCTTGTTGCATGGGAGAAAGTGGATAGATGTCTTCAATATTTTCTGTACTCATTACGCTACTACTTCCTTCTTTTTACTTAGTCTTTTCATGACCTTATCAAGCTTTTTCTGATCGAGACGTGTCAATTTAAAATCTGAAGGTGTAAAGCCACCAGCCTCTGGCGATTTACAATGAGAAATAATGGCTCGCAGTTCTTCAATAAAATTCTGAGCCAGTCTCTCAATTGTTGAACGCCGATGCAAATTTTCACTATAACTCCATTCTAATTGAAGCCTTCCCCCTACAATACTTCCATTAATTTCGATTAAGTGACTTCGTTTTCCCAGTGCGCTACGATCAGATCCTTTTGATTCATGGGCAGGACCAAAAATATTTGAATTGGCTACGATCTGATCAAATTGTCCCAGATAATTGAAACAAATTTCCGCTTTTGGGACTGTCTGAATTTGTTTTGTAATTTCTATATTTCCAGTAAGGTATCGGAGCAATCCATAGCCAATTCCATGATTGGGAATCTGGCGTAATTGTTCTTTTATTGTTTTTAATGCATCCCCTGGTATTCTGCTGTTCTTCAAATCTAACAGCACGGGATAGACCAATGTAAACCATCCAACAGTACGAGATAAATCGACATCCTCAAATAAATCTTCTCGACCGTGTCCTTCCAGCTCGACTAAGAGTCTTCGCGAACCAGTCAAACGGTAGTAAGCCTTTGTTAAAGCTGTGAGTAATACATCATTAATTTGTGTGTGGTAAACAGATGGCACTTCTTTCAACAGATCATTTGTCTCTGCGTCCGAAAGAGATACAGCTATCGTTCGCTCCGAAGCCACATTATTGATACCTTCTGCCAGGTCTTTAGGTAGTGAGGCAAAGTACTTTTCGGTTAATAATGTCCAATTCTCCAATTCATTGATTAATTTAGATGTTTGTGAATATTCTGACAATTTTTCAGCCCAATATTTAAAAGAAGTCGATTTGGGTGGCAGTTGCACTGCTTTGCCCAGTTTAATCTGGCTATATGCATTCTGGAGATCTTCTAACAAAATTCTCCATGATACGCCGTCAACAACTAAATGATGGATGACAATTAATAGTCTCTGCCGATAGGTTTTACCTGGATCAAAGAGAACTACCCGCATAATCGGGCCGTTTTCAAGATTCAAACTTGACTGCGTTGTTGCTGAGATATGCTCAATCTCATTTTTCACAACATAGCCTGAAAGCGAAGAAAGGTCTACATATACGAATGGTTTTTCTTCAACACCTGCATGAGATGCTTTCCGCCCTGAATCGCTTTGTCGGAAACGCATTCTTAATGCATCGTGATGTGAATAGAGATGCGCTATAGCCTGATTGAGCACATCAGCTTCCAATCGCTCCTTCACTTCAAAAAACACGGATTGATTATAATGATGCTGTTCAGGTGAATCCTGTTCAAAGAACCAACGCTGGATGGGCGTCAAAAGCACTTCGCCCGTTACCATCCCCTGTTCAGCTTGAATTGCCTGTCCAACACCTGCGACAGAAGCCAAGCTTGCAATTGTTGGATTTTCAAACATCTGTTTTGGAGTCACCTGTAACCCTGCTTGATTGGCTTGAGCGATTACCTGAATGCTTAAAATAGAATCTCCACCCAATTCAAAAAAGTTATCATTAACACTAATTTTTTCAATACCCAGGACTTTGCTCCAAATTTCAGCGATCTTCTCTTCAATTTCGTTACGAGGAGCAATAAAAATTCCATCAAGTTCCTGTCGTATTGGATCTGGCTCGGGCAATGCTCGACGATCGATTTTGCCACTCAGGG
>SMTZ1_10016377_pt1 | contig 11301 bp, 9 predicted proteins | sample DeeMarSWOR136_30_FD_25667 | JGI IMG/M metagenome (IMG submission 25667)
GTCTGCCCTGCGGTCAACAAAATTTTCAGGATAGGTCTGCTCTGGCGCTATGAATTCATAGGTGCCTGGCGAGGTGTCGTGCGGCATTTTGTAGGGGTGGTTTCGGGGAAGCTGTGCATGTGCAAAATCTATAAGCTTGGCTATTGTGCCTGAAGGAGGGGCGGCCATGGCAAATATATTATCAGGTTTAATGTCCCTATGGACAACCCCCATCTTATGAACATCTGATAAGGCATCACAGACAGTGGCAAAAAACCTCAGGAGAAGTTCCCTTGAACGGAAAGTGACCTTGGAAAAGTTCTGCTGCCCCCGCGCCTCCTGGTCGAGGTTTTCCATCAGAAGAGCAGGCTGCCCTGCTCCGTCGGCTGTGAATATGGCTTCCCTGGGGGTCCTTGTACGGGAAAATGAGCCATGGCTTATGAGTGAAACGACCTGAGGGCAGTCCCTGAGATAGGAAAGGGTATGGAATTCATTCTGAAAAGTCAGTAGAGTCCCTTCATGACGGATATGCGTGTCCTGCGTGGTTTTAAGAGCCAGCGACCCATAGGAAGGGTCTGATACACGATAAACAATTGAGCCGGTGTTTTCTCCAAGAATACCCTCGAGATGGTATCTTTTTTCCTGCAAAGGATAAGTCCTGCGGAAGATGCCCGATTTGCCTTCTTCTTCCCCATATCTCGGTCTTTCCCTTGCAACGTTTGTTCCCATGGGATTCACGTTATGATGTTCTACAGCCGTTATACACTATAAATTTTATATAGTTGCTGTTGTTTCCGGTGATACAGCATGCCGGCCGCCATATGATATATTATGCTTGTTATAATTTATAAATCTTTGTGGGAATAAATCAGGGAGAAGGGGTCAGGAGACAGATTTGCGGCCATAGAAAAGAAAGGCCTATTTTACGCTCTTCAGTAATTTTACGATCTTTTTCTCATCGATTTCCTTTAATGAGAAAAACTTGAGGTGCCTCATGAACTTCCCCTTCCCCTCAAGCAGGGCAAGCTCTTTTTTTGACAGGCCGTCTATGCAGAACCCCATGTTGACATGGTCCTTGAGAGCAACGATATAGTATTTCCCGTACCAGGGGACGCCCATCTTGAACTCTTCCTTGATCTTTGGCAGTGTCTTGAGGATTAGTTTCCTTAGTTTTTTGCAGATCTCCTTCTGGGGGGATTTCTGCTTTCCTATATACTTGTCAACCTTCTTGTCCATGACAAGCATTGCAAAACCAGATTAAAAAATGGACAGGCAGGCATCGGGTCCGGCTTTATCAAGATTGCTTTTATCTAAGCGGCCTTGGCAAGGACGTCGTCTGCCATCCATCTGATGGCAGGGTCCTTGTCCATGCGCGCGGTCTTTAGGAAAGGCAATGCATCAGTTACATTGCTTCCTTTCATTCTTGCTTCCCTGATTGCAGACACAGCATTGTGCTTTACGCGCTCGTCCTTATCCGAAAGCGCCCTTCCAAGCTGTGCCATTACAGGCGAAAGATCAAGATGGGATAAGGTGAGCAGTGTCCAGCTTGCGGTCAGCCTGACAATCACATCCTTGTCAGAAAGCGCCTTTCCGACATCCGGGATGGCAGGGGATATATTTGCGCCCTTTTCTGCTCCGTTGAGCAGGACCCATGCCGCGCTTTCCCTTGCGAAATCCTTTTTGGACGACAGATAACCAGAAACCTCCTTCAGCGATTCCTCTTTCGACAGAACATAAACCAGCGCTTGAGATGCGTTCCTTCTTATTATCTCATCGCGGTTTGTGAGCATTTTTGCAATGTCCGTAGTCGCAGGGCTTATATCAAATCCGTTTTGGGCAGCGCAGAGCAGTGCCCAGCCTGCATTAAGCCTGCAGTTCTTGTATTGGAGCGCCTTTCCAAGCTCTGGGACCACAGACGAGATGTCCTGGCCGTTCAGCGCAGCGGTTCCAAGAACCCATGCCGCATCTGCCCTTGTTTTCCTAAGCTCCAGGGCCTTTCCAAGAACAGGCATTGCGGCTGAAATTTCCAGCCCACCTTCAACAGCCTCCTTCAGCGCGGCCACTGCATTCAGCCTGACGCCCTCCTTGTTATGAGAGAATGCCTCTGCAATAAGGCGTATCACTTCCGCCCTTTTTGATTCGTCCCTTGCAGTAAGCACGAGGGCGGTTTTCGCATTTTCCCGCACCTGCTGTTCATTATCATAGAGCATGGATGCAAGCGGCCCCACTGCAACTGAAATATCGATTTTCTCTGCAGCGGCATCTGCAAACAGTTTGGTTACATTGATCCTTACATATTTGTTTTTATCCTGCAGTGAACCTGCAAGTATTGTAATGACCTTGTGACTGGTGCTTTCATCACTAATGGCATTCCACAGTGCACCAGCTGCATGCTGCCTGGTCTGCTTCTTTATGTCAGCAAGCGCGTTTCTCAGCACATAGATGGAATCCTCAGAGGTGGTTGTATTGGCAACAGAGCATACAAGCGCCTGTGCAGCATTTTTTCTGACCTGTGCGTTTTCATCTGAAAGTGCATTGCCAAGCGCAGATATCGCAGAGGATATGTGAATTCTTTTTCCCACTGCGGTTAAAAGCGCGGCTGACGCATTCAGCCTTACTTCTGCATTTTTGTCATGCAGGGCATTTCCAAGAGTGGAAATGGCGCTGGAAATGTCAACTCCTCTTATCACAGCAGTCAGAAGTGCCTTTGCAGCATTTATTTTTACGGCATCATTCTTATAGGAGAGGACATTCTTGAGATGGGAAATCGCAACTTCCCTTGTTTTTTCATGGGTTGCTGAAATCACAAGAGCCTTTGCAGCATTTTCCCTTATATCCTGGTTCTTGTCTGTAAGCGCGATTCCGAGCGCATGCATCGCAGGCGAAAGATCTATTGACTTTTCTGCAGCTGCAACAAGCGTTTCCACTACGACAGGGCCGCTGAATTCGTTCTTGTTTGCAAGTGCGCCGGCCAGTGTTGATAGCGCCGCTTCCCTTGTGTCATCATTTTCCGCGGCATTGAGCAGGGCCTGCGCGGCCTCTTTCCTCACCACTTCGCTTCTGCTGTAAAGATTTTCTCCAAGCGAAGGAATCGCGGATGCTATCACTGTTCCGGTTTTTGCCATCTCTGCAAGCGACCATGCAACTGCGGCCTTTACTGTTGTGTTGTCGTTCTTGATGAGCTCATCTATCCTTCCCCATTCGTTCTTCTCTGCATAATGCTGCGTGAGTATCCTGGCGGCATCCCTTCCCACCAGTTCATCCGCAACCAGATGCTCAAGATACCATACATTGTCCTCGGAAGTGCCAAGGCTTTCCACGATCTTTGCTTGATCATGTTTTGCAAGCATATCACGGAATTCCTGGAGCTTAACCATGAGCTCTCCGTTTTCAACCAGGGGACGGGGGCCGCTGGTTGTTGATTTGGGGGTCTTTCTTCTGGATTCTCTTATAAGCGTATTAACCAGATTCCTCATAATATCCCTCCTGATTCATGAATGCGTGTTTCCACATTTTTTAGCTGTTCCAGGACAACTTCCTTCTTGATATAGGCTGTTGCCGCTGCCGCAGCAAGCGCTGTAACCAGTATAGCTGCGCCCCACGCCCTGGCTTCCCTTCTTTTCCGCAGCCCTGCCTGCCTTTTTTTCATTTCTATATATGCCTCTATGGAATAGGCGTTTGCGTGAAGAGAAGAGGGGCAGCTTGTTGAGTCCCATTCACAGTTCGCTATCGCGATTTCCATGTCCTCCATGTTAAGGAACCTTTTTGCCGGATCCTTTTCCAGTGCCCTCATGATTATTGCTTCAACGTCCCTGGACATCCCTTTTCTGAGCATCGATGGAGGGGTAGGGAGAACATTTCTCTGCATGTGCATGATCGCCATTGGGGATTCATCATGGAATGGCACTGTTCCGCAGAGCATTTCGTACATCATAATTCCGACAGAGTAGATGTCAGCTGTGTGTGTGATTTCCCTTCCCAGTGTTTGCTCCGGAGCCATGTAGTAAGGGCTTCCCATGATGTTGCTCATGCTTGACAGGGACATCCTTCCCCCTGGCAGGGACATCCTTTCTCCTGTATCTGATTGATGGACCATCTTTGCAATTCCGAAATCAAGAATCTTTACAAAATGCTCATTGTCCCCCCTTTCTATAAGGTAAACATTGTCCGGCTTAAGGTCGCAGTGAAGAACCCCTTTTTTGTGAGCTGCGCCAGCGGCCCTGCATATCTGAAGCAGGATATTCTTTGCAACGGACCATTCGATATATACCGAGTGTGAAACTACGGATGCAAGATCACGGCCCTTGAGAAGCTCCATTACATAGAAAGGCGTGCCCTGCGGGGTTACATTGAGATCAGTGATATCAATGATATTTTCATGCTCTATTCTTGTCGCGGCCTTTGCTTCCTGAACGAATCGTTCTGCAAGCTTTGTCCTTCCTGCAAAATAAGGGGGAAGGACCTTTACCGCAACTTTCTTGCTAAGCCGTTCATCTTCAGCCCGGTATATTGTCCCCATTCCGCCCTCGCCGATCTTTTCCACTAGCTTGTATCTGTCTGCCAGCTTGCTTCCTATCATAGGTTCAACTGCTAGGGCTTGGGGCCTGCTGATCCTGTCAGCCTCTTCCCTGGGTAGTGTTGTGGCCCCATTCCTCCGCTTCTGCATGTGATAATTTATGTACAAAAGTTTTATTAAGTCAAACGATATGCTGTAAAATAAGGCTTTTATGGCCTTCATGCGGCTGGAGGAACTTTTCAAACAGAGCCAGCCAGAGATTCATGGGGAGTATCTGTTCCACGATCTAGGAAATTTTAAATAGTCTCTTTTCCTTCTTAGTCCATGGAAACGCGCAACTACATAGTATTGGCATTGGGACTGGTCATTCTTTTTGCTGTTGTCTATTTGCTGACAAAACCCCTGTATTACATCACTGAAAAACAGGCAGGTATGCTTGAGGCCAATGATGAGATTGTAATCCAGGAACAGCCATACTTTTTCCAGTATAGGTCAGATGTTCCGGGTGATGGTTCCCTGGTGCAATTAAATCTGCTTGACAGCGAGGGAGAAGAGGTAACGGTAACGGTAAAGGAAACAGATCCGGTGCCGGTTAAGGTTGAGATTGATTGGTGGGATGTCTCTCCTGTTCCGCCCCCTCCGCCTCCAAGCACAATTCCGGCCCCTGTTCCGGCTGCGCCTCCACCACCTGTGCCTGTAGAGGTTCCTGTGCCACAGCCGCCCAACGCAACAAATGTGACCCCGCCGCCTCCGCCAACAGCACCGAACGTATCTGTGCCGACCCCTCCGAATGTGACAACACCGCCGCCTCCAACTCCGCCAAACGCAACAGCGCCTCTGCCTCCTGCACCTGTGCCTCCGAATGCAACAGTGCCTACCCCTCCAAACGCAACAGCGCCTCCGCCTCCTCCGCCAGCGCCGGTGAACGTCACTCCGCCAACTCCTTATCCTGCAACATGCTATGATGGAACATGGAACGGAGATGAAAGCGATCTTGATTGCGGAGGAAGCTGCCCGCAATGCCTTAGCGCAGGCCCTTACAACTACTGCTGGGACAACTCAGATTGCGCTTCAGGGAATTGCGATACAACAGCTGCACTGAGACCCCTTCCTTCAGGGCACACCATACAAAGTATCAGGCAGCTGGCAGGACAGACATGGATAATCCCATACCAGGGGCAGTGCCAGTAGGGTTTATTCTTTTTTTTTTCATTTTTTTCACGGTAGGATAACCATTAAATACAAGTTTCGGTAAAATATAGTAGGTACCCCCATGAGACAAGATGCAAGAAAGCTAGAAGGCAAGCAGCAGAATGAACGTCAATTGAGAACTTCTTCTCCTATAGTCAAAGGGATTCTTACCGCCAGGCTTTCCGAGCTGTGCCTTGCAGAGGGGGCAAGCAGCAGCGTCTCAGGCATTCATGTAAAGCCGGAAGATAATGAAGGACAAAGAAATATTGATGCCAATGCTGCTGCAATTATTGCCGATGCCCATCTTGCTATTCAGAGTTATAGCGAAGAGGGCAATTACAGGGGCCTGGCAAGCACCTACTGCCTTCTTGCCGAAGCTGAGGATTCCTCAAGTTTTGACTGTGCCTGGAGCAGGGCGGAATATTACCGTCTTGCAGGCCGTACCCTGAGGAAAAAAATAACCAGAGACAGGGGGGAGGGTGCACACCTGATTGATATCCTGGATGACGACGCATCTGCGCGCGCCTTTTTTTCCAAGGCAGGAGATTTCTATATCCTGGCATCCATGAGGATTGACGAGCTTGATACCATTACAAGACTGTTTTCAAACGCAGCTGAGATGTATCTTCAGGTCTCTGACTACCCTGCAGCTTACGGAGCAGCAGCAAATGCGGCCGAATATGAAAGCGACCCAAGGGTAAAGGAGGTCTTATCATCTGTTTCTGATGTTCTTGGGGGGCTAAGCAAAGGGGACGGGATATCGCTTGACAGGCTGGCTGTATCCCTTGTCACTTCCGCAGAGGAACTGGCTGAGAGAGAACTAAGATATGCTGAAGCTGCCCATATGTTTGCCGTGCTGGCCCAGATCGAGACAGAGGATGCCAATAAGATCGAGCTGCTGAAAAAAGCAACACTCAACTATGCCAGAGCAGGTGACAGCAGAGCTGCTGTTGAATGCCACTGCCAGGCTGCTAACATTGCAGCTGAAGATGATTCTCCTGCTCCTGCCTCAGTGAGGGAGAGACTTTCAAAGGCCTCATGATTTCCTGAAATGCAAGACCGGCAGCCCATCCATAGCATCAATAGTTATAGTTTATAAATATTTGTGGGCATAAATAATAACCATGCGGCCAGCGGTAAATCAGGGAAAATTAGGTGCCATCATAAGAACTTCCAGAAGGAAGCATGCGATAAGGACCCACCCCCAAGTAGAGAAAATCAGGATGGATGTAAATGAGGAAAGGCTGAGTGCCATCCTGAGAACTTGCAGGGAGAGACACGGGGTAAAGTCCCGGCCAAAAGTAGAGAAAATGGATTTCAATCAGCTGGTAAAGAGGGTCAGGAAGCTTCTTTGCGATTACTATTTGTACGGATTTGACATGGAAGGGCCTGCTACCGAGAAAGAATATAGAGTTGCAGTTACAAAGGAATTTGTAAAAAGGGCATATGAGATGGTGGACGTAAAAAACAAATGGGACAGGATAGCCTACAACTGGGCCCACCGTCCTGGTTTCAGTGAAGACTGGGGCAAGGATGCATCGATATCGTTCTCTCATGCAACCGGAAGGCTGTTTGAAAAATTAGAAGAGGAAGCACCTTATGCGATTCAGAATATTTTCGATGAATGCTATTATTTTGGGAGAGGATTTCTGGCCGGGCTTATGTTTGAGGCGTTTGACAGAAACCCTGAGGCAGACCTGGAGATCGTCAGAAGGAACATGGTGAGATATATCAAGCTGGCAGAGATGGCAGAGCCTGCCTATACGACTTTTGATTTATGGGATATCATCGGATGCAACACGGATTCAACGCTGGAAAGAGCGCTTGACGAGAAAGTGGAACAGCTTAACCACGGCGATGCCAAGCAGAGAGAAGAGGCATGGGAATACCTGAGACACTTCGGCTACAAGCGTGAAAATGAATGATGGGCCCGCCCAGGATCGAACTGGGGATCTTTCGCGTGTAAGGCGAACGTCTTAACCATAATCATCCGCTTTTAGCTACTTTCTAAAAACGGAACTCGACTACAGGCCCGTGACATACCCCACCCTAAAGGACGGGGCTTCGTGGTTCGATGAGGAAGCTATTGCTATCCTCTCCCCAAGCGTTACTTCCCGCCTGCCCGGCGGTAGGTGTGAGCTTATGCTCACGGCTATCTTGAGAACGATTTGTCGTTCTCAAAGTAGCTCTGTTGAGTATGTTTATCGCTGCATTTAAATCTCTGTGCATCGCTGCTCCGCAGATGCAAGTGTGCTTTCTCTCTGCAAGTGATTTCTTTTGTACCAAACCACAGTTACTACATTCACTAGTAGTTTGGGCAGGATCAACAAGCACAACTTCACAACCAGCTTCCTCCGCTTTGTAGCGAAGCATGCTTAGGAACTCTGCCCAGCTGCAGTCCAGTACAGATTTTGCAAGGAATCCCTTTGCCAATCCGGCGATATTCAGGTTTTCCATTGCAATGAATGAATATTTATCAGTCAGTTTTCTGCTAACTTTATGAAGAAAGTCAGTTCTTTTGTTTGTAAGTTTTTCATGTGCCATTGCTACTCTGAGTCTTGCCCTTCTTCTGTTTTTGCTTCCCTTCTTTTTCTTAGATAGCTGTTTTTGTCTTTGTTCCAGTTTCTCTTCTGCCTGTTTCAGGTGTCTTGGGTTCTCAATGATTGTTTCATCACTTAGATAGGCAAAATGCTCGATCCCAAGATCTATGCCTGCTGCGGCCCCTTGTTTTCTCTTAGGTATTTCCTTCTCAATTTCAGTGGTGAAGATGGCAAACCACCTCCCAGCAGGAGTTTTCTTGATCGTCAATGTTTTCATTTCTCCTTGTATATCCCTGTGTTTTTTGATTGCTATGCTTCCTATGCCTGACAGCTCCAGTTTTTCATTAAGCTTGAAGCCAAATTGTGGGTAGGTGAATGATTTTACCCTTTCGATTGGCTTGAACCTTGGGAAGCCAGCCTTCTGGCCGGCTTTCTTTCTGGCAATCATCCCTTTCAAGGATTTTGTAAGCCTGTCAGCAACATTCTGGGCAACCTGAGAGAACAAAGAAGTTTCCTTTGTCATGAGAGATAACTGTTTTCTTGAAGGGAATTTTTCTGTTTTCTTGTAATATGATTTTGTATGCTCAAGAAGAGAATTCCAAAGATTCTTGCATTCATATAGATAGTTTTGCAGCTCCTTCTCTTGGGCTTTTGAAGGATATAACCTGTATTGCCATGCTCTATTCATCCCCATAAAATGATAACTTAAACATTATTTATAAAGAAGAACAGACACACCTCATTTCCGCGGAAATTTATGTGTTGATTTCTGGTTCAATTTGACTCCTCTGTCATGTAGACTGTTGAAATTGTGGCCAATTCATCCCAGCCCTGAAAGGCAGGGATTTCTTGCTTGGCCTGAGGGGCTACTGTTTTTTAAAGATAATCTGTACTCGGCTTTTTGCATTTTTTGCAAAACTCCTTTCCTTTGAAATCGACATCCTCCATGGTATTTGAGAACGTCATAACGCATTTCCTGTTACGGCAGTGGCCATAACCCATAGTATGGCCTATTTCATGGATAACTTCTTTTATAACACGATCGTTGAAAAGCCTTTTGGCCTTTTTCATGTCCTTTTCCCCGTAGAACCTGGGGTCGAGCCTGGCAGTCGACACTATGCACACGTCCTTGACAGCAAGTCCGAAGACGAAATTCAGGTCCTCGACATACATGTCCTCCCTTATGATGAACACCATCTTGTCTGCAGGCAAAGCACAGAATTTCAGCAGATCATGAAGAAGGACTGCTGCATTGTACTGCTGCCTCTCTTTCCTGAATGAGCGCGTCATGGGGAGGTCTATGGTAGCGGTCGTGATCCTTGCATGGAAGGTGCTTTCCACAGCTTTTATCAGTTCATTGAATCCCGGAACTATCCTTTCAATGAAAATTAGCGCTATCTGCATGGGATAATAAGAAAAAGAGAAAATAAGAGGGTTTTGGTACTCAGACGTTGTAGTATTTCTGGAGCTCAAGTCCGGAAACTCCTTTCTGCGCCTCTTTGTGCTGCCTGAGCTTGATCTCGAGGTAGTCTCCCAGCAGTTCGGCAGGGACGACTCCTTTGATGAACTTGGTGTCGCTCTCAAGCTCGGCGATTGCCTCATAGAGGTTGTCCGGCAGCTCTTTTTCAACACGCTTCTTCTTGCTTTCCTTTTCCACAGGGTCTCCCGGGTCGATCTTGTTCTTTATGCCGTCAAGGCCGGCTGCGCAAACCACTGCATAGGCAAGGTACGGGTTTGCTGCCGGGTCGGCACCTTTGTAGACAACCCTCTTGACCTCCTTGATGTTCTTCTTGGTGTGGGGCACCTGCACAAGCGCGCTGCTGTCAGTGACGCTCCATCCGACTTCAAAGTTCCTGACCGCTAGCCTGCGGTAGGAGTTCGGCGTCGGTGCAGTGAACAGTGACACTGCAGGAGAGTGCTCAAGCAAACCGCCGATGAAGTATCTTCCTGTCTGGCTCAGCTGGCCATAGGATTCCTTTGCATCATAGAAGATGTTGTTGTCGCTTGACTTCCAGAAGCTCGTTGCTATGTTGAGGGAGTTGCCCTTCTCGCCTTCTACCGGATAGGGCATGAAGGTTGCTGATGCATTGACCGCTGTGGCAAGGTTCTTTGTGATGTATTTCAGGGTGTTGACAGCATCACCTGCCGATTTCACGCTTCTCGGACCAAGCTCAAAGGTCTGCTGCGCTGTCGGTGATCTGCCGTGGCTGTGCGAATCCACAAGCATCCCGAAGTTGTCCTCCATTGTTTCGCAGATCTGCGTCCTTGCAGAGTACATCGAATCATATGGGGTGGACACATAGGCACCGGTAGTCTCGTTTGACATCGGCGAAGGCCCCCATCTTGCTTCCCTTGAATCCATGAGCAGGCCCACTCCTCTCCCCCTTGTGGTCTTATCGGCCGTGGCAGTATCAAAGATATAACAGTCCACCTGCGATCCGATCAGGGAGTTCTTTACGCCTGCTGCATGAAGGTTTGTTTCCATCCTCTCTGCAACATATCTCGGGTCTTTGAGGAACCTTTCCTTTTTCAGTGCAACTACAATGTCACAGAGGATTCTCACTGTTGCAGGCTCCCAGGGAAGCCTTGCAAGGGTGTCAGGATCCGGAAGGAGCACAAGGTCCCCTTGTTCTGTCTTGCCGAAAACCTCGGAAAGGTCAGCGGCATACATACCGCTTCCGAAGCTGGCCTCCTCGAGTTTTCTGTTTGAAACGCTAACACGATGCATCTTTCCTTTGATGTCAAAAAACTGAAGGTCTATCCATCTGATCTCATTTGTGGCTATATATTTCATTACGTCATCTATAGCAGACAAAAAACCACCTGGTATTGATTAACCAGATATAGTAATAAATACGTTTCGAAGAGACAGTTTGTACATATGTTCGGGACTTCAGGCATCAGAGGCATCTATGGGAAGGACGTTACAGAGGAGCTAGCGCTAAAAATAGGCAATGTTTTCGCTGAAAAGCGCCTCGTTATCGCAAGGGACCTAAGGGAGAGCGGGATCGCGCTGTCGACGGCAGTGGCAGAAGGCGCCCTTTTTGCAGGCAGCGAGGTGATCGACGGGGGCAT
>SMTZ1_10007049_pt1 | contig 11299 bp, 11 predicted proteins | sample DeeMarSWOR136_30_FD_25667 | JGI IMG/M metagenome (IMG submission 25667)
CAAGTATATCTATACATTTCTTCCAATCATCTAAAGTTAACTCCTTCTCAATATCAATTGTATTACCACGCTTCCAAATAGTACACATTTTGCAGTGGCTAGTACACCGGTAGGTCATAAAAAGCTGTGCTTGATAAGGTTTAACAGACGAATAACAAATATCTCTTTTTAAGAGTTTGATTAAAAAAACAAAAATACCTTTAAATTTTTTTATAAAAAAATTATTCATGCAACATCTAAGTCTCCTAAATATGTGAAATTTTATCAGCAGGTTTTACTTTTTTAATTGGAACACCAAAAATTCTAAAAAACCTGATAAAACTAATCTTCTTAAAACCCATTTTTTCATAAATACTTATTGAAATTTTATTCCAAGCAGGTATATGACATCTAACTTTGTTATATCCTTGTGATTTTAGATATTTAATAGCTTGTGCTATTAAAAATTTTCCAATACCTTTTCCTCTTTGTTCTTCCAAAACGTATGTATCGTAAATAAAAGCCATTTTCTCAGGAAATTTAATTAATTGTTTATAATCAGTAATAAAAATGTTACTAAAACCAATTTTTATACATCCGATTATCTCCCCATTTATGGAAACAGAAGGCCAGTAATGATTATATTTATAGGCAGTAATAATTTCTTTTTGATTAACAAGCCAATTCTCCTTCTGGTTTTTCAACCACTTGATTGTTTTGTCAATAGAATTTATCTCAAACTCAACTGGAAATTTTAGTTGATAATCCACCAATTCTCCAGTTAAATCCCTTTCAAACCAGATAGCACTATTAGTAATAATTATCGGACTTAGTATCTTTTTCATTACCTGCTTTAGTAATATCTTAAAACCTTGGTTTTTGTAAACATCTTTAATTTTTTCAATATAACCTTGTTGCAAAGCATGATAATTTAACAGTACTTTGGGAGTATATTCATAGAATTTTTTATTATATTCTACCATCAGTTTTTCTCCTTACCAAGGTTTTTCAGAGTGTATAATTGATAAGCAAGAAGTAATTTCTTTGAATAAAATTTTTTATAAGAATAACAAGCAACAATTTTACCTCCTAACTCTAATTTATGCGAATTTATTCCCCTTTTTTCTTTATCTTTTGCTTCTTCTTCCTTTGACCATAATCCTCCTAGGTCAAATTCTTTAATTCCTTTTTCTTTAGCATATTTTATTAACTCCCAATCGACTAAACGATCAGCATTGCTTGTCATTGACACCTTTTCTCTATCTGAATCAAATCTTTTTGAGGCGCCAATCCAGGCCTTAATATTAAAATCATCCTCTAAAAAAATAGTTCCAGCAAGGATTTCTCCATTATATTCAGCTACGAATAAAGTTCCATATTTTTTCATAATTTCAAGGGATATATTACCCACTCCAAACACATCAAATAAAGATTTTAATCCTTTTTTTTGAATGAATGATCGGTGTAACTGAAAAAACTCTTCATAACTTACATCTTTTCGAATTTTAATATCTTCTCTCTGTGCACGTTTTATCCGATATCTGACAGATTTTTTATCCATACATTTCCATATTGTATCTAAATCCTGAGTTAGATCTATTACCGAAGTAAATTCTTTCTTACAAGTAAATCCCTTACTATTTACCTTATTTTTACAATATTGAAAACTTAAGTAATCACAACCCTTAATATCTTGTGGATAATCCGAAAAATGTACTTCTTTAATATTAAATTTCAAAATTTTTCTATCGATTATCAACATTATAATCTAATGATAATTAACATACTATATTATTTTTTTCTATTAATGAAAGTCTAATTTTATATTTTTTTATAACTTATTTATATTATATTTTAATATTTTGTTATCTATATATTTTAACATCCAAAAGCAATCGAAATATTTATATCCTAATAATTTAATATAAATATGATATAAAAAATATGTAAGATATAAAAATGACATTACATTTATATCTCTAATAATATATATAGAAATAAGAAAATATTTATATATTAAAATCTGATAATATCCCGATTAAGAATGGGGGAAGGTTGATTATGAAAGATAGGGGAAAAAAACGTACTCTTGCTGTAATTCCGTGTTATAATGAGGAATCAACTATTGGAAGTGTTGTTCTAAAAGCAAAAAGACATGTAAATAAAGTTTTGGTTGTTGACGATGGAAGTAATGACGACACTCCTAATATAGCTAAACAAGCAGGAGCTATTGTTATTTCCCACAATAAGAACCAAGGAAAAGGATCAGTTATAAAAACAGGTTTCAAATATGCATTAGCAAATAATTTTGATTATGTAGTTACACTTGATGGAGATGGACAACACAATCCAGATGAATTACCAATTATTCTTGGGGATCTAATGAACAATGGCCATGATATAACCATAGGATTAAGATATGGTAACAAAACAGAGATGCCTAAGTGGCGTAAGGTTGGTAAAAGAATATTGGATTATGCCACTAGTTTTGGAAATGGTGGATATGTTACTGACAGCCAATGTGGCTTCCGTGCTTTTAATAAAAAGGCTATAGAAAGTCTCAATCAGAAGTTAAATAGTAAAAAATTTTCTACTGAAAGTGAACAGCTTATTAGAGCACATGAAATAGGTTTAAAAGTTTCTCAAAAAAATATTACGTGTAAGTATAAAAATTTAAACACCTCTACAAAAGATCCTGTCTTACATGGATTTTCTGTTTTAAGCTATATCATCTGGCTTATTGCTGAGCAACGACCTCTACTTTTTATAAGTTTTCCAGGTTTTATTACAGTATTAATTGGATTATTTTTTGGAATTCAAATCTTGCAATATTATAACCAAACACAAGTATTTCTTATATCTCATGCTATCTTTGTTAGTATTTTATTGATAATAGGAATTCTAGCAATGTTTATCGGATTGTTATTGAATGTTCTCCCTAGAATAATTAATAAAAGTAGAGCAGGAGAGTAATATATTCAGAAAATCCTTAGGCGTTATTATGAAAATAGCACTTGTATGTTCTCAGGGAGGCCATTTAACTGAGATGTTTTTTTTGATGGAAGCCTTTAAAGGACATGATATTTTTTTTGTATCATATAAAAATTTAAGGACAAACCAATTAAAATATAAAAAATATTTAATTGAAGAAATAGGTACAAATATCTGGAAAATGACAAAGGCATTTTTTCAGATATTTAAGATTTTAAAAAAAGAAAAACCAAAACTTATTGTAAGTACAGGACCTGAAATTGCTATACCAGCAATTATTTTAGCTAGATTCATGAAAATTAAAACAATTTACATAGAAAGTTGGTGCAGAGTAAAAACAAAATCAGGAACTGGAAAATTACTTTATTATTTTTCAAATTATTTTTTAATTCAATGGCCTGAGTTGTTTAAAAAATATGGAAAAAAAGCAAGATTCGAAGGGGCGGTGATCTAAAAAGATGATATTTGTAACTGTTGGAACACATTATTTAGGTTTTGAAAGATTGATAAAAAAGATGGATGAAATAGCAGGAAGAATAGAAGAGAAAGTAATCGCCCAGATAGGTTCATCTAAATATATTCCAAAAAATATGATTTATTTCAAGTTTGCTAAAGATGAAAATGAAATATTAGAACAATGCGAAAAAGCTAGAATTATCATAGCTCATTGTGGAGCTGGATCTATACTAACAATTTTAAATTATACGAAACCAGCACTTATTGTTCCAAGATTAAAGAAATTTAATGAACTTATAGATGATCACCAGTTAGAACTGGCCGAGGTTTGTGAGAAAAAAGGAAGAATAAAAGTAATATATGATGTAGAAAATTTAGAAAATGCTTTAAAAGAAATTGTTTATTTAGATTATAACAAAAATAAAAAAGAAAAAAAATTAATAAATTTCTTAAAAAGTTTAATCGAGGAAATGGAAAATGAACATATGCATGATAATATCAGTTCCATTTCCTCCAAATGAGGGGATCGGATATTATACATATAATTTATCAAAAAAACTACTTGAAAAGGGACATAAAGTAGTAGTAATAACACGCGGCTCTTATAAAAAAACTAAAAGAGAGATTTTTGATGGAATAGAAATAATTAGAGTACCATTTTTGCCAATTTATCCATTTTATCTTAAGATTCATGGAATATTCGTAAATAAAGTTTTAAAATCATTGGAATCTCAAATGGATATAGTTCATATCCATTCACCTCTTTCTCCACTTATAAATACATCTCTACCAATTATAACAACTATACATACTCCTATGTTAACAGATTACCGCCAAGCAGAGGTAAAATCAATTTTTTCTTTATTATCAAAAATCTCTGCAAGATTTATTAGTTATCCATTAGAACTAAAACTTATTCAATCATCAGATGTTATTACCACAGTATCAAAATCAATTACCCAAGAACTAAGAGAATATTACTTGAATTCGAAGTCTATTAATGTTGTGGAAAACGGTGTTGATGAAAAATTTTTTTATCCTAAAAAAGAAAAATCAGAAAAAACCATGAAATATGCTATTTTTGTTGGTCGTATTGATCGCGAAAAGGGTTTATTTGATCTTGTAGAATGTGGAAGATATATCCGTAGAGAAAGACCTGAGTTAAATTTTATTATAGCAGGAAAAGGTAGGGATTTAAAAAAATTAATAAATAAAATAAAAAAAATTGGACTTCAAGATAAATTTATATTCCTAGGGCAAGTTGAAAAAGATAATCTTGTTAAATTGTATCAAAATGCAACTTTTTTTATTTTCCCATCTTATCATGAAGGTTTACCTAGTGTTATTTTAGAAGCTATGTCTTGTGGCTTGCCAATCATAGCAACAGATGTTAGAGGGAACCGAGATTTAATAACTAATGGGGAAAATGGAATTATAGTCCCTCCAAAGGAACCTAAAAAATTAGCTGAGGCAATAAATTCTCTGCTTGAAGATGAAAAATTAATGGAATATCTTGGTAAAAATGCAAGAGATACAATTATTAAAAAATATACATGGGATATAGTAGCAAAAAAAATGTTAAAATGCTATGAGTCATTAATCGGAGAAAAAACATGAAAATCTGTATTTTGTCTGAATATGCTTATTCTCTTTATGCTAATAAAGATTCTGCAGGTGGTGCTGAATTACAGATGACTATGCTTGCAAAAGAGTTTGTTGATAGATCATATGATGTTTCTCTTATAACCTTTGGAAAAACTAAAAACTCAGCTCAAATAATTGATGGCGTTAAGGTGTATCATCCTTTTTATGTTTATGGTAAGGGTTATGTATATTTTTATCCACAAAATTTGTATAAATTATTTAAAATATTAAATAAAATTGATGCAGATATTTATATTCAAAGAGCAACAACACCTTTAACAGGTTTAGTTGCATTTTTTGCAAAATTAAAAAAAAAGATATTTGTTTATTCTGTATCATCAAATGCATGCGTTAGTAACAATCTATATATTAAAGGAGTTAATGATTTTAAAAAATTGATTTATAGATTTGGTGTTAAAAATAGTGATTGTGTAATTTGCCAAACCAATGATCAAAAGGATTTATTAAAACAAACAATAGGAAAAGATGGAGTAGTAATTAAAAATATATATATTCCACCTAAAATTAAATCAAGTAAAAAAAATACTTCATCATTAAAGGTGCTTTGGGTAGGAAGAGTAATAAACGAAAAAAGACCTGAATTATTTTTAAAATTAGCTAAAAATCTGCCAGATATAGACTTTAGTATGATAACTAGTGTAGGTAATTCCTCTAAATCCGCCTTTAAATATTATAATGATATAAAGGAGGCTGCAAGTAAAATAAATAATTTTGATTTTAAAGGTTTTGTTCCTTATAAAGAAATAAATAGATACTATGCAGAATCATCATTAGTTATTAATACTTCATATGTTGAGGGTTTCCCAAACACTTTTCTTGAGGCATGGGGAAATTACACCCCTGTTATAACTCTTGATTTTGATCCAGATGAAATAATTTGTAGATACAAACTAGGATTGCATTCAAAAACCTTTGAACAATTAATAAAAGACACAAAAACTTTGTTATATAATGATAATCTAAGAGAGGAAATGGGTATCAATTCAAGAGAATATGTCGAGAAAGAACATAATTTAAATAAAATATTAAATGAATATGAACTATTGATAAAAAACCTCGTGGCTAGAGATGTATAAATTTTCATTTATTAACAAACTAAGATTAGATAATTCAATTAAAAATAAACTATTAATATTAGTTTTTATATGGAGTTCACTACTATTTTTTCTAAATTTACTATTAAATCTTTCAAATAGTAATAATACAGTTATATTTTGGCTATCAATTCTTATAATGTTTGGTTCTGTTTTATATCAAATATTCTTTATAGAAAACAAATTCTTTGTTTTTTTTGAAATTTTTATAATTATTCTATTGTTACATTTAGTACATCAATTAGGATTTTATGGATTAAATGGAAGTGATCCATACATAGATTATAACCTTCTAAAAACAATTATAAATAATCACCATTTTATCTTAGGACAAGAAGTCGATGGTTGGCCGATGATGCACATTTTTTCTTCTGCAATGACGTTTGTAACAAAAATAGATCCTTTTATTATCGCAAAATTTCTACCATCTTTTATATCATCAATTATAATACTACCTTTCTATTTATTAATTTATCAAATATATAAAAACAAAAAAGTAGCTTTATTTTCATGTTTAATATTTGGTACAATACCTAAATTTATGAGTTTTGAAGCATCTTTTGTTAGAGAAACTTTTGCTTTATTTATAATGGTCCTATTTATCTATGTAGTATATATTTCTAAAAAAAGAAATGATAATCGTTTTACTATATTACCTTTTCTTCTAATTGCAGTAGTTGTATTTGCACATCATTTAACCGCTTTTATGATTTTACTGTTACTAGGTGTATATATTGCTGTATCAAAAGTTATTCCATTAATTTATCATAAAGATACAACATTTCTGAGTAAATTATCTGGCAGAATAAACATTAATATAATTTTTTTGACTACTTTAATTGCTGTTGTTGCTTATTGGATATACCATGCTGTTTTTGTTTTAGAGCAATCTATAGATTTTATTGATGAATTCTTGGGATTAAGATATGTACCAACAACTTATGCTGAGTCAATAAGTCTAAATGCCCCAATTATTACATTACAAGGTAAAATTATATATTATGGATTTTTCTTTTTTCATTTATTGTTCTCTTTAATTTTATTAATAAAATTTATAAAAACAAAGAATAGGCAAAAAATCGAAGACACTACTTTTTCAATATTTTTCTTTTTTTGTTTGTTTTATGCTTTTCTTGCTTTATACATAGTTAGCTCTTTGCCATATCCAGATAGATTTTTACCATTTGCATGGATGTTTGGTATTATTCCAATAACTGGTTTTTTATTAATTATTAAAAAAGATATTTTTAAAAAAATTCTTGTTTTACTACTAATAATTTTTTTATTATATAACATTTATAATATTAATTCAGATTATTATACAGGAAATGCATCAAATACTGGAACTGTTGCAACTGAGAAAGAATATATCATTGCACAGAGATATGATTTTCCAGACAAATATTATGGATACGATGGTGTAGTTGCTGCTATTTTTGATATTCAAGGTATAAAACAAAGAACCGGGGGCATAAGTATTATTGAATTAGAAGATAGTTTTGATTATACTTCTATAGCTGTAATAAGTGAGCAGATTTATTCAAAAGACTTATTATATCTAGAGGAAAAATCACCAGAAGAATATATTAAGGTTATAAGGGTTATTTCTTATAAAAATTATATTAATATAAATAAAATATTTGATTTTGGCAGTATATACATATTAAAAGGAAATTTGTGATTTAATATAATCTCCTAATTTTATATAAACCATTATTTAACTAGGGATTTTTAACTTTTTTCTTAAAAAATTTTTTGTCTTTTCATCTTTTAATATATTAAAATAAACGTTTTCAAGATAATCAATAACAATTTTCCAATCATACTTTTTTACTTCCCTTAAATTGTTTTTTGATATTCTTTTACTTAATTTTTCATCGTTTAAAATAAGAAGAATCTTCTTTGCAATCTGTTCTGGATTTCTAGGCTCTACCAAAAATCCGTTCTGCCCATCTTTAAAAATCTCTGGTACTCCTCTAACTTTTGTTGCGATAATAGGAAGACCAGAAGCCATTGCTTCTAAAACAACAATTGGAAAACCTTCTGATAAACTTGGTAAAACAAATACATCTGATGAAGCCATATATCTAAAGACCTCATCATTAGGAGTTTTACCGATAAATGTTACACAATTTTCTAATTTAAAAATCTTAACTAGATTCTCCAAATAATCTTTTTCCTCCCCATAACCTATGAGAACTAGTCTTTTTTCCTTATCACCAATAATTTTCATTGCTTCAATTAAATATTTCAATCCCTTAACCGGATGAAATCTTCCTACATATAATATTATTTTAGTATTTTTTTCAAATCCAAATTTTGTATAATAATTATCTTTTGATAAATATTCAAATTTACTTAATTCAAATCCATTTGGAATTATGAAAATTTCTCTTGAATAGATATTTTTTAAATGATTTTTCATGTCTTCTGTTAGTGCTATTACAGCATCTGCATTTTTCAATATAATTTTTATTGTTAATCTTCTAACTTTCGATTGAAAATAAACATCAGAACCCTGAGCCCAAACCACATAAGGTATTCTTTGAATTTTGATTAAAAAAAGGGTAAATAAATTAATATCAACACGTTGGAAATGAACAATATTTGGTTTTATTTTTTTCAACTGTAAAAATACATTTAGCCAAAAAAATAATCCGCCAAAGAATCTTATGTTACGCCATAAAAAACTATGAACAAAAAATCCTTCATCCATAGTTTCACTTTTACATCCTTCATCTGATGTTGTTATAACATGAACCTCGTGTTGTTTTTTTGTAAAATATTTTGCAATGTTATAAGCAGCAATTTCAGCTCCTGCAAGACATATTGGAGGAAATTCTTTAACAAAAATCGTTATTTTCATTTTTTTAACAAATCCTATTTATCACTCATTTTATTTAATCACAGATTTTTTTATTTTATAAATCTTTTTTGTAAAGGTAAATAATTTTGAATAATCTTTTTCATAAATATAATGAGTAACTAATTTTCCTCCAAAACTTTTCTTAAATCTATTTATATTTTCTTTTTGAATATCTTTTTTTTCACCAGTATAATATCCCCCCATATCATACTCTCTAATTCCTTTATCTTTAGCATATTTTATCGTATTCCAGATTAATAATTTATTCGCATTAGCAATTAATCTAACCCTTTCTTTATCAACATTAAAGCGTTTTGATGCACTAAATAGTGCTCTAATATTATTTTTATCTTCCAAATAAAAACGCCCTAAAAGAATTTCTCCATTAAATTCAGCAGTAAATAAAGTCCCATATTTTTTCATAAATTCAATTGATTCATAATATCTATCTAATCCCTTTTTTTTCCTAAATAATAAATTAATATTAAAAAATTCCTCATAATTTTGATTTGATTTTATTTTTACACCTATCTCTTCTGCTCTCTTAATTGCTCGTCTACAATCTTTCCTACTCATATTATTCCAAATTGTATCTAGATCTTGGGTTAAATCTATAACTAAAGTAGTAAATTCTTCACATGTAAATCCTTTTGCATCAACTTTATTTTTACAACCACGAAAAATCACATTTGAATATCCAGAAATATCAAATGGTTTATCGCTAAACCAAATTTCCTTATATTTAAATATAAAAAAAGGTCTTTCAATTTCTAGGATATTATCACCTCTGGACTATAGATATATTTTCTTTTAGATAAGATAATAATTATAGATAATAAATATGAGAATATCCCCGCAATTACTGCTCCTTCAATACCTAATAAAGGTATAAGCCAGATATTTAAAAATATATTAGATATAGCTAAAATTATAGCAGCAAATGAAACAATTCTTTTTCCTTTTTTGCCTGTAGAGTTCATTAATAACCCATAGAATTTATCAATTGATATAAATATTCCAACAACACCAAACAAGATCGCTAACCTTAAATCAAAAGGATATTCACTTCCATAAAATTTTAAAATTATAAATCCAGATAAAATCATAAATGGTATACCAATAATAATTAAAAAGGGAATAAACTTATTAATTTTTTTAAAAATAATTACCTTATCAGAAATCTTTGAAGCTAGAGGAAAAAAGACGATTTCAAAAACAGATAATATAGTCAACATTGCCATTGTAAATGAATAACTATAAGCCCAATAAATACCAATATTAGCAGTATCCATGTACTTATTAATCAAAATCTTATCTATACCTAAGTAAAATGCAGAAGATATTCCACCTATCAAAGCATAATTACCATATCTAATTAGTGTAGACCCCCATGCCTTATCGAACTTCAATCTTATGAATTTACGTAAATATACTAGGATTATTCCCCCGGTAATTCCATAAGTTATACAAACGGAAAGTATCATAGATTGAGATGATATAAAATTAATATAAATAAAAACAAAAAAGGCTGATAATAATATAATACTATAAACTAAACGAAATAATGCAAACTTCTTCATAGCATGTAAACTTGCCAGTGTACTTGTTAAAAGGGTATAAAATACAAAAATAGTTGCAAAAAGAACTGATAAATAATATAAGGATGTTGATACTGAAAAGACTTGTGATATTTCATTTGAAAAAAAGTAATAAAAAAATATTGATACTGTAGTAAATATAAATATCAATATGTAGGAAGTTGAAATAATTTTTTGTTGTCTTTCAAAATCTTCTTTTTCTGAATTATATTTTACCAAACTATAATTTATTCCAAAAAACATTGGAACAGCTAGAAATGTAGCAATTGATTGAACAAGTGAAAACTCCCCATATCCTGAAGGTCCAAGCAGTCTACCTGCAAGAATATTAAAAGTAAAAGTAAATACTATAGAAACAATCGTTCCAAATCCCACATAAGATAGATTATTTATAAATTCAATTACACTTTCACTCAATTCTTCTTTATATATTAACTTATATAAGAAAGAAATAATTTTAAAATAAAATTTAAATAAAAAATTCTTCATCTTGTTTCACCAAGCATCCTTGATTTTAATTGCTTAACATAAGTTTTTACAACATGTCTATTTATAACTAATAAATAAGGTAGTATCTTAGTTTTTGGATTTATATGATTGTATTCATTTATTTGTCTTACAAATTTAAAATTTATATTTTTATAATTTGA
>SMTZ1_10019914_pt1 | contig 11299 bp, 9 predicted proteins | sample DeeMarSWOR136_30_FD_25667 | JGI IMG/M metagenome (IMG submission 25667)
TCTGCCACACCTGATTCATAGGCTACGATCTGCTGGGTTCGCAGCGCAACTCCGACGGATTCTTCAGATGGCAGCGCCAAAGCTTCGTCGTAACTGTTGGTGTGAAGACTCTGGGTTCCTCCCAAAACTGCTGCCAGTGTTTGAATTGCAACACGGACAATATTATTTAGCGGCTGCTGCGCTGTTAACGTCGAACCGCCGGTTTGGGTATGAAAGCGTAGCAACATAGATTTTTTATCTTTTGTCCCAAATCGATCCCTCATGATTTTCGCCCAAAGCCGCCTTGCTGCACGGAATTTGGCGACCTCCTCCAAAAGATCGTTATGGGCATTAAAGAAAAATGACAGACGTCTGGCAAATTGATCAACTTCCAGTCCAGCTTGAATTGCAGCCTGGACATAGGCAATTCCATTTGCCAGGGTGAAACCAATCTCCTGTGCAGCAGTCGCCCCAGCTTCACGGATATGATACCCGGAAATAGAGATTGTGTTCCATTTCGGTACCTGGTTTGTGCAGTAGCCAAAAATGTCCGTAATCAATCGCATCGAAGGTTTGGGCGGAAAAATATATGTTCCCCGTGCGACGTACTCCTTTAAAATATCATTTTGAATTGTGCCAGATAATTTGTCAGGCGAGACGCCCTGTTTTTCGGCAACTGCAATGTACATTGCCAGCAGAACTGCTGCTGGGGCATTGATGGTCATTGATGTGGATACTTTATCCAGCGGGATTCCATGGAACAATATCTCCATATCTGCCAGGCTATCGATAGCAACCCCTACTTTCCCGACTTCGCCGGCGCTCATGGGATCATCAGAATCATAACCAATTTGGGTGGCAAGATCAAATGCAACGGACAGACCGGTTTGCCCCTGATCGATTAAATATTTGTACCTTTTGTTGGACTCCTCTGCTGTACCAAATCCTGCATACTGCCGCATGGTCCAGAAACGCCCTCGGTACATTGTCGGTTGCACACCCCGGGTAAAGGGAAATTGTCCGGGAAATCCCAAATCGTTGATGTAATTGGTACCTTCAATATTTTCAGGCGTGTACAAACGCCCAATTGGATCGGATGAGCCAGTCACGAATTCGTTTTTTCTCTCAGGAAATATTTTAATTGCAGGCTTCACACAGTTTTGTTCCCAATCCTGTTTCCCCTGTTTTATCTCTGCTATATCATTTGGATCGGACACTTTTTAACCTCGCATCATATACCTCTGATGACAGCGGATAGCCCCATAATCAAAAACCTTGGTAGATAAAGGAAAATACTCCCGTCCCTACTTTAGTACCTTATTCTTTTGCTAAACACAAATGGGCGTATCGGTTGTTATATTCGATTTTCATACCAAATAAGATAATAAGGTTTAAGGAGTTGGATGATTTTCAAAGTCTACTAAGGTTTTAGAGACAATAATAAGGATTTTCATAATTCAGCAAATTAATATATAAATAGCTCACCTGTCATCCCGTATTAATTCCTATATTGTTATACTGCAAACGGTCATAAATTGAACATTTTTTTACTGTCATTGCGAGGCGTTTTTTGCCGAAGCAATCCTTAAAATGCTTAACATCAGGGGATTAACTCTGTTCCGCTCGCAATGACATAAAAGTTCAATTTTTGCCCGTGCAAAGTATAAATGCCCCGTCCAGTTACCCCAATAAATAATAAGGAACCAATACTGGGAAGCGGTCTCGCAAAGCGGAATGAATGTTTTAGGATTTAAAATTCCGTGATCCGCTTAACGGAGAAAAATTACAGATAACTCGATACAACATTTAATGTATTTGTACGATCCCAGTATTTTTGAGCTTAACCAGGGGGCTGAACTACTACCTTCGAATAAACCTTAAGGTTTTATTAATATTGTTATAAACCTTAAATTTTCTTAAGAATACTTAATAGCTTCAACTTCCAGACCATCCAGATCGCTTCACGAATGATTTTTTTTGACATTTTTGAACTACCCGCTTCCCTATCCGTGAAAACGATTGGTATTTCACAGATTTTAAAACCTTTCTTCCAGGCTTTGAAATTCATTTCGATCTGGAAAGAATATCCATCTGAATCAATTTTATCCAGATCAATCGCTTCCAATACCTCGCGGCGAAAACATTTATAACCACCAGTACAATCGTTGATAGGCATTCCCGTAATGATTTGTGTATATTTATTTGCCCCAACACTCAATATTAATCGTGAAAGAGGCCAATTAATTACATTGACGCCAGTTTTGTATCTTGACCCGATTACTAAATCACAATTTTTCATCGCTTCTAAAAAATTAGATATTTCGTCAGGATCATGAGAAAAATCAGCGTCCATCTCAAAGATGTAATGATATTGGCGTTCCAGCGCATATTTAAAACCTGCCACATAAGCGGTTCCCAATCCTGCCTTGGCAGGACGTTTTAATAGATGAACACTGGGTTCACTTTGAGCAATTCGCTCCACAATTTCAGGCGTTCCATCCGGCGAATTATCGTCGACAACCAGGATGTCCAGGTTTTTAATACTTTGAAAGAGAATACGATCAATAATGGCTTCAATATTTTGAGATTCATTATAAGTGGGAATAACAATAATCGCTTTCATTCAGTATCTGATCCTTTTGTTTGTTTTATCTAAAACAGCCTAAATTTCTTGTACTGCTTTTTAAATATTTTTAATCCTTCCTCTACAGTGGACATCTCAATCCCCAATTCAGACCTGGCTTTATCAATATTAAAACCAGATTTCAGAGGACGCTGAGCAGGCTGATTCAATTCTGCCGAAGTTATTGAGGAAATAAGTCCTTTGTTTAATTTAAAAATATCTGCAATTTTAACGGCAAAGTTATACCTGTCGATTAATTCACTACCTGAAATATGGTATAGATCCCATTTCTTCAGCTCGACAATCCTTATAATTGCGGCGGCTAAATCATCTGCTAACGTCGGATTGCCAAACTGATCGTTGGCTATCGTAACGCTTTTTTCATCTTCAAGGGTCGATATTAACCAGGTGACAAAATTGGGACGTACTCGAACTCCAGAACCATAAAGAACCATCGTACGAACTATTGCAGCTTCCACATCAGATGAAATTAAAAGGTTTTCGCTTGCTAATTTTGATTTTCCATAGTAACCAAGCGGTGAAGGGACACTATCTTCAGAATAGGGACCGCTTTTGCCATCAAAAACATAATCGGATGATAAATGAACAATTTTAGTGTCAATTTTGCGGACAGCATAAATAATATTATCAACCGCTTCCACATTAATCTTCCAGCATTGTTCCTTCTGAGTTTCACAACCGTCTACATCGGTCATTGCTGCCGTGTTAATTAAAAAATCTGGAAGAAAATCGGAAATAATTTCTTTTACTGCCCGACGATTGGTAAGATCCAATTTACGATATTCAAATTTAACCTTCTTATGATATGGTTCTTCATGAAGATCGATCCCAATTATTGAATATTTTGAACTTGCCTGTTCTAATATCTTTTGACCCAATAATCCATTGACACCAGTAATAAGCATACTTTCCATCTTGGTCCCCATGACTATTTATTTCCCTTTCATTAAAAATTTTTTTAGTTTATACAGTTCTTCAGTTCCGCGAACGGTACAATTTACTCCAGCAATTGAATTAGCATACCTGGTTGCAGCTATAATATCTTTATGATTGCAATAGTGGACTAAAAAGCCCGCGGCAAAGGCATCGCCACAGCCAGTGACATCAATTACCTCGTCAACCTCTTTTGCTGGAAATTCCACATCATGTACGCCTTGATTATCTTGATAAAATAACAAAGAACCTTTTGAGCCACGCGTGATATGAAAAATTTTGATGTTTTTCTTGATTACATCACGACCAAATTTGATAAGTTCCTCATGAGATAAATTAGTGCTTTCGTTTAATATTGCAGCTTCGGCATCATTCATTTGTAAAACATCAATCCCCCTGATCCATTGTCCCCAATTTGGTAACTTCCGGGGTATGCGTTGTCCTTTTTGATTAATATCTAATGACAAGCTATGGAAATCCACATAAATTATACCAGATCCCTGCTCACAAAACTTGTTAAAAGTGTCAAGACTTATTTCAAAACCAGTAATAAAATTGATCAGCCAGATATCTATCCCTTCAATTTTTTGAATATGGTCAAATTCGATTGGGGGCATTAAGTGTGTTATAAATTCATATCTGCTTTCCAGATTTTTGTACAATAACTTTACAGTAGTATTCTTTTGGGTAATCTTTTCAATGGTAGAAGTCTTTATATTTTTATATTGTGAAAGTCTTGTTAACACATCATCATAAAGATCTTTTCCCAAAAAACAAACTGGATAGATTTGGTCTTCTGCCCTTAATAAATTTCCTAAAATTGATAAAGTATAATATATTCCTCCATAACTTCTAACTTCTTTGCCATTCGCAAGGTAGATATGATCTTTTACTATTGTACCAATAACACCGATTTTCATCTATCATCTATTTCAGAGTAATTATTTTGCCAATTAATTTTAAGCCTTTTATCTCCACAACATCTTTAATTTTGAGTCAAGTTTTGGGTTTGATGAGAAGTAAACCAATTGTAGAGCGTAGTGCGTAGAGTATGCAGTGTTTTACACCCTACGCTCAATGCGCAACGCACTACGTTAAACTATCTCTATTTGAATCAGAATCATTGTTAATTACTCGTCGCTTTTAGGCGAAGCCTCGTTAGTAATTAGTGTCTGTCTGAAAAGTGCTGTTATCCGTAACGCAAGCATCCTGCTTGCCTTGAAAAATAGAGGTTTAACTCACAAGCTGGAAGCTTACTGGAAGCTTATATTACCGTTTACGGACAGACACTAATTAGCGAAATTATTTTAATTCGTGTAATTACCGATCCCGGAACTCTTTAGCTCTGGCTTGTCCAGGTTGGGTTTAATGATAAGGATAAAAGATATAAAATATCAATGAGATAATCCCTAAAATCCAGGCTCCAGGAGTTACTTCTTTTACTCGTCCTGCAAAAAGCTTAACCAATGGATAGCTTGCCAGACCAGCAGTGATGCCAATTCCCAGGTTATAAGTAAAACTCATAAAAATTATGGTAAAAAAAGCCGGGATCAATTCGGTCATATCTGAAAAATCAATTTTTTTGACCGAATCAATCATGAGAATACCAACAATAATTAATGCTGGACCGTAAGCACATTTGGGAACTGCTGTTAAAATAGGAGTAAAAAATAACGCCAATAAAAATAGCATTGCGGTCACGAAGGTTGTGAAACCTGTTCTTCCGCCTTCTTCGATTCCGGCAGCCGATTCGATATAACTCCCTGTTGTCGTTGTTCCACAGCAAGCGCCGACAACTGTTGCCAGAGCATCGGCAAGCATTGGTTTTTCAATCTCTGGTAAGTTTCCTTCTTCATCTAAGAATCCAGCCCGAGCGCTAACACCGATCAACGTTCCAATTGTATCGACGAAATCCATTAAAAAAACAGTCAGCAAAATCGGTAGAAATCCAATCGTAAATACTTGGGCAAACCGAAACTGAAAGGCAATGGGCGCAATAGAAGGTGGAAGTGAAATTATTCCATCTGGATAATGAACGTCTGGTAAAACTACACCGAGCGCTTTCAATCCAAAAGCGAGGACCGTTGTGCTGATAATACCAATCATTATGGAACCTTTTACTTTTTTGATCATGAGAATCCCCATCAGAAAAAACGAAAATAGGGCTAACAGCACCTGGGGAGACGACAAATGCCCAATCATCACTGGAACATCCGAATCTGGAGTCGGTTCCTTCATAACTATCCCTGTATCAATAACACCAATGAACGTTAAGAACAGACCGATGCCTACCACAAAAGCATATTTTAACGAAATCGGCACTGCGTTTGCCAGCCAGGTTCGCAGGCCTACAATCGTAATAATTACAAATATGACGCCCCCAATAAACACAGAGGTTATACCTGCCTGCCAGGAAGCCCCCAAACTCAATACAACTGTAAAAGCGATAAATGCATTTTCCCCCATGTATGGTGCAATTGCAATCGGGCGATTGGCATAAAATGCCATCATCAATGATCCTACAACTGCCGCAATTATGGTAGCAACGGTAGATGGTCCTTTTGGAATACCAGCAGCTTCTAAAATGCCTGGATTCACTACAATGATGTAAGACATGGTTAGAAATGTTGTAATCCCGGCAATAATTTCCGTTCGATAGTTCGTTCCAAATTCATCAAATTTAAAAAATTTCTGCATAGCCATGTCTCCTTTCTCTAATGGAAATTTTCTAATAGTTCTATGCTAAAACCTTTTTCCAATAATAATGGCATTATTTCAAACTCTATAGGTACATCTAAGCTAATTTCTTTTAACCGATCAACATTTTGAAAAACAATCTTTGGTTCATCATCAAAAATAATTCCTCCCTTTTCCATGATAATCAATCGATCAGCTTCCAGAGCTTCTTCGGGAAATTGTGTGATCAAAATAATGGTGATCTGATCGGTTATTTTTTTCTCGGTATTATCAGATTTAATTTCAATCAACAAATCCAGTAAATTCCGCCGTCCTTTTGGATCCAGCATGGAAGTAGGTTCGTCAAGAATTAAATATTTTGGATTCATTGCCAATACTGCTGCCAGTGCCACTCGCTGTTTTTCACCCCCAGAAAGAAGATGTGGAGGATAGTTCCGATATTGAGAGAGATCAAATTTATCAAGGGTAGCGGTTACGACCTGATGTATCAGCTCTGTAGGTACACCTAAATTTTCCAATCCGAATGCAATTTCTCTCTCCACAGTTGTGGATACAATCTGATTATCCGGATTTTGAAACACCATTCCCACTTTTTTTCGGATCGGGAGAATACTCTGTTCCCTTGTTGTCAAAAGACGATCCACCGAAACTGTACCTGTTTGAGGGATAAGTAATGCATTCAAACATCGTGCTAAGGTAGTTTTACCGCTGCTGTTAGGTCCCATGAGGGCGACATATTCACCTTCCCGAATTTGAAGATTAATATTCTCCAGTGCTGGTATGGGGCTTTCATTTTCTGAATCATAAAAATAGCTGACGTTCTGAATATCGATCATGGCAGAAATTATTCTCCCATCATCTGAACAACAACTTCACGATTGCGAGAACGGTTGTCAAAGTCTACAACGACAATTTGCTGCCATGTGCCCAATAGCATACGACTATCTTTGAAAGGCACAGTAAGGGAACATCCGAGCATGGCTGCCCGAACATGGGCAAAGCCGTTTCCATCTCCCCAGGTGGCGTCATGATGATACCTTCTGTTCATTGGAGCGATCTTATCGAAAGCTTCAGGTAAGTCTTTGAGTAAACCGGGCTCATACTCAATTGTTGTTACTCCAGCAGTTGATCCAGAGATAAAAACAGTGACTGTTCCAGATTTAATTTCAGAGCGATGAATCGCTCCAGCTACTTGAGAGGTAATATCAATAATATCGGTAAATCCTTTGGAAGAAAGAGGGATATAATCGGTGATAATTTTCATCTGGATGTTCACTCCACAAGAAATTTAGATTAACCAGTGCATGAACGAAAACTCTGTAATAATACTCTAAGAAAGAATAGAGCAAATTTTAAGTATTGAATGTTTAATTTGATGATGCTGGATGCAAGATACTGGGTACTTGATTTCAAAGAGATCAGTAATCCCACTACTATCCACTCTCAAGAATCCAGCAACCAATATCACTTCATTCGAGTCATATCAATGAATTTCTGATACCTATCTTCGATTTCATCCTGACTGAGATTTTTAAGCCTGTCAAGACCGAACTTTTCTACACAAAAAGAGGCGAGCGTACTTCCGTAGATCATTGCCTTTCTTAAGCTCTTTTGTGAATGATCAGCTACTTTTGCTAAATATCCGACAAAACCTCCAGCAAAAGTATCCCCAGCTCCGGTCGGATCTTGCAGGATTTCTAAAGGAAATGCTGGCGTCCAAAAATAATTTCCATCCTCGATAAGAAGTGCGCCATGTTCACCCTTTTTAATGACAAGAATTTTTGGCCCCATTGTCTGGATTTTTTTTGCTCCAGAAAACAAATTTGAGTCCCCAGCCAGTTGTCTAACCTCTGAATCATTAACAATCAAAACATCAATTAATTTTAGAACTTTCTTTAATGATTCTGGGGTGCCTTCAATCCAGAAATTCATGGTATCCATAACCACCAGCCTGAGGCGATTCATCCTATGCAAAACCTTTAGCTGAAGATCAGGTTGAATATTGGCTAAAAAAAGATAAGGTGTGTTCTTATAATTTTCTGGAAGAACTGGATCAAAATCTTCAAATACATTTAAATGTGTAAATAATGTTTCCCGTTGATTAAGATCAAAATCATACTTACCACCCCAGCGAAATGTTTTACCGGGTCTAACTTCTAATCCGTCAAAGTTGACATTCCGATCTTTTAAAAATGCAATTTCTTCATCTGGAAAATCCTCTCCCACAACTGCCACAACGTTTACATCAGTGAAATAACTGGCTGCTGCACTGAAATAAGTGGCTGATCCACCTAAAGCAGCATCAACTTTCCCATAGGGTGTTTCCACACTATCTAATGCAACCGAACCAACGACTAATACACTCATAACTTTCTCCGCTGCTGTTGATTCTATGTATGACTGAAGTTACGACTATTTTATAATTCTCATAAAATACGGATAATACGCTTTAGGCTGATTGACACGAATTATTTGGTGAAACGTGAGACGGCAAACGTGAAACGAATACAAGCAAACAATCGGAATTATCTTCTCATGTCTCACTTCGGCAGTTTCACGATTCACGAATAATATCCCCTCTGTTTGATTTCACACCTTTCAAAAATATACTCTGCTTTTAGTATAATTACATCCGCTCCGGTGCTGTAATGTTAAGTATTTCCAATCCATTGGCAAAAACAATTTGAGACCCACGACAAAGTAGCAATCTTGCTTTGCTGAGCGGTATATCATCTGTTACGACTCGATGAATATGATAAAAATGATGGAATGTCGCTGCCAACTCTTGAAGATAATTGGTCAAACGATGCGGTTCCCAAAACTGAGCAGCTTTGGAAATCACCTCTGGAAATTGAAGCAGCTTCCGAATTAACTGTTTTTCTTCATCGTTATCCAAAAGGTTGAGATCAATCGACTCATCAATAGTCAATCCCTGCTCCTCAGCAAACTTGATAATATTAAAAACTCGAGCATGTGCATATTGAACATAATAAACAGGATTCTCTTCTGACTGTTTCTTCGCCAGATCAATGTCAAAATCAAGATGGCTACTGCACTTCCGATTGACAAAAAAGAATCGAGCGGCGTCTACCCCGACCTCATCGATTACTTCCTGCATTTCAATAATCTTGCCAGCCCGTTTGGACATTTTTACGACCTCTCCCCCGCGCAACAAATTGACCTGCTGGACGATTTCAACATCAAAACTGTCTTTAGGGTAGCCCATCGCTTGTATCGCTGCCTTCATTCGGGAGATATAACCATGATGATCTGGACCCCATATATCGTACAGCTTTTCATATCCCCTTTGAAATTTATTGCGATGGTAAGCAATATCGACCAAAAAATAGGTCGGTTCCCCTTCGGTGGTCATAAGCACTCTATCCTTTTCATCCCCAAATTGTTCTGATCGAAACCAAATCGCACCATCCTGTTCATAAGTATATCCCTTCTTCTCCAAATCATTCAAAACATCGAGATGTTCATTGCTCTCTCGGAGCCGACTTTCAAGAAACCAGGTCTGAAAATGCACCCGATAATTTTCCATATCCATCTTGTGCAAGCTAATCATTTTTTCAAGAGCGACCTGAGAAAGTTGCTGGTGTCGCTCTTCAATACTTAGAGGGACGAATTCGTCCCCCCTTTCTTCAACAATTTCATTTGCTAAGTCTTTGATGTAATCACCGTGATACCCATCTTCAGGGAATTCCTCTTGTTGATTAAATAACGACATATAACATGAACTAACCGAAGCACCAAGCAGCCGAACCTGTCTTCCCGCATCATTTATATAATATTCTCTATCGGTTTGAAAACCAACTGCATTGTATAAATTTGCCATTATATCCCCAACTGCCGCAGCCCTAGCGCTGACTACATTCAAAGGACCGGTGGGATTGGCGCTCACAAATTCTATCTGTGTTCTAATTCCTTTTCTCCAATTACTTCGACCATATTCCTTATTCTGATCTATAATATTTTTCAACGCCTGGCGATAATAGCCCCAGCCTAAATAGAAATTAATAAAACCTGATCCCGCGATGTCAACTTTTTCTATTAAATCTGAATCAAAAGTTAGTCGTTCCCAAATATCCTGAGCAATCTGCCGAGGCTTTTTTTTATCAACCGAAGCCAACCGCATGGCAATGTTGGTAGACCAATCGCCATGGGCGTCTATTTTTGGTCGCTCCAATTCAATGATAATATTCTCGGGATCATATTCTAACTGCTTTAGTGTATTTAATAATTTTTGCTTAATCACCTCTTCGACATGAATCATTGATCTTCCACCCTTGTTATTTTCGCATCTCCCCATAATTTTTCTAATGCATAATATTCACGAACTCCTGGTCTAAAGATATGGATAACAATATCCACCAGATCCAATAAAATCCAATTTGACGACTGGTAACCTTCCACATGCCAGATCTTAATATTTTTTTTCTCCAATTGTTCCATGATATGATCGCTAATTGCCCTCACCTGAGTATCAGAATCTGCTGAGCAAATTATAAAGTAATCAGTGATACTCGTCAGTTCTCTCAGGTCCATGATGATAACGTCTTCTGCTTTTTTTTCTAATGAAAGTTCTGCAATGAAGCGGCTTAACCGTTCTGAATTCAAATTGAACCAGACCTCCTCTTAACTTTTTTTGTTATAGACTAATTAGGATCCAACTATGGCGGACTTATTTTATCCCACTCCCTTAATGAATTCGGAATTGATACGGCATCATTGGCCAGATTAGCACTCGTTGTTTATCTATTAATGCTTCCCAGGTCTCGCCAAGACTTGAATAATTCACTCCCTTTAAAACCCATGAAATAATTGAATCTGAAAGCAATTTTTCAATCCAGCTTTTTTGGGCAGTATAAACAACAATCTTTACTTTTTCGGTGCTGTCGATGCCAGCTTTTTCTCTGGCTAACTCAATCGCACGATCGATACCGCCTAACTCATCAATCAAACCATATTTTTTTGCCTGTTCACCCATCCAGGAACGTCCCTGGGCATAAACCTCAAGATCGGCGTATGCCACCTCTCGGG
>SMTZ1_10023158_pt1 | contig 11299 bp, 13 predicted proteins | sample DeeMarSWOR136_30_FD_25667 | JGI IMG/M metagenome (IMG submission 25667)
CCAGGGTGCTTTTGCCAGACCCGGGAGAGCCCGTTATCCCGATGATGACCGATTCTCCGGTTCGAGGAAAGATCTTCTTCATCATCGCCTGAGCTGCCCTCCGGTCGTTCTCCACCAAAGAAATCGCCCGGGCGATGGCCCGATGGTTTCCCTTGAGAACCTGTTGAGCCAGGTCAGAAGTTTTCATTCTTTTTAAAGCTCGGTCAGTATTCATCCAGGACTTTTTGGGCGATTATCCAGCGCTGGATTTCGGAAGTTCCCTCGCCGATGGTGGCTAATTTTGAATCCCGGTAGAATTTCTCCACCGGATATTCCTTGGTGAATCCATAGCCTCCAAAGATCTGGACAGCCATCGAGGAGGCTTTCACAGCCAGTTCACTGGCAAAAAGCTTGGCCATAGCCGATTCTTTGGGTATCTTTTTTCCCTGGTCTTCCAAATAAGCAGCCCTGTAGCTGAGAAGACGGGCTGCTTCCAGCTCGGTGAAGCCATCAGCAAGCATCCACTGTATGGCCTGAAAATCAGCGATGGGCTTGCTGAACTGGACTCTTTCTTTGGCGTACTTCAAGCTTGCCTCGAGGGCTCCGGCAGCTATTCCCAGAGAAAATCCAGCGATGGAAACCCGGCCTCCGTCCAGGATGGCCATGGCCTGCCTGTAACCGCCCCCCTCTTCGGCCAGGATGTTTTCAGCCGGGATTCTCACGTCTTCGAAAATGAGCTCGGATGTATCAGCCGAGCGTATTCCCAGCTTGTCCTCTTTTTTCCCGGGTTTGAAGCCTTCTGTCCCTTTTTCCAGGATAAATGCGGAGATGCCTTTTCTTCCTTTCTCAGGGTCAGTGATGGCTATGACCACATGAATCTCTGCCAGAGAACCGTTGGTGATGAAACGTTTTGTGCCGTTAAGCACCCATTCCTTTCCGTCTTTCACCGCCCTGGTCTTCAGCGCCGCGGCATCAGAACCGGCCTCGGATTCAGTCAATCCCCAGGCTCCCAGGGTCTGACCAGAGGCCAGCCTTGTCAGATACTTCTTTTTCTGCTCTTCATTCCCGAAAAGGTTGATGTGGTTGGAGCAGAGCGAATTATGAGCAGCGACGACCAAACCGACTGAAGGATCCACTTTGGAAACCTCCTCCAGGATGATCACATAATCCACATTCGTATATCCCGCACCTGAATACTCCGGGGGGATAACGATCCCCAACAGCCCCATGTCTGCCAATTTCTGTGTCAGCTCCACCGGCCATTCACCTTTGGTATCGCTTTCTTTTATTCGCGGTCGTATCTCCTTTTCGGCAAAATTCTTGACGGAATCCCTTAAAATTTCCTGCTCTTGAGTTAATAAAAAGTCCATTAGTTCTCCTGTTCCAGGATTAAAATAGGGTGATAATTATGGTTGTTAGATAATATGATAACCATCTGAAAATAATAACTTATTTCTTTTTCATGTTACTTTTTAGCCTGGGAATAATCAAGAAAAATTTGGAAATGCTTCCATCAGCTGGGCTGTGTTTGACAAGGTTCAACAAATCCTCTAAGGTAAAGACATGATATCGTTCTTCAAAATCATTCTCTACGCTTTTCTCGCTTACATCGTCTACTGGCTCTATCGATTTTTCAAGGCCCTGAACAAAGGAAGCAAGACTCCCAAGACCGTGAAACGGCCTTCGGGCATAATGGTCAAAGACGAAATCTGCAATACCTATCTTCCCAAAGAGGATGCCTACAAGGAAGTATACGCTGGGAAAGACTACTATTTCTGCTCTCAGGAATGCCGCCAGAAATTCTTAGAGCAGAAAAAACCTCATTAGCTTTCCCTAGATACTCCTTATAAATCCCTTCCTTTCCTCAACTCGAACGGGATTCCTATAGTTATGTCTCAGGGAAACAGATCAGAGTTCAGGGACTCCGAGATACGGATTTGCAGCCTTTTTTAGAGGAGGTGGTTCAGGAAATTTTCTTAGAAGAAGTCAGCATAGGTGACACTGAATTCTGAGAATTCTCCCGTATAGTCTTCCCAGGTAACATCTACATTTTCGACTCGGGCCAGCCTCGGCCCTTCCTTCAGCTTGCTGATGAGGTCCTCTATGCCCTGCTTATCCCCTTCAGCCGTCACTTCCACCCGACCATCCTTCAAGTTTCTCACCCAGCCTGTAAGCTGAAGGGAAACGGCCCATCTCTGGGTGTGGTCCCGAAAAAAAACCCCCTGAACCCATCCTGATACAAAAATATGAGCTCTGGCCTTCATTTTTAGCTGTTCCTATCTTACCACAGACTTCAATCAAGAGTAAGCCCCCGCAGCAGGAAGGATGATGAAATCAGGGCCTCTCAAAAAAGGAGCCTGGCGTGTTTTTGAACCACTCAGCCTGAGCACATTTTTTCGATCTTTAAAAACAGGATGCTTACTCCACTCTTTCTTTATTTGACAATGAAAATGAAGTCTGATAGAAATTTTTTAGGCTCAGCACTCAAGAAAAATGCGCATGAAAAAAACACTTCTCACCGTGGCCGGATTCGACCCGACATCCGGAGCAGGCGTATCTCTCGACCTGAGGATCTTCCAATCCGCAGGCTTCCAGGGCATGGCCGTGCTCACCTCTCTGACCGAACAAAACACGGAAGAGGTCAAAAATATCTACTGCCTCACTCCGGAGTTCGTGAAGGCGCAGTACGAAACGCTCCGGAAGGATATCCCCTTCTCCGGGATCAAAGTCGGCATGCTGGGGAGCGGCAAAAACATCCCTGTGATCAAACAGATATTAGCCGATAATCCGAAAATACCCCGAGTTGTGGACCCGGTCTTCAAGTCCAGCTCAGGTACCTGGCTTCTGGAGCCAGAGTCCATCCCGGGCTATATCTTGGAGATAAGAGGAAAAGCCTCACTGCTGACACCGAATCTGGAGGAAGCCAGCCTGATATCAGGAAAAAAGATAGCCACCGAAGAAGACATGAGAACTGCAGCCAGAGAGATTTATTCTCTCGGCCGGATCCCCTGCCTGATCAAGGGTGGGCATTTCCCAAACCAAAACCTCAACCTGCTTTACGACGGGAAGGGATTCCATCTCTTCAAGAAAGAAAAGCTCAAGAAGAGGGTTCACGGCACGGGATGCTTCCTTTCCTCAAGCCTTCTAGCCTACATGGCCAGGGGAGCCTCTCTGGAAAAAGCCTGCCGTCTTGCCTTAGAGCTTGTCCATAAGGCCATAGAAGATGCTGAAGCCTACGGCCGGGGACAACTTCTAATCACTTGGGGTCAGGGCTCGACATTAGACATTAAATAAGAGGTCGGCCTTGCCATGAAATTCAGCATGAAACTGCATCTTAGCTTTACTGAATCCTATTCTGATAGGATTTGTCAACAGCGCATCAAGCTCGATGAGGGGCTTCAGAAATGACTCCAAAAAAAGTGAAGCCTGATTTAATTTTTTTTATTGTCTAATGTCGAGCCCTGACCCCTTTTTTCCGGCCTCGTTCATCTTAACCAGAAGCCTCTGGAGCAGGACGGGGCCGATGATCTGGTTGATGGCAATAAAGGCCAGGACAAGAGCTTTGAATTCGCTCCCCCATTCCGGAAAAGTGCCCTCGATGACCACAGCCATTCCCAGGGCCACGCCTGCCTGGGAGATAAATCCTGCCCAGCTCTGCTTCTGAACTCCTTTTTCCTCTTTGGCTGCCTTGGCTCCCGCATAAGTCCCGGAAAATTTCAAAACACCCCTCAACAGGACAAAAACAAGGGCCAGCAGCCAGCTCTGCTCCAGGGCATTGAGGTCCAGCGAAGCACCTGATATGGCAAAGAACACCACATAGATCGGGAGAGAGACCTTCTCGATAGCCATAATCAGGCTCTCTCCCCGGGAAGAAAAATTCTCCACCAAAAATCCGGCCACAAGGCATATCAGGAGCGGATGATACCCGAGGCTGCGGGAAATCTGGTAAGTGAAAAAGGCGATGCCCAGAATGAAGATCGCTGTCTCTGCCTTGATGTACTTGAGGTAGAGGATGATCGCGCCTCCGACTCCTGCCCCAAGGAGCACAGAAATCCCGACCTCCTCCAGGATGTTCACTATAAAGCCGGCGTCAAAAGCTTGGCCGGGACAATTCAAGAATCTGGCGATAGACAGATTAAAAGCGAAAAGACAGATCACTATGAAATCTTTGACCACTGCCGTGCTCAAAATAAGGTCCGTATATTTGCCCTTGGCCTTGGTTTCAGTGATCACGGCTATGGTAGTGGAAGGAGAAGTGGCTGTGGCCAATGTTCCCAGAAGGAGAGAAAGAGCCATTCCCTGGGCTAAGGTCCTGTTCGCAAAAAAGGGAAAAAGAGACCTTCCGACAAGACCAAAGAACATGAATCCGGCGACAATGATCACCGTCTGGAAGAAGAGTATGAAGAGAATGGCTTTTCTGTCTTTCTTGAGCTGAGAAATCCTCATCTCACCTCCGGCTGTCAAAGCGATCAGGCTCAGAGCCAGTCCATCAAGGAGCTGAAGGCTTTGAACGTCTTCGACGCTCAGGAACTTCAAGACATAAGGGCCGCAGAAAATTCCAGCCAGGATGAAGCCTGTGATCTGAGGAAGTTTGAGACGGTTGACGCCTTTCCCTATTAAAAAGGCAAATATCAGGGTGAACCCGATGGCTACACCCGGTGAAAAATCAGGATTGATGAAAGGAGCCAGGAAAGAGCTTCTAACGAGAAACATCAAGAGGAAGATAACGATCAATACCACGATGTTCATTTTTTCGAATCCAGCTTGACAAGGACTCCTTTTAATGGCCAGGGGCTTAAAAGCTCACCCAGAATGGTGACGATCAATGTCACTGATACGAACACGTTGGTCAAAGGAAGCTGATAGATCAACTTCAAGCTGACGATAAAAGCAACCGCAATGCCGCCAGAAGATAGAAAGCAGCAGCCAAAAACAGACGGCAGAGGAAAAGAAAAGCGGAGAATCCGGCCCAAGGCAGACAGGGGCAGAGTGTATCCTATCACTCGCAGCACGAGTAAGAGGGCCACCAGAAGCACGATCCTGGTATCCAGGTTAAGTTCCCAGAGAGCCCCGACCAGGATCAAGAAAATAATGTAAAAGGGCTTCTCCGTGGAGAGAAGAAGGGGATAGATCTTCTCCTGCACCCGGGTAAGATTGGAAAATGTCAAACCCAAAACCATACAGATGAAAAGAGAAGGAAGGTTGAAATAGGCGGCAACACCCGAAGAAAAAAAGACCAGCCCCAGGAGACAGACCAGCAGATCCTGCTCGGCAACTTTTTTAAGGGTTAAAAAATGGAACATGTATCCCATAATTAGAGGAAACAGAATCAAAGCCAGAATAAAGATCACACCCTTGACAATGACCTGACTCTCCAAAGAAGGAAAATGCCAGAAAGAGGCGATTATGGCCAGCCCGCACACTCCCCAGAATCCGCTCACGCTGACCAGGAATCGCGCTAAATGATAGTAATCTCCTTTCTGGGGAATCAAGGGAGACGCGAAATTGAGGAGAGAGGGAGAATTAAGGCTCGCGAAAAGGCCCAGGGCCACGGCCACGCCATAAAGAAGAAAAGAAGGCTGGGACGGAAAGAGATACGCCAGGACAAGAGCCAGAACAACTCCCACGAGAATGACGATTAAAAGGTATTGAAGGAAAGAGAGCCAGATGTACTTTTGGGGAAATTTGCGGATGTATTTGAGTTCAAGCTGGAAGCCAAAAAGGAAGCCGATCCAGCCCAGCCCCAGGCTGACAAGAGGGCTCAAATCCTCCAAAACTCCTGAGCTGAGAATGCCCAGGCCTCTTTCTCCGAGAAGAAGGCCCAGAAAAATATAGACAAGGCCGGAGAAGAAAAAGTAACTGAGAGGAAGGAGCGCTCTTTTCCGTTTGAAAAAGATGCGCGACCCGAGAAAAGCGATGAGGACAAGAAGGCCAAAAACAAGAATGGCTTTCATAAAACTACAATTCAGGCTTCAGCCCTTCGACTCTATCCACGGGGATGGTGAATACGATTAAGATCAATGGCAGGTTCTTCTTTTTCGTCCTTGATAGTCGAAAAAACCATCTTATTGTGAGGTTTCGCCCCGGCAAACATGAATCTTAAGCCGAGAAAAATGGGCACCTCTTCGGAAAGGATATGCCCCATTCCCACGCTGTCTATAACCGTTGCTCCGGTGATTCCTATCTCAATAAAGCCCTCCAGAACTTCTTCGAGCTTCTCGACTTTATTCAAGATCAGAATCAAAAGTTTCATTAAACTTTTTCTTCTTCTTTCATCAAAATTGTCCATATATCTCGAGAAGTTTCGGCCTTTTTGACTTTTTTTACAAAATCGGTTTCCTTTACCATCCGGCAGATATGAGCGAGCAGTTTAAGCTGAAAGCCTGGATTATTTTTCTCTCCTAACAGGAGAATGACAATATAGGTCGGCATTTGATCCGCAGCCTCAAAATCGATCCCTTTCTTGATCAAGGCTAAAGCGACGATGGGCGCTTCGATCTTCTCGATGAGCGCATGGGGCACGGCAATCCCATTTTCCAGACCAGTGCTTCCCAGGCTTTCTCTTTTGAGCAACTCATCGAGGATATTCTTCTCCCTGGATATCAATCCTTTCTTTTTCATGGCTGAAACAAACTGCTCCAGGATTTGTCTCTTATCCCCGGGCTCAAAATCGAGGAAGATGTGATTCTCTTTTAAATACTCATGAACTTTCATATCAGGCCTCTTTTTCTCTGACCATATGATTCCATATATAACTCATTCAGGCAACTGTTCATTTTTTTCCCTGCGGAACGAGCATCAAGGTTCCTGCAGAGTTGGCCTGGATATCATCCGGAGAAAAAAGCATCGGATGGTATTGGCCTTTCAGCCAGAGAGGGATCTGGTCATCATAAAATCGGCTCAGAAAACACCCGCTCTGGCCTGACGTAAGGACACAAATCGAATTCTTGAAGTCAGACAGGTCGATGATCTGCCTGTAAGAGGACCCGGAAGAAGTGCTAAACGCCGGGAAAGATGCCCTGATCGTGTAAGCATGTCCGTCCAGGGGATAAGGACCTCGATTGAAAAAACGGAAAAGGGGCACATCACCCAAGGCATGACGGAAACGGATAGAATGAAATCTCATCCAGTCCCATTCATCCTGGGGCCCATACCTTTTCTTTAACGCATCATGGGCCTTCTCAAGGCTGACTTTCACGATATCCTCTCTGTTTTCAACAGGAGAAGTTTCCGCGTTGTCATACCAGGAAGCGTTAGGGTCGGAAAGCACCCTGAGAATCCCGGCATTTTTTCTCCTGAAAGTAGGATCGAAAGCCCCGAAATCATCACCCAGCTCATCCTTGAACACTTCTGCATGAAAAATATTCATGAACGCCTCGTACAGAGCCGGCGCTTTCCCAGAGGACATCCTTAAATCCCAGTTCTTGAGCAGGCGAAGGGCTTCTCCGGCATTACCGTCTGTTTCCTCCAAATCTTCAAAAACAGGAAGTAAGGCTTCTCCCTTTTTTGTGTAGACATCATTCTGAATTATCTTGAATGACTCGATGCTGTGCTTCTCCTGCTGCCTGAGCAGCTCTTCTACTCTGTCCGCCCGGAAGGGGAAATCCCAATCGAAGCTGACATAATAGGGAAAACCGTCCGGAATGATCTTGTTGTTGGCGGTGATGATATACCCTTCTTCGGGATTGAAAAGATGCGGCTTTTTGTCCTCATCAATAAATCCCCGCCACTGGCCTTCCTCTTTCCAGCCCGGAAAAGGAAAAACAGCTGCCTGAGCTGATCGGATGGGTATCCTGCCGCTCAAGTAATAGCCGATATTCCCCTCCGTATCCGCATAGACAAAATTCTGTGAAGGGACATCGAAGAGGGCTAACGCTTCTGAAAACTCCTCCCAGTTTCGGGCTCTGTTGAGAAGGTAGAAGGCCTCCATGGTCCTGCCTCCCTCATAAATGGTCCAGCTCAAGGAGAGAGGCGTTTGACTTTCGATCACGACCGGAGTGATGATCGGACCGCGTTCTGTCCATCGTATCTCAATCTCTTCAGGCTTTCTCCTTCCCTTGATCTTGATCTCCTGCTTCTTTTTATAAAGCGGCTTCCACTCTTCCCCATCCAGATACATATTCCCGGAAGCGTCGAGTTTTTCCATATATAGGTCCTGGACATCCGCCGCGGAATTCGTAATTCCCCAGGCAATGGATGAGTTGTGTCCGACGACGATGAACGGAACTCCGGGAAGCGAAACACCGACGGCATTCAATCCCGGGCAGTTGATATGCATCTCGAACCAGATCGGAGGTAGGGTTATCTGGAGATGAGGATCGTTCGCTAACAGAGGTTTTCCGGATTCAGTCCGGCTCCCTGAGACAACCCAATTGTTGCTTCCCTGGAAAGGAGGAATCGGGAGCATGTCCACTCCGGAGATCATCACTGATTCTGAAGGCGGAGGGGGAATGCCTTCTTCCAGGATTTGAAGGGCCTTCTCCGCACCCAGGCTTTCCACCAGTTTTCCTCTCACAGCCTCACTTTGATAATCCGGGCAGAGCATCAGAGCCATGACCTCTTTGACCACAAGAGAATCCAGAGGAGTCCACGGCTCAGGACGGAAGCGCAGGATCAGGAACTCTATCGGCCAGTTGAGCTTCCGGGAATCCATCCAGGCATTGACTCCGTTGCTGTAGGATACGATCAGCTCTCTCATCTGGAGCGAAAGACTTTCGAAATCATTCAGAGCGGCCACTTCGAACCCCATGTTCCTCATAAATTTGTCCCGCTCCAGGGCCACTTTTCCGAATATCTCAGAGAGGCGGCCAAATCCAGCTCTCCTGGTCAGCTCCATCTGCCACATTCTCTCCTGCGCTTGTATGTAACCGCTGACAAAGTAGAGGTCTTTCTCGTTCTGGGCGAAAATATGGGGCACGCCCCAGTCATCCATGACCACCCTCACCTCTTCCTCCAGGCCCGGCAGCCTGATCTTCCCCTTGATCTTGGGGTTTGACCGAGAGATAGGGACAAGGATGAACAGCAAAAAACCCACGAGGATGGAAAAGATCGAAACAAAGGAAACAGTGATGATTTTTTTCATTTAGAAGTCAATATAATATTGAGACATCTGCTCGGAGTCCAGGATTTCATCCGCCCTCTTCAGCAACTCGTTAGAGAAATGAATCCCCTGTTTCTCCGCGGCGTGCGGGTTGAGATGGATCCGCACCTTGCTCATGGAATGGATGGGAATATCTGCGGGTTTCTCACCGTTTTTCACCTGAATGGCTATCTCTCCGGCTTTGTATCCCATCTCGAAGAAATCCCAGCCTAAGGCCGCGCAGGCACCAAGACGTGTAGAAAGAAGAAATCCTCCAAAGAGAGGGATGGAATTTTCTTCGGCAACGTTTCCCACATCCTGGAAGGATTCATTTATGGTGTTATCTGAAATCTGGTAGATAGCGTCGATTTTTTTGTTGATCAATAATTGAGCGGAATGAAGCACCTGGCTTTTGTTCGCGATGGGGACATCCACGACTTCCAGCCCGAGTCTTCTCGCCTCCTCTCTGGTGAGCTCCAGGTAGAATTCCGAGTTGATTTCTGAAGGTGTCCACAGGGTTCCTATTCTCCTCGCCCCGGGCAGGATTTCCTTGATGAACTCCAGGCTCTGTCTGATGGGACCTCTGGACTCAACGCCAGTGACACTGTTCATATGGTCATCAGCGGATTTCCCCGCCCCGGCGAGGTAAGGATTGGCTACAGATGAGAATATGATCGGGATCTCATGGGTCGCGATCAGGGCTGCCTGAAGGCAGGGAGTCGAGAGTGCTCCCGTTCCCGTTCCTGATCTCAAGCCGGATATTGACGCCATCCTGCAAACCGTTGTCCCATAAAGCCCGGACTACTCCCTTCCGGACGTCGTTGAGATGAGGCGCATCATTAAACTGGAATATTCCAATGGTATAGAGGTTCTCATGGTCTTTTCTGCCGCAGACGATCAAGGATAAAGGGAGCAGGAGCAGAGCGATAATTTTTTTCATTCCTGTCTTCTTCTTTTTAGCTGAGATTGCTCATCCCAAAGTATATCCATCACGGTCCTTTTTCGCAAGCTTTCTCAAAGATGCTTCCGAATCATGTTGAGACTTTGAAGGCGTGGAGAGCAGCCCTCATTTCTGGTATAATGACTGAAAATTATTACTGTCTGAGCTTGTTGGACGATGGCGCGTTATTATATAGGCACGGCTGGCTGGAGCTACAAAGACTGGGAAGGCATCGTCTATCCCGAGACAAAACCCCAGGGATTTCATCCTCTTTTCCTGCTGGCGCGCTACATAAACATCGTCGAGATCAACAGTACGTTTTACAGGCCTCCTGCTATCCGGATGTCTCTTTCCTGGATCAAAAAAGTCGCCGACTTCCCTGATTTTATTTTTTCGGTCAAGCTCCATCAGGTCTTCACTCACGAGAGAAAGGATTTCTCTCAGAAGGATGTGGACGAATTCAAATTCGGGATCGAGCCGCTCAGGGCAAAAAACAAGCTGGCATCCATTCTGATTCAATTTCCCTGGTCCTATATAAACACCGGGGCTCATATAAGCTATCTGGTCAACCTGTTCAAACTATTCGAGGATTTCCCTCTGGCGCTGGAGGTCAGGCATTCCTCATGGGATAGTTTCTGCAATATTGACCAGCCGATATTCCGCAACTCCATCCGTCCCAGTTCCATCACAACCAATCCCGATTTTTCCTACGTGAGGCTGCACGGACGGAACTATCAGAATTGGTTTAAAAAAGACGCCGGCCGTGATGAGCGGTATAACTATCTCTACGCCAAGGAAGAACTGGAGGACTGGATCAAGAGAATCAAAGAGCTGGGGAATAAAAGTCAGAAAATCTTTGTCATAACCAACAACCACTATAGGGGTCAGGCAGTGGCCAATGCTCTCCAGATAAAAAACATGATCACCAACGAAAAGCTGGAGATACCTTTCCCCCTGATCAGACAATATCCGGTGTTGAAGAAGGAAATAGCCGAGAAATTGGCGAGCGGCCAGCTCGACCTGTTCGAAGAAGAGGAAAAAGAAGCCTAATGTTGATATTCGACTTTCTTTTTAATTTTTACCTTTTGGACATATCCTCAAGTAACGGGAATTGAAGAAAAAAAGATATCACAATATCAGTGCACGCGCAGCGTGGCAATCCTAGAGGAAAAAATGAGTTCGTTTTATGAGATTGCTTCGCTCCGCTCGCAATGACATATAATCCCGTCATCAGAGGACAAAATCTACTTTTTACTTTCGAGGATTTCTCGAAGCGCTAGCTCCATTTGGGGATAGCGGAA
>SMTZ1_10009723_pt1 | contig 11298 bp, 11 predicted proteins | sample DeeMarSWOR136_30_FD_25667 | JGI IMG/M metagenome (IMG submission 25667)
TTCATGTCGAGCAAGCCTTGAACCGTATGGTTCAGGGCAAGCTCGACCACTACACTTCAGTTTTGTCGAGGGTGATAACATCCTCGGCGAGCAGTGGCCACCGCGCCATCTAGACTTCATTTTTTCTTTGCTGGTTCAGGCACATCTTCCTCTATTCCGGCTAATCTTTTGGCAAGTTCCACTTTTTCTTCCAGTTTGGCGTTGGCGCGGATGACCAGTTTGGCTCCATCAGCGGAGCCTCCGCCGTGCATGCATCCGGGGACGCCTGCGCCTATGGTGGTCCATTCAACCAGACGGGCAGCTCTGGCTCTGGCTTCGGCAGATGATTTGGCTTTGAGATATTTCTGCACCAAGTGTCCATATTTTTCATCATAGAAATCGACAGAAGAGGGCATACAGCCAGTTTCGGCTATGCCGCCGGCAATATCCTGAGCTAGAACCGAGGTGTCATAAGGTAGTGTGGCGACATGGACCTTGTTCACGTTTGCCAAAAGAGGATTACAAAGCCACACACCGGAAGGATGCTTTTTGCCCAATGCGGCGGCGGCAATGCCCATGCCGAAGGTGGTTTCGTTGTTGATATACATTTTGGTCAATTTTTCATTGAAAACCTTAGAGGATAATCCATTGGCGCGTGCCACCAAAATTGCGGCACCTATCTTGATATCTCCCTGTCCAGCCACACAAGCGCCAATTGCGGCTCTGTAGGGCATGATGAAATTCAAAACCGCAGCCAAAGTATATTTATACTCCCCACACATAAAGACTCTTTCTTTAGGAATGAAAACATCCTCAAAGAAAAGGTATGCCTGGGTGATTCCGCCAACCTTAACTGGAATATCAAATCCCTCCTCCTCCTCTCTTTTGTCTGAGGGACGACGGGTTTCCACAATGGTTAATCCCTTAGTGTCTTTTGGGATAACAAATGCGATGGCCCAATCCTTATCCTGCTCTTTGTATCCTGATCCGGGAAGGACAAAAATCTCATTGGCTGCCGCCACCCCGCAGATCATAACCTTAGCCCCACGAACCACAATGCCATCCTCTCTTTTCTCCACCACATGGAGGTTCATATCCGGATCCTCCTGCTGGGATGGAGACTTGGTTCGGTCACCCTTTGGGTCGGTCAAGGCTCCGGATATGGAAATGTCCTCTTTCTGAGCATCGGTAAGCCATTCTTTCAATCTATGATGATAATCAGTGTCCAAATCCTTGTCCATATCATAGGTGGTGGCCCACATGGAGTTGATGCAGTTCCAGCCGGCACATCTTCCTCCGGTGCAGGTTCCGGAAAGAGTAAAAATCAGTCTCTTCATCTTGTAGTTGGCGATCATATCTTCGGGGCTTTGAATTATAGAAAGATAACGGGAAATCTTCTCACCGGTCAAGTTCGAAGTGGTGGTAAAAATATCCTGATATTGGGGGTCATTCTGTGCCTTATAGATTTGGGCATGTCCCTCCACCGTCCATTTGGTGGCAGGATGAGTGGTCACGTCCTCTATCAGTTTCCCAAATTTATAGATGTTGGGACGCATTTTTCTCAAGCTCTCTTTAAACTGCTCTGGAGTTTTCAATGCCATTTTTAACCTCCTGATTTTTGTTTTGTACCCTGTCTATATTATAACCTACCTGCTTATGCTGTCAAGGCTTATTTTATTGACGTAATTAGAGTAAGGATTTGCAACTTGTGAAAAATTTTACAAAGTTGGCAAAAAGAGTTTGCAAATCAAGGGAATTTTGGTATTTTTATGGTTTACGTATTGATTAGGAAAACTGATCAATTCTCAAGATGTATTAGCACAAGAAAGTAAGGCTGTATCGAAGGTAATGGTGATAGGGGGAGGAGTGATGGGGAGGGGAATATCCCAGTTGCTTGCCGCCACCGGAATCGAGGTCACGTTGGTTGATCTAAGTAAAGAAATCATCGAACGGAGCATGAGGCATTTGTCGGAGGAGATGGATGCGGAGATAGAAAAATGGGGGATGACCATAAGTGAGAAGAAGGCAATCCTGTCTCGAATAAGAGGAACTACTGAATATGAGGGTATCGAAAAGGTGGATTTGGTGGTGGAGGCAGTCCCTGAAGATCTGGAACTAAAAAGTGGCATTTTCAAAAAGTTGGATCGGTTGACGCCCCCGGAAATTGTTTTGGTCAGTCATACCTCCACCCTTTCCATAACCGAGATAGCTGCCGCTACCACAAGGCCGGATAAGGTGATAGGACTTCATTTTTTGCCTCCGGTTACTAAGATACCCCTGGTGGAGGTGGTGCGAGGGCTCAAGACTTCAAAAGAAACCATAAGCGTTATCAAGGAATTTGCAGAGGAACATTTAGGCAAAACCGTGGTTACTGTATACGAATATCCAGGCTATGTCACCACCCGTATTATCGTCCCGTTATTGAATGAAGCCATGCACGTTTTGATGGAGGGAATTGCTTCGGCTGAGGACATCGATACAGCCATGAAATTGGGTTACGGCTTCAATATTGGTCCTTTAGCCTTGGCAGATATGATGGGTTTGGATGAGGTGATGAGCTGGATGGAGAATCTATTGAATGAGCTTTCCGAACACAAATATAATCCATGCCCTTTGTTGAGAAAATTGGTAAGAGCAGGGCATTTGGGAAAGAAGACTGGGCAAGGATTTTTCAAATATGATGAGGAGGGGAACAAGATCGGCGAGGCAGAGTTGATGTTAAGGTAGAAAGCCGGAGTATAGAGTAAAGAGTTGAGAGAAACGGTGAGGGCACTATGAAGATACTGGTTTTGAACTGCGGTAGTTCTTCGGTGAAATATCAGTTCATAGATATCGACAAGTGTTACGTTTTAGCTGAAGGCATGGTCTCACGGATCGGGATGAGTGGGGCGGTTATAACTCATAAACCACATGACCGACCGGAAATCACCATTGCTGGAGAGATTCTGGATCATATTGCGGCAGTGAAACATGTGATCGCCCTCCTTCTTTCTGGTGATCAGGGAGTGATAAAAGACAAATCCGAAATAGCCGCAGTGGGGCACCGAGTGGTACATGGGGGAGAAAAATTTCCTGATTCCGTGCTTGTCGATCGGGATGTGATGCAGGTTTTGAGAAGCTGTATTGAGTTGGCTCCACTTCATAATCCTCATAATATTCGAGGAATAAATGCTTGTGAGCAGACACTTCCGGGAGTCCCACAGGTGGCGGTGTTTGATACCGCCTTTCATCAAAGGATGCCGAGGTATGCCTACATCTACGGCCTACCTTACATTCTCTATAAGAAATATGGAATCAGGCGTTATGGCTTTCATGGCACCTCGCATTTCTACGTCTCCCGACGAGCGGCTCGAATGATGAGAAGACCACTTAAAGAGCTGAAAATCATCACCTGCCATCTGGGCAATGGAGCCAGTGTGGCGGCGGTAAAAGGTGGAGTATCAGTGGACACCTCTATGGGATTTACCCCTTTGGAGGGACTTTTGATGGGAACCAGATCAGGCGATCTGGACCCAGCCATCATCCTGCATGTGATGGCAAGAGAGGAGTTGACCCTACATGAAGCTAATACCCTGCTTAATAAGCATAGCGGAATGCAAGGCATCTCTGGGGTCTCCAGCGATATGCAGGATATAATTGCCGAGTCACAAAAAGGAAATACCGGTGCCCAATTGGCCCTGGATGTTTATTGTTATCGAATCCGGAAATATATTGGTGCTTATGCTGCGGCCATGGGAGGATTGGATGCCTTGGTCTTCACTGCTGGCATCGGAGAAAACTCTCCTTTAGTCCGGAAGAAATGCTGTGAAAACCTGGAGTTTTTGGGTATCAGAATCGATGATGAAAAAAATGAGCAAGCCAAGAAAATCGAAGCAGATATACAGACTAATGAATCCAGGGTAAAGGTATTGTGTGTCCCCACCAACGAGGAGCTGGTCATAGCTTTGGATACCAAAAGGGTCATCCAGGAGACGAAAGAAAGAAAAAAGATGCACAAGGGGTTGTAAATTGAGCAGGTCCTGGTTAGCCATATTGATTTTGTTTCTGCTTTTCGTGAGTTGTGAGAAAGCTGAGGTGGAAATTCTTCAAGAAAGGTTGGATGCTTTCAGAAATATTTTGCCTGAGAACATAAGAGATGAGTTCGATTCAAAAAATTATGAAAAGGTGGTAGTGGGGATCGACTCACTTTTGGAGCACGACCCGGCCTTTAAGGATGAATATCAAAAGTTGAAACACGAAGAGGCGATAAATGTCTTCTCCACCCAAGAGGTGGTAGACTTTTTTAAAATCTATTTTGTGGAAAGGATAGAAGAACTTAGGGGTGAAAAAGAGAGTAAGTGGTAAATAAATTCAAAATTAAAAATGCAAAATTGCAATTCAAAATTAGTCGAAGGATGCGAAATGGTGACAGATAATTTTCAATTTGCCCCGGGAGGATAAATTGAGCAAGATTGTTGAAATGAGGAAGTTAGCTCCCAGCATAAACCTGCTGAAATTAGAGGTCCCGGAGATAACCAAGAAGGCTAAGGCTGGTCAGTTCGTGGTGCTGCGGATCAACGAGGAGGGGGAGAGGATTCCCATGTCCATCACCGATCTTGATCCAGAGACGGGAATTTTGACCATCATCTTCCAGGAGGTGGGAAAGTCTACGGTGCATTTGGCAACCTTAAAGAAGGGAGATATTTTGGCAGATGTGGTTGGACCTTTGGGAATCCCCACCCATATTGAGAATTTTGGCACCGCTTTATGCATAGGGGGTGGGATTGGAATCGCACCAGTCCATTACATCGCCAAGGCTTTAAAACAAAAACGGAATAAGGTTATATCCATCATCGGAGCACGCAGTAAGAATTTGTTAATCCTGGAAGAGGAGATGAGAAAACTAAGCGACGAGCTTTTGATCTCCACCGATGATGGCACCTACGGCTATCATGGTTTCGTCACCGATCTTCTGACCAATATCCTTTCGGAAAAACCATCTGGGATCGATTTCATCATGGCAATTGGTCCGGTGGTAATGATGAGAGCGGTTTGCAGAATAACCCAGGCTCATGGAATCAAGACCATGGTTAGCCTTAATCCGATCATGGTGGACGCTACTGGGATGTGCGGTGCCTGCCGGGTGACGGTGGGAGGAAAGACTAAGTTCGCCTGCGTGGATGGCCCGGATTTCGACGGACATCAGGTCGATTTCGATGAACTTTTGAAAAGACAGAATATGTATTTGAAACAGGAAAAGATAGCCATGGAAAGATTCAACCAAAAAATGGGTTTGAATTCAGCTGCCAGCTAATGGTTTAGAAGAGATGAATTGTGGATATTCTCGAATGGAAGGTCGGCAGAATAATACCATAATTTAGCACGTCATTGTGAGGAACGGTCAGACGACCGCCCGTCTGGCCAAGTGACGCTGCAATCTAACTCAATATTACTGTTTTTTAGAGATTGCAACATTATTTAGTAATGATTACCAATTTCATTCCAAGCGTAAAAATCTTCATGAAGCACTCTTCGAATCTTCTTAGGTTAAAAATGGAGGAAGTCAGTGACTAATGCACAGAAATTGAAAATACCCAGACAGAAGATGCCAGAACAGGGTCCTAAAGAGCGCATCAAGAATTTCAAAGAGGTTCCTTTTGGTTATACCCCGGAGATGGCCATGACCGAGGCTGAAAGATGCCTTCAGTGTAAGAAGGCCGTCTGCGTGGGAGGCTGTCCGGTGGAGATAGATATTCCGGCTTTTGTCCGAATGATCGCCGAAGGTGATTTCATCGGCGCTGCCAAAGAGTTAAAAAAGACCAACAGCCTTCCAGCCATATGTGGAAGAGTCTGCCCTCAGGAAGATCAGTGTGAGAAAGTCTGCGTCTTGGCGAAGAAATATCAACCGGTGGCCATAGGGAATCTGGAGAGATTTGCCGCAGATTATGAAAGGGAACAAGGGAAAATTGAGATCCCAGAGGTTGCGCCCCCTACTGGGAAGAAAGTTGCCATAGTGGGCTCCGGTCCTGCCGGTTTGACCGTTGCCGGTGATTTGATCAAGCTGGGACATCAGATAACCATATTCGAGGCATTGCATAAAGCGGGCGGAGTCTTGGTCTATGGCATTCCTGAATTCAGGTTGCCCAAAACGATCGTGCAAGCAGAGGTGGATTATCTGATAAAATTAGGGGTAGAAGTCAAAACCAGCTACGTGATCGGAAAACTACACACCATAGATGAATTGTTCAGACAGGGATATCACGCCATTTTCATAGGAACCGGGGCTGGGCTACCTAATTTCATGAATATTCCGGGAGAAAATCTAAACGGCATTTATTCTGCTAATGAATATCTAACCCGATCCAATCTGATGAAGGCTTATGATTTTCCTGAATACGACACGCCCATCTTCTCCGGAAAGAGCGTTGTGGTCTTGGGTGGAGGAAACACCGCTATGGATTCGGTTCGGACCGCTTTGAGATTGGGAGCGACGAATGCTTATATCGTGTATAGAAGATCTAAGGCAGAGATGCCGGCACGAATAGACGAAATCCACCACGCCGAAGAGGAAGGAGTTTGTTTCCATTTCCTGACCACACCGGTCAAATATATCGGCAACGATGATGGATGGGTCACTGCTATGGAATGCATAAAAATGAAGTTAGGCGAGCCGGATGCTTCTGGCAGAAGACGCCCTGTCCCGATTGAAGGTTCCAACTTCACCATGGAAGTTGATACCGTGGTGGTGGCCATCGGTAATAGCTCCAATCCATTGGTGCCGCAGACCACCTCAGGCCTGGAAGTGAATAAGTGGGGCAATATCATCGCCGATCCTGAAACTGGTCAAACCTCCCGAAAAGGGGTATGGGCTGGGGGGGACATAGTCACAGGTGGTGCCACCGTGATTTTGGCCGCAGGGGCGGGGAAAAAAGCAGCAAGGGATATCGACAAACATCTAAAAGCGCTGTGAGGTCCTTGAGGGCTAATAGTTAGAGAGCTACGAGGGGATAACCTCCTTTGATCAACCCCACAGGGCATTTCCCCTCTCTTTCCTGACCAGCAAACCGTTTCGTGCTTTGCGATGTTTCAGATTTCAAAAGGTCTTGCAGGTTTGCCGTATTTTTTTCAGGCATTCTTTACTCTTTCAAGATGTTAGATATTTGATTTTTGAGTTCAGGAAGTTTGCGGTGAACAGTCTCCCAAACCAACTCCAGTTTTACACCAAAATACGCATGAATTAACTTATCTCTCATGCCAGCAATATCTCTCCAGGGGATTTCACCATGTCTTGCTTTTAACTCCTTACTCAAATTCTTTGCCGCCTCTCCAATTATTTCAAGTGCCTTCAAAATCGCATATTGCTTCTCCTTGTTCTTCGAAAACTCTTCTTGAGTTATACCTTCCAAAAATGTCTCTATGTCCGAGATAGCTTCTGTAATATCTTGAAGATATGCCTTATCTTTTCTCATAGATAACCTGCATCTGTTTTTTCACCTCTTGCATTATATATGGGCTTATGGTGCTAAAAATTCCGAGATCAACTTTTCTTTTAAATATTTTTCTTAGTTCATATTCGATGCGGATTAAATCTAAAAGGCTTTTCCCGTTATTTTTATCAAACTCTATTGCTATGTCGATGTCACTTTTCTTTTTTCCTTCTCCTCGGACAAAAGAGCCAAATATTACCATAAACACGATATCATTCTCTTTACATATTTTGAGTAGATTCTCCTTTAACCCTTTTCTTCTTAGTGCAGGCGGGATGTTTTTGATCTTAATCATCGTCCCTTCCCTTCTTCGCTCAGTGAAGCCTTGATTTCATGTCAATGACCTAAAAAATTATTCGATATCGTTTTTATTTTATCCCATTTTCTTTCAAAAGTCAAGTCTTTATTCCAAAAGTTTATGATTTGGAATTGTGAACCAGATGCCTGTTTTATTTTTATCCTTGACTAAAATGCGTTTTCCGTTTAATATACCGATAGAATTATCTGAAGGAGAAATCGAGAAATCAAGAGAGCATCTCCGGTCTGGTTAATAGAATTGTTTTTACCAAAATTTCTGATTTTTTTTGAATTTTCAGGATAAATTTCGTGTATATAATAAATGACTATGACGGGATGCGATATATCTCGGATTATGCGAGTTAACTTGCTTGTAATCTTCTGGAGGAAGTGATGGCAGAAAAAGAAGATCTTTTGGCGGTTGAAAAGTTAAATCAGGCTCGAAATACGATAAAAAAAGAGATAAGGAAGGTGATCATCGGGCAGGACCGGGTGATCGATGAGCTTCTGGTTGCTCTTCTGTCCAATGGTCACTGTCTTTTAATCGGAGTGCCGGGTCTGGCAAAGACATTGATGATCTCCACCATCTCCAGGATACTGGATTTGAAATTTCAGCGGATTCAGTTTACTCCTGATCTGATGCCTTCGGACATCACCGGCACGGAGATAATTCAGGAGAACGTCTCTACTGGTGAAAGGACCTTCAGATTCGTAAAGGGTCCGGTCTTCGCCAATATCGTCTTGGCAGATGAGATAAACCGCACTCCTCCCAAGACCCAATCCGCTCTTTTACAGGCGATGCAGGAGCATGAGGTCACTGCTGGGGGAGAGACTTATAAGTTAGCAGAGCCTTTCTTTGTATTGGCCACCCAGAATCCGATCGAGCTGGAGGGGACTTATCCTCTTCCCGAGGCACAACTGGATAGGTTCATGTTCAATATCTATGTGGACTATCCTTCAGAGGAGGAGGAGAATTTAATTGTCAAATCCACCACCAGCGCTTATATCTGGGATTTAGAAAAGGTGATGGGATCAGAGGAGATAATAAGGCTACAGCAGTTGGCCCGACGGGTGCCAGCATCGGATCACGTGATCAACTATGCGGTCCGGCTTGCTCGCAGCACCAGACCAAATGAGAGCAATTCATTTCCCTATATCAAAAATTGGGTCAATTGGGGTGCTGGACCCAGGGCGTCTCAATATATGATCTTGGGTGCGAAGACGAAAGCGATTTTGGACGGCAGATATACCCCTTCATGTGAAGATGTGAGATTGGTGGCAAAGCCGGTGCTTCGGCATAGAATCGTCACTTCCTTCAATGCTGAGGCAGATGGAGTGGGAACTCTGGATATTATTGAAAAGTTGTTACAGGATGTAAAGGAAGAGTAGTCTTCGATGTTGGTTTGATGGTGTCATGTACTGTATGGTGGATGACGGTGACGAGGTTCGCTTGTGGTGAGCTTGCCGAACCATTTCGATGCTCGAAGCTCGGCAATTGAGGCTGGAAAATTCCAAATGCTCCGCGTGGATTTTATAATCCATAGGAGAAAATTCGGGGACGATAACATCCCCGAGGAGCAAGACATATTAGAGCAATGTGCCATTAATTTTTAAATCCCCCTGATTCCCCCTTTTTCAAAGGGGGAGACCCCTGTTTCCCCTCTTTGGTATGAACCATACGGTTTACACCTTTGGAAAAGAGGGGTCAGGGGAGATTCGTATGAATGCATACGCATAAACGATGAAGTTATAGTGTGATTCTGAAATGGAAAGAGGTCTCGATGAGGAGTGGGAACATTCTCAAAAGTCTTTTGGCTTTCTTTTTGATCTCTGGATTCTTAACATGTGCAAGTAAGGAAAAGCAGGCAGAGGAGCACTTCAAACAAGGGTTTGACCATCAGAATCAGGGTAATCTGGAGCAGGCCATCGACGAATACAAAAAGGCGGTCGAGCTTGATTCAAATCACTTGAAGGCTCACATGAATCTGGGTACGGTGTATTTGCAGCAGGAGAAATATGATCAGGCAATCGAGGAGTTCAGCACGGTGGTTAAGCTCAATTACTATTATGGAAAAGCCCATTACAATCTTGGATACATTTATCTTTTGAAAGGGGAGAAGGAAAAGGCAGAAGAGGAATTGAAGATTTTGAAAATGATGGGCTCCGGACTGGCAGATAGATTGGAAGAAAGAATGGGTAAGGAGTGAATAAGTTCGAGAGTTTGAAGGTTAGAAAGTTGGAAAGTTAGGTGGATTTGTTTAGCGAAAGAGTTTATCAAGCGAGATGGTAAAGCGCATAGCGCGTGGGCAAGCCTTCATGGCTTGTCCACAAGATCTGGAGATAAGCCAAGGCGTGAAGCCTTGGCTACGCGGAGAAATTCTCTTAAAAGAGTGGTAAGATAGTGCCTGAAGATTATCGCAGATTTTTACGTCCGGATGTGGTCTCCAAGCTCTCCGGGATGGAGATCAAAGCAAGATTGGTGGTGGAGGGGTTTATCGCCGGTCTGCATAAGAGCCCTTATCATGGGTTTTCGGTGGAGTTTGCCGAGCATAGACAATACATGCCGGGAGATCCACTGAAAAATGTGGACTGGAAAGTCTATGCCAAAACCGATAGGTTCTTCATAAAGGAATTCGAAGAGGAGACGAACCTGAAAGCTTATATTTTGCTGGATACCTCAGGTTCCATGGGATATAGCTCCAATGGAGTGAATAAGCTTGAGTACAGTTCTTATCTTTCTGCCGCTCTTTCCTACCTGATGCTGAAGCAGAGAGATGCGGTGGGATTGGTCGTATTTGATCAAAGCATAAGAAAATACATTCCCCCTAAATCTGCTCTAAAAAGCCATCTACATGTTCTTTTGGAGGAACTGGACAAGATTGAGCCGTCTCAAACGACCAATATAAATACCGCTTTGCACCTGATGGCGGAAAGGATAAAAAGAAGAGGGCTGATTATCCTAATCTCTGATCTTTTTGACGATCCAAACGAGGTGATCAACGGACTTAAGCATTTTCGCCACAAGAAACATGAGGTCATTGTCTTTCACGTATTAGATCCCAAAGAGCGAACTTTTTCCTTCCCTGAGCTGGCCATTTTCAAGGACCTGGAGACCGATGAGGAGCTGATGACCTCTCCCTGGCAGATAAGGAAAGAATATACCGAAAGGCTTAAAGCTTTGGTCAATAAATACACCCTGGAGTGTCGGGAAAGCATGATCGATTATGTTCTTCTGGATACCTCCGTCCCCTTCGATTATGCACTTTACTCGTATTTGAGCAAAAGGCAAAGGCTGTGGTGACGTCCGCCGACGGCCGACCGCGGACGGCGGACGTTGATCTGTGGATGTTTTGAAAGGGATGATAAGAGCATGGAGAAAAAATTATTAATCGGTGCACACATGTCCATCTCGGGAGGGGTATTCAATGCTATTCTTGCAGGCGAGGAACTGGATTGCACCACCATTCAGATATTCACCAAAAACAATAATCAGTGGAAAGCCAAAGAGCTTACCCAGGCTGATGTGGACAAATTTTTCGAACAACAAAAAAGAACC
>SMTZ1_10022806_pt1 | contig 11296 bp, 10 predicted proteins | sample DeeMarSWOR136_30_FD_25667 | JGI IMG/M metagenome (IMG submission 25667)
TTTGGTAAGACCCTTCTGTTGTGCCATAGCCACCATGGGAAGGATACCATTGGTATGGCGCAGACTACCGTCCAGGGACAGCTCACCGAGGAGGAGGGCCTGGGAGACATCAGCGGTTAACTGCTCCGAGCTGATAAGTATGCCGATGGCGATGGGCAGGTCGTAAGCTGGGCCAGCCTTTTTAAGGTCAGCTGGTGCTAGGTTGACGGTGATGCGCTTGGTGGGGAAGGCGAAACCGGAGTTGCGAATAGCAGCGCGGGCTCGCTCCTTGGCTTCTTGGACGGCGGCGTCGGGTAGCCCGACGAGGGTGAATGAGGGCAAGCCGGGAGAAATATCTACCTCAACCTCAACGATGGCACCTTCCAGCCCGATAAGGGCGCAGCTCGTTACCTTAGCTAACATAATAATATTCCGCTAACTATGTTAGCGTGAAGCCTGGCGGGTGTCAATTGCAGTAGTAAATAGCGTCTTATTGGGTAAAGGTATTGCAACTTAATCCTGTTTGTGCTATACTGAAAACAGAAGAAGATGATGTATTGGAGTGGGCTCAAACCCACTTTTTTATTGTGCGGAAACAATGAAGACGGAGGTCTGGTTCTGGGATGAAGAGTGACTTTGTGCTAGCCATAACCCAGCTATCGGCAGAGAAAAACCTCCCCCGGGAGGTGGTGCTGGGTGCAGTGGAGGCGGCGCTGGAGTCGGCTTACCGTAGGGATAACTTCGCCCCCAACCAGGAAATATCGGTCAAGATTGACCCTGCTAGCGGCAAGGTTCAGGTTTGGGCGGAGAAAACAGTGGTCGAACAACCCCAGGACATTCGCTGTGAAATAGCACTGGATGCCGCCCAAAAAATGGTGCCGGGCGCATCGCCGCCCAGACAGCTAAGCAGGTTATCCTGCAACGGCTTCATGAGGCAGAGCACAGCGCCATATATGAGGAGTTTGCCGATAAAGAAGGGGATATCATCGCCGGGGTAGTACGACGCATTGAAGCCCGACAGGTGTTCATTGACCTGGGCAGGACGGAGGCGGTGATGCCGGCGGCGGAGCAGTCGCCCAATGAGAGATACCGGGTGGGGCAGAGGCTCAAGGTTTATCTGGTGGAGGTGGTTCAATCACCCCGGGGGCCGGTGCTGGTGGTATCACGCTCACACCCCAGCCTGTTGCGTCGGCTCTTTGAGCTTGAGGTGCCCGAGATATACAACGGGACGGTGGAGATAAAATCGGTAGCCCGGGAGGCTGGCTACCGCAGCAAGGTAGCCGTAACGACACGCCAGGAGGGGATTGACCCGGTTGGCTGTTGTGTCGGTCTCCGTGGCATAAGGATACAGAATATTGTCAATGAGTTAAGCGGTGAGAAGATTGATGTCGTTAATTGGAGCCCGGATGTTGCCGTCTTTATCACCAATGCCCTTAGCCCGGCACAGGTGGTAAGTGTCAGGCTGAACGAAGAGGAAGAGTCGGCGGTGGCGGTTATACCCGATAAGCAGCTGTCTCTGGCAATCGGTAAGGAGGGACAGAATGTGCGGCTGGCGGTGAAGCTCACCGGCTGGCGAATTGACATAAAGAGTGTCTCCGATGCTGAAGAGGAGATGGCGGAGGTCGCCCGGGAGGAAGAGGCTGTAGAAGCCGGTGAAGAAATTGAAGATGAAGCGGTTGTAAGGGAACCGACTCTGGTTTCAGCGGGCATATCGGAAACGGTGGGTGAAGTAGTAACGACGCCGAAGGTGGTGGGGGAAACAGCGGAAAAGAAGTTAAAGTTTGTTGAGGATATAATGCCACCGGCAACACCCAAACCGGGGGCGAAGCAAAAAAAGAAGAAAAAGAAGACTGCCCGGGACAAGAAGGGTGCCGAGGATGGTATCCGGCTGAAGAAGAAGCGGCGGGAAGTTGACATCTATGGAGACGAAGACGAAGAGTATTAGCAAGCACCTTCCCCAGCGAACCTGTGTTGCTTGCCGAACGGTCAGGGACAAGCGGGAGCTGGTCCGCTTGGTGCGTGTTAACGATGGCTTTGTGGAGGTTGATGATAGCGGCAAGAAGTCAGGGCGGGGGGCCTATCTGTGCCGGGGGCAGGGTTGCTGGCAGGAAGGGCTAAAGGGTGGTCGACTGGAGCGTGCTCTGCGCACCACTCTGAGCCGTGGGAATAGAGAACAGCTTGTTGAATACGGAAAGAGCTTATCAGGGGGTTAGCAAGTGGCTGAGGAAGAAAAGCAGAATGGTAACGAAGAGTCACTAGACGAAGGAACTGAAAACGGTTCTTCGTCGCAGGATATGACCCCGGTTGAGATTCCCGGCACTATAAGCGTACGGCAATTAGCCGAAATGCTTGAGATAAGCGCCATTGATGTTATAAAGCAATTGATGAGAAGCAGCATCATGGCTAATATCAACCAGGTTATAGATTATGAAGCGGCGGCATCGGTAGCCAGTGAGTTTGGCTATGAAGCACACCCACAGCCACTGATGGCCCGCAGCCAGTCTAGTGTTATTAGCGAAATCAAGAAGCAACAGCTCTTGAGTGAAGAGTCGGTCAATCTAAAGCCCCGGCCGGCGGTCGTTACCATAATGGGGCATGTTGACCATGGCAAGACCCGGCTCCTTGATGCCATCAGGCAAGCCAATGTTATGGATAGCGAAGCCGGTGGTATTACCCAGCATATCGGTGCCTACCAGGTGGAAATAGACGGTAAGAAGATCACCTTTCTGGATACGCCAGGCCATGAAGCCTTCACCGCTATGCGTGCTCGCGGGGCACAGGTGACCGATATCACCGTTCTGGTAGTGGCGGCTGACGATGGCGTTATGCCGCAAACACAGGAAGCTATAGCTCACGCCCGAGCGGCTGGGGTGCCGATTGTGGTGGCTATTAACAAGATTGATAAGCCCGATGCCAATCCGGAGCGGGCTAAACAACAGCTGGCTGACACCGGTCTGGTAGTTGAGGAGTGGGGAGGCGATGTTGTCTGTGTGCCGACGTCGGCCAAGAGCAAAACGGGCATCCCCGAGCTACTGGAGAACATTCTGCTGGTAGCCGAGCTGGAGAACCTCAGGGCTGATCCCTCTCAGCCAGCCAGGGGAGTGGTTATCGAAGCCAGGCTGGACAAGACCAAGGGGCCGCTGGCGACAGTGCTGGTTCACGATGGGGCGCTGAGACTGGGCGATATGGTAGTGGTGGGCAATACCTGGGGTCGGGTGAAGGCGATGTTTAACGATACCGGCAAGCGGGTAAGAAAAGCCAAGCCGTCATCGCCGGTTGTCATTCTCGGTTTGCATAGTGTGCCCCAGGTAGGGGATACGCTAACCGCCGTTACCGGTGAACACCAGGCGCGGGCTCTGGTTCAGGAACACCAACAAGAGTCACAGCAGGCACCAAAAGCGGTCAGCCTTGCCAACCTCTTTGACCAGATAAGCACCGGTAAGGTTAAGGAGCTTGATATCATTCTCAAGACTGATGTCCAGGGTAGCCTGGAACCAATTAGGACATCACTGGAGCGGCTTATGACAGAAGAGGTTCAGGTGAAGATTATCCATAGTGGTAGCGGTAATGTTACCGAGAGCGATGTAATGCTAGCCGTCGCTTCAAAAGGACTGGTCATCGCTTTTAATACCAAGATTGAGGCTGGAGCCCTGCGGCTAGCTGAAGCCGAGGGGATAGACATCCGAAGCTATAAGGTGATCTATGACCTGGTCGGTGATGTTGAAAAAGCTCTCAAGGGTATGCTGGCACCTGAGTTTGTCGATGTTGTCGAAGGGCGAGCCGAAGTAAGGGTTATTTTCCCGGCGGCTAAGCGGAGTAAGATAGCCGGTGTTTATGTAACCGAAGGTAAGGTAAGCCGAGGCGCAGCGGCACGGGTGCGGCGCGGCGAGCAGGTAATACTGGAATCTTCGGTTAGCAGCCTGCGGCGTTTTAAGGATGATGTCAAGGAGGTGCCCGCCGGCTATGAATGCGGTATGGGTATCAAGGATTATAGCGATTTTCAGGTTGGTGATATACTGGAATTCTTCAGGAGAGAGAAGACTGGCTAGAGGATGGCACACCGAATTGAGCGGGTGAACAGTCTCATCCGCCAGGAAATCAGCGATTTAATTCAGCGTGAGGCCAAGGACCCCAGGCTCAGCGGTCTGGTGTCCATCACTGAGGTCTCCACCTCGGCCGACCTGAAATACGCCCGGGTCTTCGTCAGCGGTATGTGCGACCAGGAAGAAAGGAAGGAGACGCTTAGCGTATTGGGGGCGGCTTCGGGATTCCTGCGAAACGAGCTGGCACATCGCTTGCGACTGCGCCATATCCCCGAGCTTGACTTCCGCTGGGACGATTCAATAGAAAAAGGGACTCATATTCTGGAGCTTATCGACCAGGTAACCGGTGACGAAGAACGGAAATAGCTATGGACGGCATTTTGAATATTAATAAACCACCGGGCAGGACATCGTTCAGTGTGGTGGCTCTGGTCAGGAAACTTAGCCGGGAGCGGCGTGTTGGCTATGCCGGCACCCTTGATGCTAATGCTGGCGGCGTCTTACCGGTCTGCCTGGGACGGGGAACGCGGGTCATCGAGTTTATTATAGACACCAGCAAGGCATACCGAGCCCGTATCAGGTTGGGCATCGCCACAGATACCTACGACGCCACCGGCAAGATAGTCCAGAAAGGAGATACCTCTGGCATCAGCCGTGAGCAGCTAGAGTCAGCCTTGGATACCTTCTGCGGTTCCATTGTACAGACGCCGCCGATGTACAGCGCCCTGAAGTATAAGGGGCAGCGGCTATATAAGCTTGCCCGGGCGGGCATAACGGTTGAAAGAAAAAGCCGTCCGGCGATGGTCTATCGCATAGAGCTGGTGGACTTTGAGCCGCCGCTGGCTACTATAGAGGTGGAGTGCGCCCGGGGAACCTACATCCGCTCACTAGCTCAAGATTTGGGCAAGCTACTGGGCTGTGGCGCTCACCTTGAACACCTGCTTCGCATCAGGTGCGGCCCCTTTGATATAGGCGATGCCGTTTACTTAACCCGCCTTGAGGATGCCTTTGGCGACAACTCCTGGCAAAAGCTAGTCTATCCGATAGATACCGTATTAAAACACTGGTCGTCGGTAGTTGTCGGCGAGGAGCAGGAACGGGTGATAAAGAATGGCGGTGGTGTGGTGATAGAAGATGGAATGAACGGAGATAACGGTGAAAACAGGTGCCGTGCCTATAACCGGGACGGCTGTTTTATAGCCATCCTTCACTTCGATACGGAGAAAAAACAGTGGCAGCCGGAGAAGGTATTTGTTTAATCGCTTCGGCTTATATAATAGCGAAGTGGCTATTACCCTTGACAACCAGCTTATAAAGTAGCTATAGTTCAGGGGTGTTTGGAGGGGGTGGATTAAGTTACGGGTATACCGTTTTATATGCCGGAGTATTCAGGATAGGCAAGGGCTGACTCACCGCTGATGTAGCGGCACCTGGTCTGTTCTGATGATATAATATAGTTGTCTGAATCGGCTCTCTGGTTTCCCGGCGGTGAATGTCGGGTTTTAGTTTGATTGCAAATATCAGGTATATGGAAGGGGGGTTACAAATTGGGTAGTATAAATGTAGCCGTAATAGGTGTCGGTAACTGCTGTTCATCACTGGTGCAGGGCATCCACTACTACAAAAAGGCGAAGGATGTCGAGTTCGTCCCCGGGCTGATGCATGTTAATCTGGGTGGCTATCATATAAGCGATATCAACTTTGTTGCTGCCTTTGATATAGATAAGAACAAGGTTGGCAAAGACTTGGGGCAGGCGATTTATGCATCACCCAACAACACCTATAGATTCTGTGATGTCCCCGAGCTGGGGGTTAAGGTGGAACGGGGGATGACTCACGATGGCCTGGGCAAATACCTTTCGCAGATAATAGAAAAAGCGCCGGGGCAAACGGCGAATATCGTTAAGATACTGAAAGATACCAACACTGATATCGTTGTCAGCTACCTGCCCGTTGGAAGCGAAGCGGCGACCAAATGGTATGTTGAGCAGATACTGGATGCCGGCTGCGGCTTTATCAACTGTATTCCCGTCTTTATCGCCCGGGAAAAGTACTGGCAACAGCGCTTCGCTGATAGGGGGCTACCCGTTATCGGTGATGACATAAAGTCTCAAGTCGGTGCTACCATAACTCACCGGGTGCTTACCAGATTATTTAGAGACCGGGGCGTCAGACTGGAGAGGACCTACCAGTTGAACTTCGGCGGTAATACCGACTTTCTCAATATGCTGGAGCGTGAGCGCCTTGAGTCCAAGAAGATATCCAAGACCAACGCCGTAACCTCCCAGCTGGATTACAAGCTGGACCCGAATGATATCCATGTCGGCCCCAGCGACTATGTCCCTTGGCTTACCGACCGCAAGTTCTGCCAGTTGAGAATGGAGGGGCGTACCTTTGGCGATGTTCCGCTGAACCTGGAGCTGAAGCTTGAAGTGTGGGATAGCCCCAACTCGGCGGGGGTGGTTATCGATGCCATACGCTGCTGTAAGCTGGCTATGGACAGGGGAATGAAGGGAGCGATTATGGCACCCTCGGCGTATTTTATGAAGTCGCCGCCAGTTCAGCACACCGATGACGAAGCCCGACGGCTGACGGAAGAATTCATCGCCGAGTCCCACAAGACAAAGGCGGCGGAAAAGACCAAACAGGAAGAGGCTTGATATTACACTGATATAGTGGGGATTTAGACATCACTTATGAAGATTGCGCTGGTTTCCCCCTATGACTTCATCTATCCCGGTGGGGTAGTCAACCATATACTGGCTTTAAACAATCAGCTTACCAAGATGGGGCATGATGTCCGCATTATTGCCCCGGCATCCAGAGCGGTGGCTGATGCCAGTTGCCAGTTTGTTGCCATCGGCAAGGCTCGCCCTATTCCGGTTCGCGGCACCACCATACGAATTGCCATATCGCTAAGGCTGGCGTCTAAAATAAAAGAAGTGCTGGCAAGAGAGAAGTTTGATATCATCCATCTGCACGAACCGTTTATGCCCATGCTCTGCTCCGCTATTCTCCGTTTTTCCGATACGGTTAATATAGGCACTTTTCATGCCACCAGCGGCAAGCCCGGTTATTACTGGGGCTGGCCTATATCGGCGTATATGTTGCACCGACGGCGTCATAAACTAGTTGGGAAGATAGCTGTTTCCAAACCGGCTAAGGACTTCGCCAGCAAGTATGTCCCTGGCGAATACGATATCATCCCCAACGGCATTGACCTGGGGCACTTCTCCAGCAGCGTTCTTCCGATAGACGAGTTCTGTGATGGCAAGCTAAACATCCTCTTTGTCGGCAGACTGGAAAAAAGAAAGGGTTTTAACTACCTGCTCAAAGCCTACCGTCGGGTAAAGAAGGAGTTCCCCAAATCACGGCTGATTGTTGTCGGTCCCGGCACCAGGTTCCGAAGCAAATACGAAAAGCAGGTCAGGAAGAATAATATAGCTGACGTCGTATTTATCGGTAATGTCGCCTACGATGAACTGCCGTGTTACTACAAGACCGCCGATATATTCTGCTCCCCAGCTATCGGTCAGGAGAGCTTCGGTATTGTATTGCTCGAGGCTATGGCTGTCGGCAAGCCCGTTGTCGCCACCAATATTGAAGGCTATGCCGGTGTTTTAACCCATGGTCGGGAAGGCTTACTGGTGCCGCCCAAGAATGAGTTGGAGTTAGCCGGAGCACTGATAAAGCTTATGTCGGACGATTCACTGCGGCGGCAGATGGGGAGCATGGGCCTGGTCACTGCCCAGAAGTATGACTGGGAGAAGGTTGCCCGACGGGTGTACGATTACTATGTGAAGGTACTCCGTGAGCTTCCGTGTAGGAAGGGCTCGCTGGAATATGGGTCTATGTCGGCGTCAGTCCAGGGAAAGCAGTGGTTGTGATAATGGCTGTACAGGGGTGCAGGAGTGATGGCGGGTTTATCGCAGGTTCGTAAGGCTGCCTCTGGATGTTTCACCGAGCCGGTGGTGAGGGTTTTAGCCAGGACACCGATAACTCCTAATAGTCTGACTTGGTTCGGCTTTGCTTTAGCCATTGGTGCTGCGGTGCTGATAGCTATGGGGCACTTGATTATTGCCGGTGTTATCGTCCTTTTCGGCGGCTTTTTCGATATGCTAGATGGGGCTCTGGCTCGCCGTACCAAACGGGTTACCCTTTTCGGCTCTGTACTGGACTCTACCCTTGACCGTTTATCGGAAGGGGCATTGTTGCTCGGCGTTCTGGTACTGTTTTCTGGGGAAGGGTCGGATATCGGGGTGTTGCTCGTTAGCATCGTACTTGTTGCCTCAACGCTGGTGAGTTATATCAGAGCTAAAGCGGAGTCCTTAGGAATTGAGTGCCTGGTGGGGGTGTTTACCCGCCCGGAGAGGGTTATCGTGCTGGCGCTGGGGCTTTTAATAAATCAGCTGGAGATTACTCTGGGGATAATAGCTGGTGTGGCGGCGGGCAAGAAACAGGAAAGCTGAGGGAGAATAATGCCGGTTATTGCTGTTGTTGGAGCTCAATGGGGGGATGAAGGCAAGGGTAAGGTAGTCGATATGCTGGCGGAAAGGGCATGGTTGGTCATCCGCTTTTCCGGCGGCGACAACGCCGGCCATACGGTAATCAATCCCATCGGAGATTTCAAGCTGCACCTTATACCCTCCGGTATATTCTACCCCGGGGTTACTTGCATTATCGGCAGCGGGACGGTTATCAATCCCGCCCGGCTGATTGAAGAGATAGAAAAGCTCAATAAGAGAAAGGTGGATACCGGTCGCCTGGTTATCAGCGACCGGGCTCACCTGGTTATGCCCTATCACCTGCTCCTCGATGGGCTGGAAGAGGAGTCGAGGGCGGGCAAGGCGATAGGGACGACGCGGCGGGGTATAGGGCCTGCCTTTGCCGACAAGGTAGCCAGGCTCGGTATAAGGGCTGGCGATATGCTAGATAAAGAGGCTTTGTTGGAACGGCTTAGCTCTGTAATTGAGTATAAGAACGCCGTACTGACTAAGATATATAGCGTTAAACCGCTATCACTGGAAGAAGTTTATCAGCAGTATTGCCAGTATGGGGAGCGCCTAGCTGGCTATATAAAAGAGACGACCACTATAATCAGGGAAGCCCAGGCCAGGGACGAGTTCATACTCCTGGAGGGAGCCCAGGGGGCTTTGCTCGACCCCGATTACGGCACCTACCCCTATACCACTTCATCATCGCCGCTGGCGGGGGGAGGCTCGCTGGGGGCGGGTATCGGTCCTACCAAGATAGACCGCGTCCTGGGGGTGTTCAAAGCCTATTGCACCCGTGTCGGCAGCGGGCCCATGCCTACCGAATTGGAAGACGAGACCGGCGACCTGATTCGTGAGCGGGCTTACGAATATGGCACCACCACCGGCAGACCGCGACGCTGCGGCTGGTTCGATGCCGTCGCCGCCGGCTTGAGTAATCAGGTCAATGGACTTACTGGGGCGGTGATTACCCGCCTTGACGTGCTTGATGCCCTGCCCGAACTGAAGATATGCGTTGCCTACAGGCTGGACGGCAGGACGATTGATTATTTCCCGTCTAGCGCCGCCACTCTGGAGAGGTGCCAGCCTGTCTATGAAAGCTTAAAGGGCTGGCAGGCCGATACCACCGGTGTCAGGGAGTTCGACGCCCTGCCCGAACAGGCTAAGAAATACATAAGCAGGCTGGAAGAGCTTATTCCCTGCCCGGTAGATCTTGTCTGCGTTGGCCCGGCAAGGGAGCAGAAGATAGAGGTCAGGCCGATAATATAGTCTGGAATAAAGCTATACTGGCAGCCTATTTCAGTGGCAGGTCTATTTTATAGCCCTTTATCGTCTCCCGTATCAGGGCGGCTGTCTTTTCGTCCGGTTCGTATAATGGTGGGCGGGGTTTGCCCACTCGGAAGCCGACTTGGTTCATAGCGTATTTAACCGGAATCGGGTTGGCGATGACGAACAGGGCGCTGATTAATGGCACCAGGTGGCGGTGAATCTCGGCGGCTTTGGCGGTGTTGCCACCGACGAAGCTGTCTACCATCTCCCTTATCTGCTTGCCGACTATATTTGAGGCAACGCTTATAACGCCGTAGCCACCCAGGGCGAGTATGGGCAGGGTGTCGACGTCGTTACCGCTCCATACGATGAAGTCATCGGCGGTGTTTTCGATAATCTTTGAGATTTCGCTGAAGTTACCGCTGGCTTCCTTGGTGCCGACGATGTTGTCTACCCGGCTCAATCTTATGGTCGTCTCGGCGGACAGGCTGACGACAGTACGCGACGGCACGTTGTATAGGATACAGGGCAGGCTGGTGCTGCTGGCGATGGCCTTGAAGTGCCGGTAGAGGCACTCTTGGGTCGGCTTGTTGTAGTAGGGGACTACCAATAGGCAGGCATCGACGCCGGTGCCCTCGGCGGCTCTGGTCGCCGTGATTGCCTCGGCGGTGCTGTTGCTGCCGGTGCCGGCGATTACCGAGCCCCGCTCACCTATGGCTGATTTAATCTCGGAGAACAGCTTGAGCTCTTCGTTGCGGACAAGCGTGGGGGATTCCCCGGTGGTGCCCACCACCACCACGCCGTCGCTCCCCGAGTCGAGCAGAGCCGAGGCTAAACGCTTTGCCTGTTCGTAGTCAACGGCGCCGTCTTCCGTAAACGGGGTTACCATGGCTGTTAAAACTCTGCCTAAGTCTTTCATCTACCTCCTCCGTTATTGAGCCAGCCCCTTTTAATCATTTCTTCGGCAATCTGGATGGTATTAAGGGCGGCTCCTTTTCTTAGATTGTCGGCTACAACCCACATAGCCAGGCCGTTGGGGTGGGAGACGTCGCGGCGGATGCGCCCGACGAAAACCTCATCGGTGCCGGCTGATGACCACGGCTGGGGGTACAGGCTGATAGCCGGGTCGTCGAGTAGCTTGACCCCGGGGGCTTGAGCTAGTATGCGATGGGCTTCATCGGGGGACATCGGTTGGGATAACTCTATGTTGATAGCCTCGCTGTGTCCGATAAATACCGGGACACGGGCGCAGGTTGCCGATATGGCGATGTCGTCGGCGTGCATAATCTTTCTCGTTTCCTCCACCATCTTCCATTCTTCCTTGGTGTAGGCGTTGTCTAGGAAGACGTCTATCTCCGGCAGTACATTGAAGGCGATCTGGTGGGGGTAGACGTGGGGGGCGGTTGCCTGCCCGTTAAGTACCTGCTTGGCCTGTGTGTTAAGCTCCCCGACCGCCGCCGAGCCGGTGCCGGAGACTGCCTGGAAGGTGGTAACTACAATGCGTTTGATAGG
>SMTZ1_10007050_pt1 | contig 11295 bp, 11 predicted proteins | sample DeeMarSWOR136_30_FD_25667 | JGI IMG/M metagenome (IMG submission 25667)
CCCCCGCTGGGGCGCAGGCAAGCTGGACATCGGCGCCGCCCTCAACGCGCCACCCAAACCGACTCCCACTCCCGCTGGCAGGCTGTTTCTGCCCCTCGTCCTCAAGCCAGCGGCCCAGTAGCCCCCCTTTCGCCTGCGCAGCCGCGTGCCCAGAATGGCACAGCGCCAACCAGCCACTGCTGACCGCGACCCGCATTTGTGCTGCTGCTGACTTTGCACTACAATAGCCGTGCGATCGTGGGGAACAATCACTGAGAGGAAGAATGCCATGTACGGGGCTGAGGATGTGCAAAAGGCCGTCATCCCTGTCGGCGGCCTGGGCACTAGGTTGCTGCCCGTCACCAAAGTGCTGCCCAAGGAATTGCTGCCAGTTGGCCGCCGGCCTGTGGTGCAGTACGTCGTCGAAGAGATGCGCGCCTCTCGTCTGGAGCACATCTGCCTGGTCACTGGCCGCAAGAATGCTCTCATCCAGGACCATTTCGACCACGATCCCGAACTCGTGCGCCACCTGCAGGACCGTGGCAGCGACGAGCTGCTGGCCGAACTCGCCTACCTGGAGTCCGGTCTGCACCTGACCTATATCCGTCAGAGCGGGCCCCAGGGCGTGGGCGATGCCCTGAGCCTGGTCGAGGACTTTGTCGGGGACAACCCATTCGTTGTCGCCCTGGGAGACTCTATCATCTGCGAGCCGGAAATCGGAGCTTTGGTGCGCAGGATGATCGACCAGCACGTCGCCTACAATGCGGCAGCTACGCTCGCCGTGCAGAGGTTGGCGGACCAGCGGCTGGCGCACCCCTTTGTCGTGCCCGCGGCACAGCCCGCCCCAGACGCCGACGGCTCGTTTGACGTCCAAGACCTCGTTCAGTCACCTGCGGCGAACGAGGCGCCCGGAGCCTGGGCGATTGCCGCGCGCTTCGTCTTGAGTCCCGTGCTGTTCCCCGCCATCCGTCGCACCAAACCAGACCGTGGCGGCGAGACCCAGCTGGTCGACGCGATTCGAATCCTTCTTCGTGATGGGGAGTGCGTACGGGCTGTTCCGCTCTCTCCCGAGCAACGGAGGCACGACGTCGGCAGCTTCCGCGGGTACTACCGCGCTTTCCTGGAATTCGCCATGTTGGATCCCCACTTTAGGAATGAGGTGCGCGCGTATTTGCAGCAAGAAGCCGCGGAACAGCACGGGGCGCAACATCCCGTACAGTGAGGGCCGGCAAGCAGCATACCTCTGCGTCACATCGCAACACAGAGAGGAACGACTTTGACAGACACACCCAAGGCTGACGCTGGCCCCAGCGACGTGGCACAGCAGCTCAGCCAGGCAATCAGCGACGTGTTCGCTGTAGAGGAGACAACCACCGGCGTCGGGGCAGGCCGCCAGGGCATCCGCTTCGGGGGTCAGCTTCTGACCGACCCGGCTCGGGCCTATGAACAGATCGCCGCACGCTTCAAGCAGTACGGCTACACCCCTGCCATGCGTCGTGCAGAAGAGCGCATATTGATTACCGCGCTGCCCGTCCTGTTCTCGGCCAAGCCTACGCATGATGTGGCTGCAATTGTGCTGTTCGCCGCCACCGTGCTTTCTGTCCTCTTTGCCGCCGCCGCGGCTGAGGCTCCCGATCTGCAGTGGATACTCAGGCACCCTTTGGCTGGACTGCCCTTTGCCGCTGGGCTGCTGTCCATTCTCGTCGCTCACGAATTCGGACACTACTTCATGGCCAGGCGGCTTGGCGTCGCGGCCAGCCTGCCCTATTTCATTCCCATGCCCATCAGCCCCTTTGGCACCATGGGAGCTGTAATCCGCACGCGAAGCCCCATGCGTAACCGGCGCCACCTGCTTGCGGTGGGAGCGGCCGGTCCGGTAGCCGGCCTTGTCGTCGCCATTCCTGCCCTCTTGGTCGGCCTGGCCCTCTCACAGGTGAAGCCCATCCCCCTGCAGGAGGGCATAATCATAGAAGGCAATTCCCTCCTGTACGCAGCGTTCAAACTGCTCATGTTCGGCCAGCTCCTGCCGCGCAATGGCTACGACGTGTTTCTTCATCCGTTGGCGTTTGCAGCCTGGGCAGGGCTGCTGGTCACCATGCTCAACCTCATCCCGGCCGGACAGCTCGACGGGGGCCACATCGCCTACGCCCTGCTGGGAGAAAGAGCGCGCTGGCTCAACCGTCTCGCCGTCTTTGCCGCCCTGGGCCTGGGTCTGCTGTGGGAGGGCTGGCTGCTCTGGGCCGCCCTTCTCCTGTTCCTCGGCCAGCGCAGCGCAGAGCCATTGGACGATGTCACGTCATTGACGCCAGGTCAGCGAGCGTTCGCCGCCGCTATGCTGATCCTGTTCGTCCTACTGTTCACGCCCATACCGATGACCGTCATCGCTCCATGACTTGGCGGCGGATCAGCGCATGGCGTCACCAGGAGTTGGAGAGATGTTTCGCAAAATGCCTTCAACTGACCCCGGCAAGATGATCGTCAGGTTTGAGCTACCCTCCGCCATCTGGGCCGACACCGTCTGCCTGGTCGGAGACTTTAACAACTGGGACGAGACCTCTCATCCGATGAGCCGAGATCGTATTGACGGCACCTGGTACATCGTTCTGGACCTGGAGCGCGGCAAGGAGTACCAGTTCCGGTACCTGGTCAATGGCAGTGAGTGGCACAATGACTGGAAAGCCGACAAGTACGTGCCCAACCCCTTCGGCGGCGCCAACTCCGTTGTGTCCACCATGCCAACACCCTCTGACGCACCCTCAGGGGAGGACGAAAGCTGAGGCCAACCCCAGTCGGCTTTCTCCCAGCGATGATCAAGTGAGCGACAATCCTTCAGGTTTGGCTAGCCGGGCACTGAGCATCCTTCGTGGCTCCGTGGCCTACGTGGCTGCTTTTCTCTTCGACACCTTTGCCGCCCTCACCGGCTTCTATTACTCCAAAAAGTACGCCGTCATAGTCCAGCGGCTTGGGCTGCGTCGGCGAGTTCCCACCGACCAGAATCGTCCGGGGCTGATCATCATCCAGGTGGATGGTTTGGCCCACGAGCACCTGCTGCAAGCGATCGACAAGGGGCGCGCGCCGAACATCAAACGGATGCTCAGCAGGGGGGATGTAGTGATCGAACGCTGGCGCTGTGGTCTGCCCAGCACCACCCCTGCTGCCCAGGCCGGCATCATGTTCGGCGAAAATGACGGCATCCCTGCCTTCCGCTGGTATGACAAGCGCAGGCAGCGTTCGATGGTCTTTAAGCTGCCCGCACTGGCCACCGCCTACCAGGCCCGGCTGGAACAGCAGAGGCCAGGCATTCTCCTCGACGGCTCCAGCTACGTGAACTTTTTTGACGGCGGCGCCTACAATTCACTTTTCACACTGAGTACCATCGAACCACACAGCTTCTTCGAGGGCGTGCGCGGAGCCGGACTTGTGGCTCTCTTCCTCCTAAACCCGCTTCGCGTTGTGCGGGTGATCTACCTCGCGATCAAGGAATACTTCACCGACGCCTTCCAGCGCATTTCCTCCCGCGTCACTGGCCGCCTGCAGTTGCCTTTTATTGGCCTCTACCCCTTTTTGCGCGTCATGAGCAACGTCATCTTCCGTGAAATCGAGACTTTCGCTGTCCTGGTGGACATCTACCGTGGTGTGCCGGCCATCTATGCCACCTACTATGGCTACGACGAGGTCGCGCACCACTTTGGCGTGGGCAGCATTGCCGCCGGACAGGCCCTGCGACACATCGACCGCTCCGTTGGGCAGATCGACCGGCTGCAGCGAGCCCACCTCAGCCGCCCGTACTGGCTCTTCCTGCTCGGCGACCACGGCCTCACCCCAAGCGAGCCCTTCTCCGAGCGCTATGGGCAGACCCTCGGTCAGCTTCTCGCTGCCGAACTGGGAAGCGGGATTGCCCTTGCCGAGATGACGGACGGTGAGCACCAGGACATGTACCAGACGCGCTTCTTGCTGGACGAGCTGAGGGCCATCGAGAAGAACCTGCGGCCTGCGGCTGCTATAGTGGCACGCCGCATCCGAGAGCTGGTTGAACGCAGGCTGGCCCTCAACAGGGACGATCTGCTCGAGTGGGACGTCCAGCGGCATCATGACTTGGTCGTCAAGAGTTCCGGCTCCCTGGCGCATGTCTACTTCAACCTCACCAACCGGCGCATGGACCTGAGCGACATCTCCGCCGCCTTCCCCGGCCTGGTCCTCAAGTTGCTGGCCCACGAGGGCATCTGGGTAGTTGTCGCGCGTGAGGGGGATCAGGTCCTGATCATGGACGAGGACAGCATTCTCACCGTCGACGCTACGGGACAGCAGCACCTGGAAGGGGACCACCCCTTCGCCAGGCTGCCAGAGCCGGACCATGCCAGCGAGCAGGTTCTGCGCATCGCGCGCTTTCCTGAGGCCGGCGATTTGGTGCTCTTTGGCAGCTACGACCCGTCGAGCGACATTGTGAGCTGCTTCGAACACCAGGTGGCTTCACACGGCGGACTCGGTGGTGCCCAGGACTATCCGGTGATCATTCACCCCCGACAGCTGGACTGGGACCTGACCACCGTGCACAACTCTCGCGATCTGTACCGCTTCTTTGCCAAGCTGCGTATGTGAGGTCCCGCTGGCGGCAGCGCCTTCTGTTCAAACAGCGCAAGCAGAAGCCGGAGGCTGGAAATGGCCATCGAACTGGAGCCCATTGGGGTGATCAAGAACGAGTTCCTGGAGCGGGTGCCCAAGGGTTGGGAGACGGTGCCTGCCCAGGTCATCATCAACCAGAAGTGGGCATCTGCACTGGACGGCGTGGAGCAGTTCTCACACTTGATCATCCTCTTCTGGCTGGACCGCATCCCTCGTCAAGAGGTCGTGACCCACATCCATCCTCAGCGCAGAGAGGATCTTCCCCTGATCGGGCTCTTCGCCACCCGCTCACCCGGTCGCCCCAATCCCATCGGCGTCCAGGTCGTGGAGTTGCTCTCCCGTCAGGGACCGACGTTGACGGTGCGCCATCTGGATGCACTGGACAACAGCCCCGTCCTCGACATCAAGCCCTACCTGCCACGCGGGGACTCTATGCCCGACGCGACCACCCCCGCCTGGGTGGAAATACTCTCCAAGCAGGACTAGCATCGGCCGGCCTCTGCGCTACCGACGTTCAGAACGACGCTCCCTGTCCCCGCCTGGCAGAACTCACCTTGCGGTGGCACTACTATCGCGGGGAGAGGGCTACGCAGTGTCTCCCGTCAAGCGGGACGGGCTGCTGCTCCTGGCAGGGCGGGGGTGAGGGGCCACTCGCCACTCGCTACCCGCTCCCCCAGCACCTACCACACGCCAGGCACCAGGCGGTAGCGCACCTGCCGGGCGTACTCTTCATAGCCCGGTAGCTCCTCCAGCAATGTCCGATCCTCCAGGGCCGTACGCACAACCAGAAGCACGCCCGTCAGAAACGCCGGCACCAGCGCCCACAGTGAGCCCAACAGCAGCCCTGTGGACACAGCAGACAGGGTGTACCCCACATAGCCCGGATGCCGCACCCAGCGGTACGGTCCACGAGTGGCAACCGTCTGACCACGGTCCATTTGGATGCGCACCATGGTCGAGAAAAAGGGGTTGGATACCATCGCCCAGGTGAAGAGCCCCTGGCCCACAAACATCAGCGCAAGCCCGGCCAGGTGTACCGCCACTCCCATCTCGGGCGACCAACCAAAGCGCTCGTCCAGGCCGGATACGATGGGGATGGCCGTCGTTGGGAGCAGGCTGAGCGCGGTGATCTTCCGGTCCCAGGGCTTGGCTTCTTCCGTTCCCTCGCCGCGCAGGGCGACGAGCTCCCTTGGCATCACCAGCGTATTGACGGCGAGAATGGCAATGCCGGCGACGATGTATGCCCAAGCCCACAGCCAGTCGAAACGCCCTGCTGTGACGAACATGCTGGCGGCCAGGAAGACGAACTGCCCAACCACCTGCACTATCCGTCTGCGGACCCTGCTGCTCAGCTCCGACCCTGCTTTGTCTTGACGGACAGAGGCATTCTGGTTCATCTGGCACCTCCTTGATCTCCTGCGGTCCCTGCAGGCAGGTGAACGGGCAACGGGACCTACGCTCTACGAAGGATATGTCGCCAGGACAGTGACGGCACCTGCCAACCACCCTCACCGCCGACGCGGATGTCGCGGCGCTGGAAGCGCCACCACGCCGTGACGGAGAAGATCGCTGCGGTAAGCAGCAGCCCTGCAACCCATTGCGGGTTGAACTCGTCAAAAGCGTCGGCTGTCTGCAGATAGTTAAGGGGAGAGAAACGGGCAACGGCCTCCAAATCTTCGTTGACCCGAGCGAGGGAGGTGACGAAATAGCTCGCCACCAACAGCGAGCCACTCACGGTCGCCGCCAGCCGCCGCGAGGGAAGCACCATGCTCAGCAGCAGCGCCAGCGCCTCGAAAAGCAGCAGCACTGCCAGCAATGACACAAAGGGCCGCAGCAGCCTGTCCCAGGCGATGCTCAGCGTGGAGAATCGCATGCCCAGCAAAAAGCCCAACCACACGATCGCCAGAATGCCTGCCGTGGCAAGCGCCAGTGCTGCCATCCGGCCCAGGAACAGTGCCGTTCGGCTCACTGGGTGGGCCATGATCAGATCCAGCGTGCCTTTTTCCTCGTCGCCAACCAGCAGACCGCTGCCCATCAGCACGGCGAAGATGCCAACCACCACCGGCATCAGGGAGAAGAACTCAAAGCTGATAAACCCCTCAGGCGTGAACATTGCCAGGGCATCCTGCGAGGCTCCGAAAAAGGCCATCAGTTCCGGCGGGTAGCTGGCCACAAGCCTGGCCACCTGCTCCTGCTGGGCCGCAATCGCGTCGTACACGGACACGATCATCAGCGCCAGCAGAGCCAGAGCGATTCCCCAGCCTAGGGTCTGTCCCCTCAAGCGGCGCAGCGAATAGCGCACCACCGTGATCATCTCAGCCCTCCTTCCTGTCGCCTTCGTAGTAGGCAAGAAAGACTTCCTCCAGCGAAGGACGCTCGGTATCGAACTCGCTGACCGGGTAGGCTGCCAGCATCTTAATCAGCCCGTCCATCTCGCCCTCAACCTGTAGCGCTACGCTGGTTGCATCATCCCGCGAGAGCACCGTCACCCCGCGCAGGCTGGCCAGCGGCTCCAGGTCCACCTCGGTCCGGAAGCGAACCCTGGCCCGGCGAAGCGTACGGTTCATCAGGGAGGCGGTCTCAGACACCTCTACGATCAGGCCCTTGCGGATGAACGCCACGCGCTCTGCCGTCTGCTGCACTTCACTCAGGATGTGTGAGGAGAAGAACACCGTTGCCCCGCCCGCTTTCGCCTCGCCCAGCAGTTTGAGCACCTCTTGCTGCATCAGCGGGTCGAGCCCGAAGGTCGGCTCATCGAGCAGCAGCAGCTCCGGACGGTGCATCAGTGACTGCAAGACCCCCACCTTGATCTTGTTACCTTTCGACAGGTTCCTGATCGGGATCTTCAGATCGAGATCGAGCCGCGCGGCGAGTTGACGCACGTGTGCCCAGTCCGCGCTGTTCCCGCGCAGCGCATTCAGATAGCGCAGCTGCTGCTCCGCTGTCAGGTTGTCGTCCAGTGCCAGCTCCCCCGGCAGGTACCCCGTGCGGGCTCGCACCGCTACCGGGTCAGCCTGGGGATTGATGCCCAACACCCGGGCCGTGCCGCCGTCGGGCCGGATCAGGTCCAGCAGACAGCGTATGGTCGTCGTTTTCCCCGCCCCGTTGGGGCCGAGGAAACCAAAGATCTCACCGCGCTCCACCGCCAAGTCAATGCCGCGCAGTGCTCGCACCCGTCCGTATGACTTGACAAGTCCTCGAACCTCAATCGCCGCTTCTCCAGCCATGCTCACCTCCTCGCATCACCCGCTACTCGCTACCCGCCTTCCCTCAATGTGACTCTCGAAAGCATGCGCGAACAGCTCCCAATCCTCTTCCCCAATCACTTCCAGCGCCCGCCTGCCCAACAGGGCCAGAACGCGGGGCAGGTACAAATCCGTGCGCAGATGGTGCTCAGCGACAAAGACCAGCAGCGGACTGCTCGTCCAGGAAGCACGTGCCTCGCTCGCTGTCAGCTGCTCGCCGATCAGTACCTCCTCGCCATCAATCACCAGGATCAGACCCAGTCCAACCGCTTGGCCGAGAGCCTGCTCAGGTGTCGCCACCACAATCACGCGGCCGCCCACCAGGTCCACTTCGCTTGTTGTGTAGACCACGACGCGCACGCCCCGCGCGATCGCCTCCAGAAGCGCCGGTTTCAGGGTGTGAAAGGTAGCCGGCAGCAGGGCAACATACGTGCGCTCGGCTGCCTGCTCGATCATCTCGACAGCCTTGGCCATGATGTTGTCGCTGCCTTCAATGTTCCATACGTAATCCAGGTCGGGTGCTTTGGCAAGCGCAGCGAGGTCACCTTTGAGCGCATCGACGAGCTGCTCGTGCTCGCGGTGCAGCTGGTCGAAGAATTCCGCTGCCGGTAGCGGTGCGTACTGTGTCGAACCACGCTTGCGCACCGTGACCACCGCCCCACGGGTGACCAGCTTGCCCATCACTTCGTAGATCATGGATCGAGGCACACCCGATAGCTTGGAGAGCTGATAACCCGTAACCGGGCTCTCCCTCAGCAGCGCCAGGTACGCCTTGGCCTCGTACTCGGAGAAGCCAATGGCCCCCAGTCTATCCATTATGTCACCATTCATGGCCTCACCGCCTCGGAGTTAGACAGCTTACTACGTCGTTAGACTACTAACTACTATACACCATTTCCACCGAATCGTCAAATCGCACGCACCCTCTGCGGGGGGTGCTTGGAAGCCCTCAAATGTGAGAGAAGGCTTGAGCATCGATTCCGATGTGCTCCTGCAGCCATTTGTGCCTGATCCGTCACGCTTTGCGCGTCCAGCCTGTGACCTGCATCGTAGCACATGATGTGCTTCGGCTCGCTTCTATCCAGCCCGCAGCGCACCGCGAAGGATCGAAACATGGGGCACAGAGACTGCTCACCTGCCTCAGAGCGATAGCAGTGCACTTTGCCGATGACCGTGGAACTGGCCTGACCCATCGGCCCTGCCGTTTTGACATTGCATCCAATCTGGTATATAATCTTGTGTACAATATGCCTTCGTGTCTGGGATGCCAATGCAAGAGCCAATGGCCACCGACGACAGCCCAAGCCTCACCGTAAGATTGGTTGCTACGCTCAAAGAGCGGATTGTTCGCTGGGAGTACCCCCCGGGGTATCGTCTGACCGAGGAGGCCCTCTGCCACGAGTTTGATGTCAGCCGCAGCCCAGTTCGCGCAGCCCTCACTGTACTGGCTGAGAAACGGCTGATCGACAAGGTGCCCCATCGGAGCTACACGGTCAAGCAGCCGGACATCCGTGAGGTAGATGAGCTGTATGCCGTGCGCCTGGCCTTGGAGTTGTATGTGGCGGAGCACTTGGCCGAGCACGGCATCCCGGAGCGAGATTGGGCAGAGCTGAGTCGTGTGTGGCAGGCGCTCCTGAAGCAGCCTCAAGGCGACAGTGAAGAGCTCAGCACCTTGGATGAGCGCTTCCACGAATCTCTGGCCGAGGCCACTGGCCACCGCACCCTTTTGCACCGGCTCCGCACGCTGAACGAGCGCCTGCATATCTTCCGTATGACCGACTTTACCACTCCCGGACGAGTTGCCAACACCTGCGTTCAGCACCTCGACATCTTAGAGCGGATCAGAGCCCGTGACCCGGACGGCGCACGCCGGGCCATGCGCTGCAACATCGAGGAAGCTCGAAACAATATCGAAAGTGCGATCAAAGAAGCGCTTGCCAGGGCCTACATTGGCCGGGGTGGCAGCCAGTAGCCTGTGTTGCAGAGGCCGGCGCCGCCCATTGGGAGGCACAGCGATGGCCAAGTGCTGGTTTGAAGCCGAGCCATATCCACTTCCGTTCGAGCCGTCAACGACCGCCCTGTTGATGATCGACATGCAGCGCGATTTCCTCGAACCCGGCGGGTTTGGGGAGGCGTTGGGCAACGACGTCTCCTTGCTGCGCAGGGCCATCGCACCCTGTCAGCGCATCCTGCAAGCGGCCCGCCAGGCTGGCCTGTTCATCGTTCACACGCGTGAAGGCCACCGCCCGGATCTGTCCGATGCGCCTCCCTCCAAGCTCAGACGGGGGAACCCAAGCGTAGGCATAGGCGACGAGGGACCCATGGGGCGTATCCTGGTGCGGGGTGAGCCGGGGCACAACATCATCCCTGAGCTTCCTCCCCTTCCAGGTGAACCAGTGGTTGACAAACCCGGCAAAGGAGCCTTCTTTGCTACCGACCTGCGCCTCATCCTAGACAATCGAGGCATCAAGACCCTGATCTGCTGCGGGGTCACCACAGAAGTCTGCGTCCAGACCACCGTCCGAGAAGCCAACGATCGTGGCTTCGACTGCATTGTGCCCTCCGACTGCGTTGCATCCTACTTCCCAGAGTTCCACAGTGCCAGCTTGGACATGATCAAAGCTCAGGGCGGCATCTTCGGCTGGGTGACTACGTCTGCAGAGATCATCAAGGCGCTGAACAAGATGGGGTCTCCAGCACAAGGGGAGACGGCAACCGATGGCTAGCCCCCAGGCACCGAACGTGATGGCGCGGGCATCCACCGCAGCGGACACCCCCCTTGTCGCGATGCGCGGCATCAGCAAGGCTTTCCCAAACGTCGTCGCCAACGACAGGGTCGATCTCGACATCTATCCAGGACAGGTCCACGCCTTGCTGGGTGAGAACGGCGCTGGCAAGAGCACACTGATGAAGATCCTCTACGGGTTCTATCGCGCCGACGCTGGCCAGATTCTGCTCAACGGCAAGCCGATCGCAATCGATTCGCCGCACAACGCGCGGGCGGTTGGCATTGGGATGCTGTTTCAGGATTTCATGCTGATCCCTGCCTTCAGCGTGGCGGAGAACATCGCCCTCTTTCTGCCGGACCTAGAGGCCATCCTCGACATTGAGAGGGTTGAGCGTCGCATCGAAGATCATTCAGAGCGCTACCACTTGGAGGTCAGGCCACAGGCGATAGTTTCGCAACTCTCCATCGGCGAGCAACAGAAGGTCGAGATCCTGAAACTGCTGCTCGCTGATGCGCGCCTGCTCATCCTGGACGAGCCAACCCGTGTGCTTGCACCGCACGAAGTAGAGGCGCTGTTTCGCGTTCTGGACAGCCTGCGCAAGGATGGCTATGCCATAATCTTCATTACCCACAAGATCAAAGAGGTGCTGCAGTGCGCCGACCGCATCACGGTCTTGCGCAGCGGGCGCGTTGCCGGAGCACTAGCGCGAGCCGAAGCGA
>SMTZ1_10007051_pt1 | contig 11294 bp, 17 predicted proteins | sample DeeMarSWOR136_30_FD_25667 | JGI IMG/M metagenome (IMG submission 25667)
AAGGCGTAAAGGATGAGTATTTCCGAAACGAAGTATTTGCTTCGAACTTTTCGAATTGTTCCGACAAAGCTTCTCGGGCAAAATTTCATGGTTGAGCCTTCGATTTTTGCCAAACTTAGCGATTATACTTCACTGAGCAAGGCAGATATTGTCTTGGACGTTGGCGCAGGCTTTGGGTTCTTGACCCGTTTTCTCGCCAACAAATGCAAAGGCGTATTGGCAGTTGAGAAGGACCCGAATGTGGCTGCAGTGCTCCGTGAACAGCTTGAAGGCTTAGCCAACGTGAAAATCATTGAGGGCGACGTGTTGAAAGCGGCGGTTCCACGCTTCAACAAAGTGGTTTCGATTCCGCCCTACCAGATTTCTTCGCGGCTGCTGTTGTGGCTTTTTGATAGAGGATTTGACTGCGCAGTTATGGTCTTTCAGAAGGAGTTTGCAGCTCGTCTTGTGGCGTCTGTGGGCAGTGAAGCTTACGGATGGCTAACGGTTGCCACTTACCACAGTGCTGAGGTTAAGCTTTTTGACACAATCCCCAAGTTCAAGTTCTATCCTCCGCCAGAAGTAGATTCAGTCATAGTGCGCTTAACGCCTTGGACAGCAGCGCCCTTTGAAGTCAAGGACAAAACGGTTTTCAGGCGGTTGGCCCGGTGTCTCTTCACGCAACGCAACAGAAAACTCGGCAACGCGCTTGTGCCTTTCATCAAGAGCACACTTAACGTTGCTAAGGAAGATGCGGAAAAAGTGGCTTGCACCGTTCAGTTTCGCGAAAAGCGCGTAAGGGAGTTGCCGCCTGAAGCTTTCGGGGAGATAGCAAATACCCTTGTCCTCTAAAAGAGTTTATTTCAGCTATTGCGCTTTCGATCTTTGGGAGAACGTTTACGAGCCCGCTGAGGACTCATTTATCTTGGCTGAAAACCTCACTGTGCAGGAAGGCGAAACTGTTCTAGACATGGGTACTGGATGCGGTATACTGGGTATACTTGCAGCTAAGAAGGCAAACGCCGTGATTGCTGTTGACATTAACCCTTACGCTGTTCGATGCGCAAAAAGAAACGCGAAACTCAACAACGTACAAAACAAAATTCACTACGTACAAGGCGACATGTTTACGCCATTAAATGAGAACCTCAAGTTTGACACGGTGCTTTTTAACGCGCCTTACTTGCCCGCGGAAGAGAGCGAAGCGATTTCTTGGATTGGACGCGCTTGGGCTGGAGGCGCTACGGGCAGGCAAGTCATTGATCGCTTCATTGTCGAGGTACCAAAACACCTGAAGCATACTGGTCGTGTTCTTCTTGTTCAGTCTACATTGGCTGATGTGAACGAGACGCTGCGCAGATTTGCGGACTACGTTGTAAACGTGAGGGTGGTTGCGGAGCAGACTTTACCGTTATTTGAGACGATAAAACTCGTAGAAGCCAAAATTTGAATAATTTTTATCAATTAATATTCATGGTGCACAAGCTATTATTAGCGGTTTTTTGGTAATCCCATACGGTGTTGAGATTGGAATCTGAAATAGTTTCTGATTCGACGACTGCAACGTCACCCAAAAGCAACATCAAGCTTATTGCAGTAATAGCTGCTGTAGCTATCGTCGTCATTGTTGGCGCTTTACTTGTCAGCGCATTCATCTCAAACCCTCAGCCTCAGGGTCAAGATGCTTGGCTTTTCAAGGGCGCGTACGCAACATACAAAGGTTCAATGGCATCTGAAGATATGGACATTGACATGTCTGGGTTATCCATGAGTTTTGATTTCAGTGTTGATTTTACTGTACGGCTGGAAGTGCTTGACTTCAACGACACACATGCACTGATTTCCACTGCATTCGAAATGAGTTCATCGTTTGGCGACATGGATGGAGAAAAGGTTGAGGACGAGAGCAGCGCGTGGGTTCCCCTTTCGGAAATGGGCTTCATGACTGATTTCGACGATGTCGATCTTACAACGAGTTATGAGTCAACGGTGAATATCGACGGCTTCGGAACTAGAAGCTGCATGGTTTACGAGTATGCAATCTCAGATGAAGGCATGGCGATGACTGTGTATGTTGACAAAGCGATCGGCTGGCCCTTGAAAATGGCGATAAGCTCAGACGAGAACGATTTGGGCCTAGATTTGCAATTGGATATAAACTTGATGGAAACAAATATACCCGCATTGAAGTAGCGCAACATAATGCGGGTCATCTGCTTTTTTTCCTAAATAAACACCAGCCTATTCGTCGTCCATTAGCCTCCTTATAATGGTTCGTTGCAATAACCTATAGGTATCTATCCGTATTGGCATTTTTCACATTCAATAGCATGTAGAAAACAGCGCTTCGCCGAGTTCCATGCAGTTCAGTGTGAATAAAGAGATTGTAGTATTCCCGGTCAGCTAGTCACGAACCGTCGTTCAGTCAATCTTATTTTAAGCTATAAATGGAGGAGAATTAACTTTCGCCGAGCAAAACAGAACACAATTATACAGTCTAAAAGGACGGTAACGTTTATTACCCGAGTTTGTCATTGCTAAAAGACGCGAAGCGGAAATATAATGGGACACCGAAAAACTCACGCCCCAAAACATGGTTCACTTGCTTATTTACCTAGGAAACGCGCCAAAAAACCAGTCGCGCGAATCCGCTACTGGCCAAAACTCGACGCAGACGCTCCTCGGCTTTTAGGCTTCACAGGTTACAAAGCGGGAATGACCTACATCTTTACGATCGAGGATCGAAAACGCAGCCCCAACTTTGGCAAAGAAGTCGTTCGTCCCGCTACAGTAATAGAAACACCCCCAATCCTCGTAATTGGCATACGCGCCTACACAAAAACCCCCTACGGGCTACAGCACTTAACCGAGGCTTGGATGAAAAACCCCCCCGCAGAACTAGACCGCACACTTGTCCTCCCAGAAAAATTCGCCACCAAAACAATGCTTCAAAACCTTGACAAGAACCTCGACAAAACCACCAACCTCCGCGTAATTACTGCTACACAACCCAAACAAACCAGCCTACCAAAAAAGAAACCCGACATAACCGAAATTGAAGTCGGCGGTGCATCCATCCCCCAGCAACTCGAATACGCAAAAACCCTACTCGGCAAAACAGTAACCGTCGAAGAAGTCTTCAAAGAAGGACAATACACAGACATCGCAGCAGTCACCACAGGTAAAGGCTTCCAAGGCCCAGTCAAACGATGGGGAGTCACCATACTCCAACACAAAGCACGAAAAACCAAACGCGGCGTCGCCACACTTGGACCTTGGAACCCCCGACACGTCAGGTACTCAGTGCCACGTGCAGGGCAAATGGGCTACCACCAGCGAACCGAATACAACAAGCGTATCCTCAAAATCGGCAAAGACGGCAAAGAAATCACCGTTAAAGGCGGCTACATACGCTACGGCACACTAAAAGGACCATACATACTCCTAGCAGGCAGCATACCAGGTACGGAAAAACGCCCCATACGCCTGCGCCACCCAGCACGACCACCAAAAGAAACACCAGAAACCCCACCTCAAATCACCTACACGTCCCTAGAATCAACCCAAGGAAAATAACGGAGACAAACCAATGCCCGTCAAAAAAACCGCAAAAATCTTCAACCTCGAAGGAAAACCCATAGGCAAAACAATGCTTCCAACTGTTTTCGACACACCTCTAAGGCCCGACGTAATAAAACGCGCCGCCCTCGCCATCCAATCCAGCAGACTCCAACCACAAGGACGCGATCCAATGGCTGGAAAGAAAACCAGTGCAGAATCCCGTGGCACAGGCATGGGAATAGCACGTATCCCTCGCGTAAAAGGTGGAGGCGGAAGAGCAGCTTTAGCTCCCAGCACAGTCGGCGGAAGGCAGCCTCACCCACCTAGGTCTGCAAAGAAGATTGTGAAGCGTATTCCCAGAAAAGAAGCCCGTTTTGCTCTGCTTTCCGCTGTAGCTGCTACGGCATCTGGAGACATTGTGGCTTCTAGAGGGCATCGAATTGAGGATGTTCCGAGTTTTCCGTTGATTGTTACCGATTCCATTGAGGAACTTGCGAAAACCAGTGATTTGAAAGCAGCGCTTACAAATTTGGGTGTTTTATCTGACCTCTATCGTGTAAAATGTAGCCGAAAAATTCGTGCTGGAAAGGGCAAACGCCGAGGTAGAAAAATGAAACAAGGCGTAGGACCTCTCATTGTGGTGGCTGAAAACAGGGGCATATTTAACGCAGCAAACAATCTTCCAGGCGTAGATGTTTCCATAGTGAAGAATCTTAACACAGAAATGTTGGCGCCAGGAACGCATCCGGGCAGATTGACCTTATGGACGAATGGCGCTATTGAACAGTTGGATAAGCTCTACGGTGGAGAAGAAGCTTAATGGATCCCTCTGATGTTATATTTTATCCGTTAATGACCGAGTCCGCTAGCCTTATGGTGGAGACGGATAACAAGCTCATGTTTGTAGTTAACGTTAAAGCTGGCAAAAGTGATGTGAAGAGGGCAGTTGAGCAGCTGTACGAGGTGAAAGTGGATAGAGTTACGATGCTCATAACTCCTCAAGGGGAAAAGAAGGCTTTCGTTAAGCTAAAACCAGAATATAAAGCATCGGATGTCGCTATCAAACTTGGTATTCTGTAAAATGATTTGGAGGCATAATTGATGGGCAAAAGGATTCGTGTTCAGAGACGTGGACGTGGTGGCTCAACTTACCGGGCTTCCACTCACAAGAGGGTAGCTCCCGCAAAATACCCACCGGGAATAACTCCGAAGGCCTCTTTTGAGACTTCAATTAACGGCGTTATTGAAGCGCTTGTTCATGACCCTGGACGTGGCTCGTCTTTGGCGTTTGTGCGGTTCGAGAATGATAAGACGTGTTACACAGTGGCTCCTGAAGGGGTTTTTGAGGGGCAGCAGATCAGTCTGGGTGGAAAAGCTTCTGCGGATGTGGGTAACATAATCCCGTTGGGAAAAATTCCAGAGGGCACTATGGTTTGCAATCTTGAGCTTCGCCCGGGCGATGGAGGAAAGATGGCTAAGGCTTCTGGTGCGTACGCCACGGTTGTGGGTCACACGCCGCAGGGAACGATGATCAAGTTGCCGTCTGGCCGCACACGGTACATTAATGATAATTGCAGGGCGACTGTTGGTGTGGTTTCTGGTGCGGGCAGAACGGAGAAGCCTTTTCTTAAGGCTGGGGAGAAGTTCCATTTGATGAAGGCGAAGGGACATAAGTATCCGAGGACTCGTGGAAGGGCGATGGTCGCTGCTGTGCACCCGTATGGTAGCAGCAAAAAAAGTGCGCGAAAGGGAACCACGGTTTCTCATGGTGCGCCTCCTGGGCAGAAAGTTGGGTTGATTGCGGCTAGGGGTGCTGGACAGAAGAAGCGTAGGAAACGGTGATAGAACGTTTAAAGCATGTAAGGATTTAATGTTGAGGTGAAGGAAAATGCCGAAAGAGTTCATGTATCGTGGTTATAGCTTGGATAGTTTGTTAAGCATGTCTATGGATGAGTTCATTAATTTGCTTCCTTCGAGACAGAGGCGAAGTTTGCTGCGGGGTTTGACGCCTGAGCAGCGGATACTGCTGGAGAAAACGCGTGAAGCCAAAGAAGCGCAGAAGAAAGGCGAAGACGCTTCAGTAAAAACTCACGTGCGAGACATGATTATTCTGCCAGAGATGGTTGGAATGAAGATTCAGGTGCACAACGGCAAAGAATTTCTCCCAGTGGCGATAAAACCAGAGATGATTGGACACTACTTGGGCGAGTTTGCCGTAACAAACAAGCCAGTCAGACATGGAACACCGGGAATCGGTGCATCACGATCTTCAATGTACGTTCCACTAAAATAAACTACCATCTTTTTTCTTCTTTTAGTTTGGCACGTTGATGCTTTCATATAGGTGTTTCCAGCCTCTTTCCAATTAGGTTTCTAATCCTCGGAAAATACTATAGCCCCCCATATATGCTATTTATAGTCTGAAGAGCTGATGTGCTCGGAAAAAATATTAGCTCTCAAATTTAAACTTGGATTGTAGGTGGGTCTGTTGATATTTAAATACAGTTGGGTTTCGCCGTAAGGTTAGGCGCTGTAGTCTCTTCCTTTCGGTTTTGAGCCTTGTGTCTTCGATTGTGGTATTTGCGGCAGTGGTATGGGTGGTGGGATATTCAGGGTTCTGGATATGAGGACGGATTCGATGAAGACTACGTTGGATATTGATTGCACGATTAGGGGCGATGGCGGCTTTTTTTCTTCATGGTCCTTGAGAGCTTTTTCGATGTCTTTCTCGTCGCCAGAAACATAAGCGCTTCCTCTCAGGCTTATCTGCGCTATGGACGGGTTATAGTTTATTGCCAAAACAAATGGGACTTCCAAGGTTCCGTCCGGCTTTTTCTCCATACCCACGATGTTTATGTTTGTGCCTATTTGGATGGGTGGAACAGGTTTTCTGATGCCCCAGAAGCGTTCGGCTGAAATGTTCGTTATTGCTACGTTAACTCTAATCATCTGAATCATCAAGATATTGCGTGTTAAGAATTTAAAACTGCTTATTGCTCAACCTGTCTGTAGCGTGTGAAACCACAGTGCCCGCAAGTGTATCGGTCTTGGTGTTTAGCCATGAAGTATCCTGGGCCGCATCTCTCACAGGTTGGACGCAGCCTCGTTACCTTCTCGCCTTCTATCTTGTACAAGGCGTGGATTCCCTTTCCTTCTTTTTTCTTCTCCGCCTTCCTTTCTGGCTTAGGCGCATATTTTTGAGGTTTTTGCTCTTCTTTTACAGCCATTTTATTCATTCTCTTCTTCCTTTGATTCTGGAGGACGGTTACGTTCTCTAATGTACCCGGGCTCGATAAATTTCGCTTGTTCTACCGTTTCATAAGCGTTAGCGATTCCGACTGCAGTGCTTGTTCCCGTCAAGGTTCGCATTTTCTTAATAAAAACCATCTCTTCCTTTATCTTCAGTTTGGTAGCTACGGCTTTTTTGACTTCCAACCGCGCAGGCGTTTTTCCCCTTGGGTCTTGCTCTACCCTGAAGTTCACTTCTTTCCGTTTTAGAAGAGGGTTTTCTTTTGTTGATACGATTTTGATTTCCATCGCTATATCACTTGTTTAGGGCGTTGAGTTCATACGGTTGCTTCTTATTTAGCTTTTCGAACGGTTTTCATCGCTTTTAGAATTTCAGCGACTTCAGCTTTTTTCTCAGAAGTGACCTTAACAACCACGATGCCCTCGTAGGGTTGTCCGTAAACAACCAACGATCTTTCTGGTGCGTAAAAAACGGCTACTATCACAAGCAAGTCTTCCTCTCCGTCCACGATTACTTGGACGTGTTCGTCACTTTCCAAAGCCTCTTTTATTGCTGCAATTGCTTCTTCAGTTATTGTTCCTTGGGGATTTTTGACGCAAACAACGTTTTTACCTGTGAATGTTTGGCGTTGTATTCTTTTTCTCATGCGTTTGTTGTCAGTAATAGAAAGTTGCGGGATTATCTGGTGTTCATGAAGGTTTCGTGATACCGTGTCTCCTACTGATACTATTTTGGGCGGTTTTTCTCGTTTCGCAATGCTTTCCATTTTTACCATTGTTTCGGCAAACGAACCCCGAATTAGCATACCGAAAGGTTCTTTAAATTTCTCACGTAGTTCTGGAGTGATCTTATAGGCAACAGTCATTTTTTCAACCTTGAACTGGCCTAGTTTTTATTATAACTATTCAATTGATGACTAGCAGCGTTAAGGCTGGAGTTAAACCTCATCTGACCTTTAACGCGTAACGACCTTTCTCTTTTATGTCCATAGCTTTTGCAATGGCCGAGTTTTCCGCGTCAAACATTATGACTATGCCACTGTAATCTTCACTTAGATTCGTTGACTTGCATTTCGGGCACACGTTTTCTTTGGTTATGAAATGGCAGTTTGTGCATGCTCTCTGGTTCATTACTTGCCCTCCTTTTCCGCGTTACCCTTTTCTTTTTCGTTTTCCGCTTGTTTTTTCTCTGCCTCTTTTGCTTTAGAAGCGTCAATCTTAAGCCACTCTAACTTGCCTAGAAAAGGTTGTCTGGCAGTAACGCCAATCTTTCCCGAACTTCCCGCCCTGCCTAGAGAAACCGCTGTTATCCTGACGCGCAGTTGGTCTCCGTTCGTCAGTTTTTTTTTGGTTTCCTTTCCCAGTAAGACTCCTTGTTTTTCATCATAAGACATGTAGTCGTCTATAAGTTGTGAAACGTGTAGCAACGCGTCTACTGGACCTATGCGTACGAACGCTCCGAAATCCGCTATTTCCACTACGTCTCCCTCCACTATCTCCTGAATAACAGGATAGAAAGCTAAAAGCGAAAACATCACTTTGTGATAAGTAGCTCCGTCACCAGGGATGATTTTTCCTATCGGGCTTACTTCAACTTTGGTTACTGCTATTACGTAGCCCATTTCCTCGTCTACGATTCCCTCATATTTCGCCTTGACTTGGTCACGCCCTACTTTTTCAAGAGGCGAGCCGAAAGTCTCAGGCGGAATGCGAATAGTATCTTGCAACTTTATAAGTTTAAACATACAGCTATATCATCCCGTCAATCTCTAGACGCGATTTTTGTCTCACATAAATCACTGGCACACTTATATCTCTTAGCCTCTGCCTTAGCTGTCTATCATTGGTAAGCACAGCAGCTTTCCACGCTTCAGCTATTCTCACTATGATATCATCTGTAAGCACTGAAGCTGGAAAATCAACTTCAACATATGTGCACTTCTCAGCCAGTTTCAGTGCATAAGCAACGTTTTTGCGCATTTTGAGTGAACCCTTTTTAGCAAGCGCCTCTAGTTCCTGTTTGACCGGAGAAAGCAAGATCAATTCAAAGCTTCTGCTCAACAAAAGGTTCAGGTCATTGAAAATGTCAATTTTAAACTGAAGCGGAACAAAAAAAGCGTTTGAGTCAAGAATCACCTTAACACTTTCTCTTTCTACTCGTGAAGACCCCATTTAGCCCAGTACTCCACTCTTTCCCTCTTCCATAGGTTCTCTGCGCGTAAAAATTGTTTGTTTTTCGCATTCTCTTTCACTTAGGCTATTCAGGGCGGCTACAAAAGCAAAACAAGTGTTTCTCTGTGTGTATTCGTAGACTTGCATATCACTTTTAAATTGCCGCTGTGTAAAAAGAGCAAAAAAAACTAATGGTTATGGTGAACGACTGTTGATTAGCGAAAAGTCATGCGGTGCCGTCGTGGTTCTGACAAACACGGCGCCTAAATACCTCCTGCTGCGTTATGAAGCTGGTCACTGGGACTTTGTAAAAGGCAACGTTGAGCCGAAGGAAAGCGAAAAAGACACAGTTATCAGAGAACTCCAAGAGGAAACAGGCATAGTTGAGGCCCGATTTATCGATGCCTTCAGAGAGAAAATAGAGTACTTCTACAGAAGGCAAGGTGCAACAATACATAAAGAGGTGATATTCTTTCTATTGGAAACCCATACTGAAACAGTGAAGTTATCCTTCGAGCATGTAGGCTTTATCTGGCTAGATTATCAACATGCTATGGAAAAGCTCACTTTCAAAAACGCCAAAGACGTTTTGCAAAAAGCCCACAAGTTATTGAAAGCCCGAGGGGTAATAAGCTCTTCTTAGTTCACCTTTGTTATGTGTGCTTCTCTAGCATTATTCCGTATCCTATGAGTCTCCAGCGAGCAGTGATTTTTCTGCTTATGGCAACTCTTGAGGACGGCGGTGCACAAATTGGTCTGCTCAAATTAATTTTGACTATATTTTTCTTTATTGACGCAACCTTACCTAGATTTACAGCGGCGCCAACGTGAAGGAGTAATAGTTCACCAGGGCTAATTTTTTCAACTTTCAAAAGCTCTTTTGTTCCCACAGCTCTCTCTAGAACGTGTGTTTCTAAAGTTAATTCAGATAATATCGGTGGAAGCAAACCTGTTTTTCCAGCTATGTTTCCGTTTAAGCCGTCTGCCTTAGAATAGGATGGGTCTAACAAGGTTCCCACACCGACTAATCCTCCGCAAGTCGCCTCTTTTATGCTTTTTTCACCGACGTGCAAACTGACTATTTCACTGATTAAAGCGTTATAGACTGTTTTGCCTTCTCTCTCAGAGCTAATGCCTGGACGTATCTCTATTTCGTCTCCAACCGCAAATTTACCTTGTGCTATAGTTCCCCCAATGATGCCGCCTTCCATCCCCTCGATGGAAGTTCCAGGTTTATTCACGTCAAAGGAACGGATAATGTACATTAGTGGAGGCTTCGTTTCATCCCTTTCAGGCGTGGGTATAATCTCCTCTATCGCATTAAGCAACACATCGATGTTTACTTCATGTTGTGCCGAAACAGGAATTATCGGCGCATTTTCTGCGACCGTTCCCCTAACGAAGCGTTTTATCTCTTCGTAGCTTTCTCGTGCTCGCTTCTCCCCAACAATGTCAATCTTGTTCTGAACGATAATTATGTTCTTTATACCAATAACTTCTGCCGCAGCCAGATGCTCTCGCGTCTGGGGTTGAGGGCACGTTTCATCAGCAGCTATCACAAGTATAGCTCCGTCCATTACAGCGGCTCCTGAAAGCATGGTCGCCATTAACGCTTCATGTCCAGGGGCATCAACGAAGCTTATGGCGCGGTCAAAAACGGCTTTTGAGGCGCAGTTGGGGCAAATAGGTTTTACCGAATAGTTACTTGGCGGTTCGCATTTGGGGCACTTGTAGATTGCCATGTCAGCGTAGCCCAGCCTTATGGTTATTCCTCTTTTCAGTTCTTCGCTGTGCCGCGACGCCCAAACGCCAGTTAACGCTTGTACCAACGTTGTTTTCCCATGGTCTACATGCCCGATGGTGCCGATGTTGACTTCTGGCTGTTTAGGAAGGGCTTTACTTGTGCTATTCATCTTCTTATCCACAAACATTCATGAATTAGTGAAGGATTAAATTATGGAAGCTAATAAGTTTTAAGCACTCAGCTTTGCGGTCCAAAACTAAGCTTCTGGGGCAGCATTTCCTTTTTTGCTCTCAGCGCGCTTTTTGGGTTTTTCCGTTATTTTCGTGTTAATCTGAACAATTTCGTCCGTTATTACGTTTCCCCGCACCGTCTTTCGCCTTCGCTCTCCTTTGTCTTGGGGATTGAAGCCAACTCCACCGCTCAACACAACATTTCGTCGGCCTCCACCATGAACATTTGACCTCATAGGAACGCCATCTCTGTCTGAACCGCCCCTTATCTGCAGTTTGTGCGCTGGCAAATCCACTACAGCGCCGTCTACTGTTTCTCCGATTTTTCTTCCGATGAACGGAACTGCGCGTGCCTCTTC
>SMTZ1_10032442_pt1 | contig 11294 bp, 11 predicted proteins | sample DeeMarSWOR136_30_FD_25667 | JGI IMG/M metagenome (IMG submission 25667)
AACAAGGTCGCATTATGTTCGACATAGACTCCCCCTTTATGTAGTTCTCTCTGCAGACAAGACAGATCCGAGTGTCGAAGCTTGGGATATGCCTGCCATTCAGCGCTACAAGAAGGATCTGGGTCCGTACCTTGGGCTGTATAGCGGGCAATGGCCAGACTATAGTGATGAACTCTACAATCGTCGAATTGCGAACAATCTTACGAATCGAACGTCAGAGCTGCATTTCTACGACAGGAACAGTGCTTTCATCTACATTGCGGGAGAAGGGTATGAGAAGTATTGGAACTATGTTGAAGATGTGATGGATCCGCCCCTCGTTCGAGCGCGTGGCGTAGTCTTCGTGATGCTGGAGCTGCAGCAGCTAATCCAGCGGTTTCTTCAGGAACTTCCAGAACTTAGAATGCAGGACATCTCCATTATTGAAGAGAAGCAGGCAGAGATCGAGAGAACGAATAGATCACTCATGCAACTGATAGCGCTAATTCGTCGGGAAGACATGGTCAATATGCGGGCGCATGCACGGGCTTTGAATGATCACCTGGTCAATCTGTTCAGAATTGAGGATGTGCTTTCCCATGTCAGCAATGAGCTGAAGTATGTTCATGAGTCTGTTCAGCTCGTTTATGAGGAGAAGAACCGAGACCTCCAAGAACGCCAAGAGCGACTCTTTCTCTACTTGAGCATCATTTTGGGCGCATCAGTCGTCACTGAGGCAGTCAACATACTGATAGCACCCTTTGAAGGAACACTGGAGTTCCTAGTGATACGGTACTCAATGGCACTCTCAATCATTGCGATGTTTGGTGTCATCCTAGTTAGAATCTTCAAGAGATAGTACAAGTACATCAGAACAAGGTCAACCTTACTGATTCGGCTTTCTCGCTGCTATGAAGGAAAGCCACCATCTCTGAAGAAAAGGGGGCTCAAGACTTCATCTGTTGATACAAGATGATCTAGGACTCACTTTGCACCTCTGTTCTTATCCAATAGAGGAAATAAAGCATCACAGGGATTCCGATTATCAACATTACCCAGAAGACCGCCCATAGCCATGAAAACACCCAGTCATTCAAAGTCCATGAATTGAAGGCAAGGTCCCAACGCCCATCTATCCAGATGATGTCCATCCGTTCTTCTTCTGGGAGTTTCATGTACCATTTGAAGTATATCACCAGGATGATCACAAATACCCAACTTGCCACCAAGAGAAGTTCCCAAAAGATCACATGCAAGAAGAATGTGACTAAGTAGCCAACTGTGAATTCTCCAAGTATGGATGGCAGGAGTCCTGTTGCTTGTGCAGTATCAATGAACCAGAGGAATACTAGGACTGCTCCGACCACGGCGGCAACAAAGACTGCTGCAAAGACTATCGTCATCTTCCAGTGTCTTTTCAGGAATCTCTTCTGTTCTTTATCTAGGAACTCTTCATTCTCATTCATTAATCCATACTCCTTCTCCAGGTTATTTGAAGAAGGAACGCTATCTCTCTAATTAATGACGTGTTTCCAGAGCAGGGTTTCTTCAGCTTCTGCGGAGAATCGTCACTGTTATTGAGGTCCTAAGTGCCTATGAATTGTGCGAGCTATTCATGTTTTCTCCTAATACATTGATGACCCTTACCGAATCAACCTCTATCTCAGTCCAAGGATTGTGGCGATATTCGCCTCTGAATCAATGACCGGCTCAATCATGCCAGTCGTCGATGTGAACAGTGTTGCAGCACCCGGACCGTGGCCAGATATGACGCAATCACTGTGCACAACTATGCAGACTGATACAGCACCCTTCTTGTAGATCCTTCCGTAGGAATGGTCAGCGTCCGTAATTGCCACTAGGTCTCCGAACCTCAGAGTGTCCAGATTGTACTCTTCCCTCGTTTCTTCGTCGAACAGCTGGATGTCGTAATCGCCGGAGTAAACTTGGTCTGCTCCAAGTCCAGAACCCATTATCTTAGCAGGAACCAGATGGGTCACGGGAACGACCAGTTTCCCATCTTTCTCATTGAGCTTCATCTTCTTCAGGAACTCTGGATCAATGTTCATGACCTTGACCTCTGGGAAGTCAGGGAGTTCCAAGCCCACGCCGTATGCCTTCACTTGTATCTTGTCGCCTATGACAAGCTTCTCCATCGTTTCTTCTGAGAAGTCAACCATGACGTGCTCTATTCCACCGTGCTTCCCGACAACAACACCCTTGTCGCCCTTGGCCTCGCCATTGACCACAATCGCAGTGTTGCCGACACATGCAAGAATGTTCAACGCGGTGTTCGGAGCTTGCTTGAAACGGGGGTCGTTTTCCTTGTTCTCAATGCTGACGCCCGGCTCAACGTGGTCCGCCTTCAGACCAACCGCGGGGTCTCCTACTCTCTTGTTGTAGGTAATCCCACCCACCCCAGGTAGAACAACTGGCTTGCCGTTCGATGATATCCGATAGGCTGACCTCGTCACAGGACTTGACACTTCACCTATGACTGAGATCTTCACAAGTTTGTCTTCGTTCGTCTTGATTGTCATGAAATAAAACCAACCGCGGAAACCGATGTAGCCGGACTCATAAGAGTGACGATTGACGTCATTATGTGGTTGAACAGTTGGAACTCAGTGTCCTGGCAATGGAAATGAGAATGACTGGCTCCAGGTTGATGATTGGATGACAAGAAAGAATGAGAGCCCCGAGCCTGTGCGACCCCGGGCCTCTAGTTTCCTCTCATGTAGCCTGACGTTTGCGAATGACTATGACACCCACAACCAACAGAATCGCTACCCCGGACCCTCCTATCAGAAGCACTAATACTGGGTCGATGGGAGGAGCAGCTAGCTCTACGGTTACACTCTCACTATTGGATAGATAAGAGAAGCCAAACGAATCTATTGCCAAAACAGCATACCAGTATGTTCCATCAGATAGTCCGGTGTCATTGTACTGACTTTCGGTCAGGCCAGAGGCGATGGCGGTCGCCGAGTCCAGATTGGACCCAGTTATCTCGCTGGAATGTCGAAATACTGTCCAGTTCTCAACAGCAACGTCATCGTTCCAGTTAACGAAGATATCACCATCCGAATCGGGGTCTGGCGTGATGTCATCCAATACTGGAATCCCTGGTGGAATCCATCCCTTCATCGGCATTGCATAGTAGTTGTACTGCGCTGAGTCCTCTTCAGGTATTCCCGTTAGCTTGCTGTTGGCGAAGACCCATCGATGAGTGCCCGGCCAGGAAGCCAAAGTTCCATAGCCCCCGACAATGATGCCGAGATGGGTGTCCATCTCATATCCTTCAAGTTCACTCTTTGGAATCTTGATCTCAAACTGGCGATGGTCGCTGGCATTGTTTGCTGACGGCCCGTATGACCAAGCGATATCGTAGTTCCTGATAGATGCATAAGGATAGACTGAATTCTGTCCTATGACTGTCGGTTGGTCAATGTAGATATCGTACTGCATGAAGTCAAAAGACGTATTGAAGGGCACATCGTTTATGCCATTCATTGAGATTCGCAGATTGGTACCAGATGTGAAGTTCTCTCTGAAGATGTCCACATTGCCGAGAATCTCAGAGGTACTAGTCCCCATTGCGCTTCTTATGTCAGGATTCAAAGCACCCTGATTGTCTGACACGCTCAAGAAGTGCTCACCAATCGTGGTGTTGTGTTTGGAACGGAACCAGAATGTGACTTCCTGTACATGTTCAACGTAGAGATCTTCAAAGATAGTGAATGAATCATAGAAATCAATGTCCAGGTCTAATCGGTAGACATAGTGTGTTCCATTGAATTCCGATTCCATGTTCAGGTATACATCATCATTCCATAGAATGTCACTCTGAGTTCCGTCTAGCTTCCCATCAACAACTATCCACTCAGAGGGCTTTACACTGGTCCACACACTGAGTCCGCTGTCTGTGAAGAAGTCAATCGTCTCATCATTATCAACGTCATGTAGAAGGGTCTCCATCCCCTTGTTCAATGCCGCTTCCCATTCAAAAGGATAGTCCCACTCGTTGTTGAAGACATCAGTTTCGTTGGTGTTCAGCCAAAGCCCGACCCACTCGCCACTCTCGTTGTTGGTTTGGTCGCTGCAAAGATCCAACGCGACATAGAGATTGTACGGATCTTCGTCAATGTACATGTAGTTGTAGCCGTCCGAGTTCTCAGGGTCGGCGTCCATGTACCACTGTATCTTGTGTGCAGGAGAACTCCATTCATCCTCTGTGATATCTCCGTCAATCACAAATGAATCGAGTGAGGAAGCAGTGTTGCTTTCTGACATCAAGAATGCATCTAATGTGTTTGAGTCATTGCTTGAATTCCCAACGACGACTGAGGATATCATCAGGAATACAACAGTTACAGTAACTCCTATTCTCTTGCCTTTCGATGCAATCATCCCTAAAACCACCAGCGCACATAATCGTGGAATTATAAGAATATGGCGTGTATCCAAGAATCAAGTCGCGCACAGTGCTGCAGCTTTGCTAGCATTACGTAGTCATCAGGCACTCTGTAGGATTCTGACTCCACCCATTCTGCCTAATTGGACCTGGAATTTCAATGACATGGAGTGGACTGGAGTCTAATCGTAGCTACTCCCGCGCATCCTGACGTAATGATACACTAAGCTTGATAACGGAGATTCGCAGCTATAACCACTGACAAAATGACTTCTAAAGGGAGCATCAGTTGAGTTGAGGGAAGCAAGGATTCTAATGCAGAACAGGGATTTCGTGCCAAGTGACAAGATAGAAGGCACTGTGGTCATCTCCAGCAAATCGACTCTCTCATGTGACCGCGTTGTCATCACCTTGCATGGAGAAGAGCATACTAGGGTCATCCGAGGGAGCAGAAAGCACAGGAGACTCTACGAAGAGGGGAGGGAACATATCTGTACGATTCACGAGCTCTCGGGCCCTGGCAGAATTGACTCTGCGGAGATTCAGTTTCCCTTTGCCTTCTCTTTGTCAGAAGGGTGTCCCAGCAGCTACTACGGAATTCACGGATGGATAAGGTACAATCTCAAGGCCCAAGTGGAGATTCCAAAAGGCTCCCCACTGGAAGCATCTGAAGAAGTCTTCGTTTTTTCACTTGGCTACCCTCAAGCTCCAAAGTCCACATCCACGTCAATCTCGGAGGATGACATCAATCTCTTGAATATCGAGCTACCAAACAATACAATCATCCTCGGACAGGATCTCCTCGTCCGGATTCTGGTGCCGAAACATGCCGAATTCCGGGGGGTTCGGGCTGAGATTCTGCATCGTGAGGTCGTGACGCCAGAGGGCTACGAAACTGACACTCGGACTGCCTTCTCAAGATGGTACACAAAGAAGGAAGACCTCCAACGAGAAGAGTGGATAGACGTCACGCTGAAGAGTTCGCCAAACTGGCCTATCTCCTTCAGGTCGGACCTCATCAGAAGTCAATATCTCTTGAAAGTCACTCTGGATATTCCATGGCGATTTGACAAGAGCGTCGAGATTCCTATTCAAGCAATTCTGCAATCGATGCCAAGATAGGTGACTTCCCTAGGCGCTCATGGTCTTCGAGTTTATAGTGGGGAAATCCAGACGGACCTAGAGGAAATGTCAATATTTTTCTACTAGCATTGTATGGGGGTTGAATCGTTCTCATTGGTCTGTCAGCTTCTTCCAGATAATCAAAGAGTGAGGTGCCAAATGTGCGCATACTAAAGATGAAGTCAAGCTTCCTGCGAGAATTCCTCATGAGTCTTGAGAGTTTTGGAACTCTATATGGTCCGAAACATCAGAATGGAATTCTAACATACGGTCCGATTACGAAATACGATGATCTTGTTCTCGATGGAGAGAACACTCTAATCCCGTTGAAGAAGCTATTCCATCCCCGGATTATTCAATCTTTGAGAAGCGAGTAATCATAGGCGTCCATCCATGCGAGATTCACGGAATACTGAAGCTTGATGAAGTGTTCCTTGCAAATCCTCCAGACCCGTACTATGAAGGTCTGAGGAAGAGTTCAGCAATCATCGGCTTCTCGTGCCTTCCAAATGAGAGCGCCCTTTGTAGGTCCACCGGAACAGACATCGTAGAAGAAGGGTTCGACCTCTTCTTTGTAGACCTTGCTGATTTCTATCTAGTATGGGTTGGATCCAGTATTGGACACGACATGATTCTGGAGAAGGAGGACTACTTTGATGAGAACGTCACTCATGATGACATTCAGACATATGTCGAGTGGCGTGAGAACCGCAATATGATGTTCAAGAGGTCTTTCAACTTTCGAGATATGCCGGACATCATTGAACTGAGCTATAAGAGCGAGATATGGGACTACTTCGCAAACAAATGCCTGTCATGTGGGCAATGTTCTATGGTGTGTCCGACGTGCAACTGCTACAACGTGATAGACATCCTAGACCTCTCAACAGAAACATCGGGGCGAAGAGAAAGGGTTTGGGACAGCTGCATGTTTGTAGACTACAGCCTGGTGGCAGGAGGTCATAACTTCAGAGGTGACCGGGCAGACCGGTTAAAGCTTTGGTATACTCACAAGCTCAAGGCATTTGCACACGAATATGGATCTCCTGGCTGTGTGGGTTGTGGCCGGTGTGTCGATACCTGCCCAGTCGACATCAATGTACTAACGGTATCTGAAGCATTAACAAGATGTGAGGTGCCCGGAGAATGACAGAAACCCAGAATATTGAGAACCCATTTCAGCCAGAACCGGCCAGGATTGTGAGGCAATACGACCTCATCAAAGACCATCGGTTCTTTCAGATTCGCTTCACTGACATGGAGAGGGCTATGTCATTCAAGTACAAGCCAGGTCAATTCGCGATGCTTTCAATCCCAGGAGTCGGTGAGGCCCCATTTTCAATCTCATCCACACCCAGCAGACCCGGTATACTTGAGATGGGCATTAGAAGAACAGGCAAACTGACTGAATCACTTTTCAGAAAGAAGGACAATGACATTGTGTTTGTACGTGGCCCATATGGCAATGGTTTCAAGATAGAACCGATGGTAGAACGCGACATAGTCATCGTGGCCGGCGGCCTGGGAGTAATTCCTCTGCGGTCAATTCTGTACTACGTTCTTGACAATCGAGATCAGTTCGACGAGCTCTTCTTTCTCTATGGGGCAAGGAACCCCAATGAATTCCTGTTTAGGAACGAGTTCTTCCAGATCAAGGATCGAGATGACATTGACTGTTTCTACACAGTTGACAAAGACACTACTGGAACCTGGACTGAGAGCACTGGAGTAGTCACCAAGTTATTCGCCAAGCTACCTGAGATTGACCCACAGACCACCACTGCAGTGGTCTGCGGACCTCCAGTGATGTACAAGTTCGTAATTCAAGAGCTGCTCAAGCTGAGGATACCCAAGAATATGATCCAAATGACCCTCGAGCGCAGGATGAAGTGTGGCATCGGAAAGTGTGGCCACTGTGCTCTTGACCATATATACACGTGTATCGACGGACCCGTGTTCACTTACTGGGATACGTTGCACTTTCGGGAGCTGATTTGAGATGTCTGAGAGAAAGAAGAAGACAAGTGCGAAACCTAGATTGGGAGTCTATGGTTTCACAGGCTGTGCAGGTGACCAGCTCCTGATACTTCACACTGAAGATCAGATTCTCAATCTTTTCGAGGCAGCTGATATCAGGTCCTTTGTGATGGCTTCCTCAAACCCGGTCGAAGAGAATCTGGATGTGGCCTTCGTAGAAGGCAGCATTAGCACTGAGGAAGAAGAAGAGCACATAAAGGAAATCAGGCAACGAGCGCAGATCGTCGTCGCCTTAGGAAACTGCGCCGTTTCTGGTGGGCCGCAAGCAATGTTTGCGCGTGACGGGAGCTTCGCTAAGCGCCTGAAAGATGTCTATGGTGATGTGGAGTTCATCACAGACCCCGTTGAGGCCACACCAATCGACCAAGTAATTACCGTAGACTACTATTTGCCTGGGTGCCCGATCAGCCAACAACAAACCATGGCTCTTATCGCCAGGTTGATACATGGTGCCGAACCTGAGGACTTCCTCCACCCAGTCTGCCACGAGTGCAAATTGAACGAGAACAAGTGCCTTCTCTTAGAGAAGAAGTTCTGCTTGGGGGCGGTGACAGCAGGAGGATGCGGCTCCGCTTGTCCAAATCTTGGTCTACCCTGCGTTGGCTGTTGGGGACCGAACAGGGATGGCAACTTCGAAGAGCAATTCAGATTGCTGGAGAGTTTTGGTATCTCTTTCGAGGACGTGATGCAAAGAGTTCGCAACTACGGAGGCCACAAGATTCTGGATTATATCGGCGAAATCAAGAGCACAAACGGGTGATAGCATGAAAGAGAGCGAGAGAATAGACATCAAACCGCTTGCAAGGGTTGAAGGCAACGGCGGCATCAAAGTTGAGATATCCGACAATAGAATCACGAATGTAGAAGTACAGATCCTCGAAGGTCCGCGGCTTTTCGAAACGTTGGTTATCGGCAAGACTCCTGAGGAGAATCTCAGTCTTGTACCAAGAATCTGCGCAATCTGCAACCTATCTCACAAGTATGCAAGCCTACGTGCATTAGAGAAGGCACTCGACCTTGAGATTCCGGAGGCTACAGACGCATTCCGACACCTCATGCACCATGGTGAGATCATAGAGAGTCATAGCCTTCACATCTACTTTCTAGCCTTGCCTGACTTCTTTGGCTACGACAATGCGGTGGAAATGGCAAAGGAGCATGGCGACTTGGTGACCGGAGCCCTGCAGATGAAAGCTTTTGGGAACAAGATAATGAAACTGATAGGAGGGCGAATGATACATGGTGAGAACCCAATCTTAGGTGGCTTCGGAAGGTTGCCGCAGAGGGAGGTATTGCTCTCTATCCAAAGTGAAGCAAGAGAGCTTCTTGGTTTCGCCATGAACACAGTTGATACCTTGGAGGGGCTCGAAATCCAAGAGCACATGGAGCGAGATACGCAGTTCTTGTGCTGCAAACCTCCACATGATGGCTATGACTACTACGGAGATGAGCTAATCACATCCGATGGGAAGGAGCATCCTGCCAAGGACTACAAGAACGTGATTCAGGAACGAGTTGTTAGCCATAGCTTTGCCAAGCGTAGCACATACAATGGAAGGCCATTCTCAGTGGGAGCGCTAGCGAGGGTCCTTCTGCTGGGAAACCGACTGAAGGGTGAGGCGAGGAAGGCATACGAGAAGCTCTACAACGAAAGATGGCATCGGAATCCGTTATACAATAATCATGCTCAAGCAATCGAGCAGGTCTTCTCACTTGAGGGGGTCATTGAAACAGTGAATCAATTGCTTGATATGGAATCGCCTGAGATTGCAGAGCCAAGACGGAGTAGCGGCATTGGAACCGGGGCGGTGGAAGCACCGAGAGGGACACTAATACACCACTACGAGATAAAGAATGGAAGGACTGCATATGCTGACTATGTAACTCCCACCGCGATGTTTCTGGATGACATAGAGGCGTTCATCCGTGAGAGCGGAGAAAACTTGCTCTCATCCAGGACAACTGACAACATTGAACTGCAGTTCGAGATGATTGCACGAGCATACGACCCGTGTATCAGTTGCAGTGCCCACCTCGTGACTGTAGAATACAAGTGAGCTGTTCAGGTGTCAGCCCTATCTGGTCTAAGGAGGAAGACTATGCCCATAGAGAGGGCTATGCCCACTACTTGACAACCCTCTTGTCAAGCCAAGCGAACATGTCTGCCAGGAGTTCTTCGCCGCCCGGCTCTTCGAACGGCTCATGGTAGAGACCCGGGTACATCTTGAACGTTTTGTCCTCAGATGCAATGTTGTCAAAGAACTCCTTGTTCTTCTCAGGTATCAGGATAAGGTCTTCCTCACTCTGCTGTACAATGACAGGTATTCTGATCTTGTAGGCGGAGTTGAAACCCTCTGCACGGGCCTTCATACCTTCAGCGCCGAACCTTGGAGTACACTCATGGATGCGAAGTGGGTCTTCCCTGTTTCTCCTCACAACTTCAGGATTCCTAGAGATTTTGTCGAGATTCAAGCCCATATTGAACTTGTTCTTAACGTTCACTCTAGATAATAGCCTAGCTACTGCACGAGTGCCAGCCCCCATCTCCAGTTTCTCAGAAACAGCAGGACAAGGCGTAATCATTCCGTTGAGTTGGTCCCCGTATTTCATGCTGTACAGAGCTGCGACCAAACCACCAAATGAATGGCCAAACATGTATGTCTGAAGCCCCTCGAAACGGTCCTTCATGTGGGCCACGAAATTGTTCACATCCTCAATTATCTCACCAAAACTCTCTACGTGTCCTTTGATCCCGTCGTAATGTCCGAATCCTCTGAGATCAGGGGCCATAAAGGCATAGCCGCGTTCTGCAAAAGACTCACCTATGAACGAGATAGTACCACTATGTGCACCCAGTCCATGAATGCCGACTACCAGAGCGGACTGATACAAGTCCCTCTTTACGTTACCGATTCCCCACTCGGCGGCCGGATTGCTCCGAAGGCTGCTGCATTTGATAACACATGCAGCTTATATGTTGGGAGCAATCTCACCTCGATTCGACGGATTTGGAACAAGGTGATAACGATTGGATAGCATGAAGATCTATGTGGCAGGCCCCTACACCGCGCCAACAATGGAGGAGATGGAAGAGAACGTCCAGAGGGCGATTGATGCCGGGATTGAGTTGTGGAGGAAGGGGCATTTCCCTCTGATTCCGCATCTACTACACTGGGTTGACCTTCGTGCTGAAGAACTTGGTGTGCCAATGGGATGGAGCGACTACATGCTCTGGGATGCACCGTGGCTAGATCACTGTGACGCTCTTCTCCTTGTCGCCGAGTCGAAAGGGGCTCTGATAGAACTCGAACATGCGTCCAGGAAGGGGATGACCATTTTCAGGTCAATGGACGAGGTGCCTGCAGTCAAGAGAGCATCAACTTGGGCTGACGTTCATCTAGCAGATCATTAGGTATACTGTTCCGCGGAAGTCAGAACTCACCCGAAGGGGTCGGTCCTGTCGCCAAGCCCCCCTCTTCCCGACAATCGGAGTGGGACAACCACGCTTCTGTCAAGTCGCATGGGTATGTCAAGGGTGACCTTCAGACGATGAGTATAGTCGATTAGTTCGGTCTTGAAAGAGCTCTTCCAACTAGGTTCAGTTTGAATAGTCATCTCCATCCAAGAGTCCCGTCTAAGATGATCATCTTCGATGTAGGATGTGGCTAGGACATTCTCGGCGTCGCGTGCGTGTCCTTTTGGTGCGACATGCTCATAGCCGATAATCTCAGCGCGCACCCCT
>SMTZ1_10007054_pt1 | contig 11293 bp, 4 predicted proteins | sample DeeMarSWOR136_30_FD_25667 | JGI IMG/M metagenome (IMG submission 25667)
AATTGAGAAAAGGCCGCTGGTTCTGGAGTCTTTACCAGAATTTGCCCGGGGCCGGGCTGGGGAGCCGGTAAATCCTCCAGAACCAGCGGCCTTTTCTCAATTGGCGCCGTATTCTTAAGTATCATTGCCTTCATTTCTCATTCCTCATTTCAGCTTTTTACTTGCTTTATTTCATCGCGGTCTCATCAGTGTATCTTATGCCGTCCGCTCCGAATTGATCTACTACAGCGGTACCGATGCAGCTTGCGAGGAATTTTGATTTTAGTCTGTTCATTCTCATTTATGTTAACGGCCCGCAATTCGATTTTCAACGTCTGCCCTGGAGTTGCAGCCGAGTTTTTGTCACTTCCGCCTGCACCTGCTCCGGAGTAAGCAGTTCTATCTGCCCGTTCACTCGCAATATATTGCAGCGTCCTTCATGGACGGGTTTTAGTTCGTAAACTAAAACATTTTGGCCGGGTGTGTTCTCATTCTGGCCGGGGATATAAAGGTATTGCCCCCCATCAGCGGCCGAACAACGCAATAGTTGTGGGTCAGCACCCCAATCTACCAGTGTTTTCAGCGAAGGTGGAAAGCTCCCCTTTTCTATTGCATATATTCGTAAGCTCTGCCGAATAGTATTCAGGTTCATTTGACACTGGAGGGCCGTGGCCTTGCGTTTTGTATCTATCATCGCCCCGGTATATTGACTGCCTGCATCTCCCACGCTTTTAACAACCCACCAGATCGCAAAGCCGATAAGGCCTATGAAAATTAAAGATACGATAATGCCAATAAGCTTTCCGACGTCCACACTCCCTCGTTGGGCTGATGAAGACTTGTGACGAAAAGGCCATAGTCCGAAGGATTCTCTATTTAATCTTATCATGGTTTCATCCTCTCATTGATATTCACATATTGGTTTTCATTTGCATCATTTATTTTAACCGGCTTGATAGTCAATGCAGGTAAAGGCAGTCCAAGTAAAGCATAAAGTAATGCGACTAAAGGCAATATAACCGTCTGGAATCCTCCAAGCAGCAAAAAAGCTATAAGGACAAATATCCCGTATCGGCCAAACTTGTAATATGCGTTAATTGCCTCAGGAGATTTCAATAGTGTATATACTAACCGGGAGCCATCCAGGGGCGGTATCGGAATTAAGTTGAACACGGCCAGGATAATATTAAAAAGTATTGCCAGCAATACAAAACTGCCTAAAAGAGGCAGCTTTTCAAGGCTGAGGAGGTGAAAAGTGCCTGTTAAGAAAAAAGCCAATAGTATATTAGCAAGAGGACCTGCAGCAGCTACAAAAAAGATTTGCCTTTTGGTCAGAATCGAGAAATTAACGGGTATTGGTTTTGCCCAGCCGAAACTTATAAGAATGGGCATAATAATCGTACCTAACAGGCTAATATGGGCCAGGGGATTCAGAGTCAGGCGTCCCATACTTTTAGCTGTATCATCGCCATATTTATATGCTACCCAGGCATGAGCATATTCGTGAATAGTCAAAGATGGAAGAAAAATAGGGAGAACAAGTAAATAGGTTAAAGCTCGGTTGGCAAACATTGCATCAAATATTATAAAAATAAAATGGTTTTTCGTTTAAGAGACACCAAGATGATCTCTGTATCTGTTTTAACATATCCAGAACAACTCAAATTTTCTCTACCCATGAATAATCTCGATATTATCTAAACTACCCAACATTCTATTGGCAAGTGTAAGATACTGAATTTTATTTGGATCATGACCTAATAATTCACTGCCTACGGCATCAATTGCCACAGGGTCGAAACTTGCAAGTATCAGCCCGAGATTCCTGGATCTACCTGACAGGTGCGTTCCGCTAAGTGCTATTGAAGCATCCACCAAGCAAAGGTCAGGTTTTTTGTACAGGCACATATCTACAACCGACTTGTGAGTTGAAGGGGAATGTAATTTTGATTTATTCCAGGAACCACGATAAAAGGGGGCCGGGGCAATGCCAAACATATTTTTCATGGCGACAGTGGTTACGGTGAAGCAGTGGTCTTTAAGCACAGGCAACGAGATAACGAAGGCTTCTTTGACAATCTCCGGGATATAAACTTGTTTTAGCTGAAGGGTATCTTTGTTCTTGAGTACAATGGCTTTATCTTCATTAAAGTCAATCAGTCTGATGCCGTATTTGTCGGCCAGCCTGGTGTAACCGTTGGCTCTGAAGATGTCTATGGTGATGCCGCTCCCACAGCCCTCGCCGATGGCAATTTCTGCTTTGCTGTGTGATTTGCAATATTTGTAAGCCGCCTCGACGGCTTTTACGTTGGTAGTTACCGGCGGGGGGTCGGCGTTCGTGAGGTTCGGCTTGATAATAATCAACCCTGTTTGGGGTAATTTGCCGGCTGCTTTTATCAAGTCGAGGGCCTTTGCGACACTCGTTTCATAATCGGTAAATTTGACCTTGGCCACTATGCTCATTGGATTTTTACTGTCCTTTCAATTAAAAAACATCCTACACCAAAGCAAAGTTTCGGTCAACCAGCCTTATAAAGTGATGACTTGGTTTGTGAAAAGAGGTTTATTTAAAAGCACATAGGAGATATCTGAAAGGTTCCCCACAGTCTTTGGGGTAGTTATCGGAACAAAAAAGGTTGATTTGACTGTTCTAAATATGTTAAAATGAGTTAAATTGAATATTTTTTAACCTCGACTTTAGGACCTGTGTTTTAAGGGATCCCATTATAGCATCAGATAAAAAGGAATTTGCGTTATCTTGTGATATTAGCTACCTGGGATTACCGCGATAAATATGGGAATATTTACGTTATAAGGGGCTGTTCAGACGCAAGATGTTGCGTTTTGTGGGCCCCGCATTAAATGTAATTGGTTGATTTGAATAGATCGCATGTGGGCCTGTTCTGTCGCAGGATTCAGGTAAAATCAATCCAACGAGAAGAAAAAAGGATTATAGCCGGAAAACATCAGTGAGGAAGGAAATAATTATATGTCCATATCTTTGAGAATCTCGTTATCCCGTTGTCCACTGGGGGACGCCTTACGGCGGGGACGCCTTACGGCGTTAGCACTGGTATTGATAGCTTTTTCAGCCGTTTCAGGTGATGCCCAGACCATACTGATAGGCGATCTGGACGGTAACTACAGGATTGATAACGAAGATTTGCGTATTTTTGCAAGGCAGTGGCTGGATGAGGATTGCCTTACCCCGGGCTGCGATTCGGACTTTGATAACATTGATGGGGTCAACATGGCCGACCTGGCTATACTGTCAAAAAACTGGAAGAAAGAGGAACTACATCTGGTCATTAGCGAGATTATGGCAAGCAACGACAGCGAGGAGCCGCTTGAAGAAGGTGAATTGCTGGATTCGGATGGGGATTCCTCCGACTGGATTGAGATTTACAATCCCATGGACGCTTCTGTTAATCTGGAAGGCTGGTCTCTGGTTTACGAGGATGACGCCAATCAGGCCCAGTGGTACTTCCCGGCTTATGAGCTTGGTGCCGGTGAGTTTCTGGTTGTATTCGCATCGTATAAAAACCGATTGGATCCGAACGAAATGCATACCAATTTCGAACTCAACATGGATGGGGCATATCTTGCATTGGTGGGTCCCGACGGCAATACTGTTATTCACGAATTTGCGCCGCAGTATCCCCGGCAGTTGACTAACATCTCGTATGGTCTTTCACAGTATGCCAAGGCGCTTGTTCCGAGTGGAGGAACAGCAACCTATCATGTACCAACCAGTGGTGATGCGGCTTTGGGAACGACTTGGGCAGATTTGGATTTTGATGACTCTCAATGGGAGGTCGGAAAGACCTGTATTGGCTTTGGCTTTGGAGATGTGCCGATGACCGCCTACAACGATGTTGTCTATGGCGGTGGCCAGTACATCGCCAGCAACGTTACGACCTATGGTCTTTCGGCATCGGGATCATTGGTAGATCAGGCCACGGGTGATTATATGGGAGTAACGGTGGCGATAACTCAGAGCGGCGGCGTAACGATGCAGCCGGATCCTACTTATGGTGGAAGTGACTGCGCTGTGGGCACCGATGCCTATAACACATTCGGCGGGATTGCTGATATGACCGGCGTGTTGCTTTATGGAGATGTTGGCTGGTGGGTTGAGCTAAACTTTACGGATCTGGATCCGGGTACAGAGTATACCTTTGCCACCTCCGCCTGTCGTGGCAATCCTACCTATACCGACCGCTGGGCGATTTATACCCTTACCGGTGCTGATACTTACACAAACGCCAGTACCAGCGGTGTGGATGTCCTTGCTGAAAACAGTGTAAGGTTCAATACTGGAGATAATTACAGCGACGGTTTTGTTGCCCGGTGGACAGGCATAACGGCATCCGACGGCAGCTTTACGGTCCATGCTGAAGCAGATCCCAGCAGTTCCGAAAGCCGTAAGGCCTATTCCTTTGACGTCTTTATGCTTGAAGGAGGTTTTCAGGGCACCGATGTAGAAGACGATATGCTGGGTGTCAACGCCTCGCTGTGGATGCGTACCGAGTTTGTGCTGGAAGAAGGGGAGTCGGAAATTTTTGATTCGTTAACATTGCGGATGAAGTATGAAGACGGCTTTGTTGCTTATCTCAACGGCAAGAAGGTTGACGGTAAAAATGCACCTGACCCTGTACAATGGAACTCAACGGCTCTGAGCGACCGCCCCATGGAGGATGCCTTGGTTTTCGAGATTATTAATCTTACGGCTTATATAAACGCGTTGCAGGATGGCAGGAATGTGTTAGCTATACACGGGCTCAATGACATTGCTACCGACCCAAATTTTCTTATTCTTCCTGAGCTGGATGCTGCCAGCAACATGACTATCCCGCAGTACTTCACACAACCGACACCGGGAAAGTTCAACGTTTCCGGTGCAACAGGAATTGTTAGTGATGTCTGGTTCAGCCATGAGCGTGGTTTTTATGACACAGGCTTTGAGTTAATCCTATCAACAGCACTTGACGACGCGGAGATCCGGTACACGACTGATGGTTCAAGACCTACGATAACTCATGGAAATACTTATACCGCTCCTATCGACATTAGTTCGACTTCCACGATACGAGCAGTTGCGGTCAAGCCGGGCTGGCTTGACTCCGATGTCGAGACACATACTTACATCTTTCTCGACGATGTCATTACACAGTCACTTAGTGGTGAGGTTCCACCCGGCTGGCCGCCAAGCGGTGTTAATGGTCAGACCATGCAGTATGGTATGGATCCCGCTATTGTCAACGATCCGGTTTGGGGGCCTCAGCTCAAGAGTGCCCTGACGGCAATTCCTACAATGTCTGTTGTAACCGATCTTGACAACCTGTTTGATTCCTCGATTGGCATTTATGTCAATGCAGGTTACCACGGTTATGAATGGGAAAGGCCGACCTCGCTGGAGCTTATTTATCCTCCCAATCTCGAGGGGGCGGGATTTCCTGACCTCGTGCCTATTCCTGATGGTGCCGGAGGAGTGCGTCAGGGACTGTCTGCCGATATGCGAGGAGGTTTCCAGATTGATGCGGGTATAAGAATCCGAGGGGGCTTCAGCCGTAGCGATGGCAATCCCAAGCACGCCTTTAGGCTCTTCTTCCGTAACGAATATGGAGCAGGAAAACTTCGATATCCACTATTCGGCGATGAAGGCGTTGACGGATTTGACAAGGTTGACCTTCGTACGTCCCAGAACTATTCCTGGAGTTTTCAGAATGACTCATATAATACGTTGTGTCGCGATGTCTGGGCACGCGACACTCAGGGACAAATGGGGCAGGCCTACACAAGAAGCCGGTATTATCACCTCTATATAAACGGCCAGTACTGGGGTGTCTTCCAGACCCAGGAGCGGCCGGAAGCAGCCTATGGCGCATCTTATTTCGGCGGCGACCGTGAGGAATGGGATTGTGTCAAAGCTACAGGTCCTAACGCCGGCTACACAATCGAGGCTACAGATGGCATGCTTGATGACTGGCAGGACCTCTGGGAGCTTACCAATAACCTGCCCGGCGCTACAGTTTCGCAGCGAACGGCACTCTATTTTCAAATGCGGGGACTTAACACGGATGGTACGAGAAATCCGAGTTATCCTGTTTTGCTTGATGTGGATAACCTCATTAACTATATGATAATGGTCTTTTATGACGGCGACCTGGATGCACCGGTTTCCTGGTTTTTGGGCAACGATCGAACAAACAACTGGTACGGCATCCGCTACCGACCGGGTGAAGAAGGATTCAGATACTTTGTTCACGATGCAGAACACATTATGAAAGCGGCCGAGCGTACAAACGGAGGTGTTGTCAATCGGACCGGCCCATGGGTCGCCGGCCTGTATTTCCAGTACAGCAATCCGCAGTGGATTCATCAGAGATTGATGCTCATCCCGGAGTACCGCTTACGTTTTGCCGACCACGCACATAAACATCTGTTCAATAGCGGCCTTTTGACGACAGATGAGGCTATCGAACGTTTCCAGGCCCGCGCTGCGCAAATCGATTTGGCGATTATCGCAGAGTCGGCCCGTTGGGGAAATGCCTCGCTCAATAAAAATACGTGGCTGAGTGCGATTAATAACGAAGTCACCGGTTTCTTCCCCACCCGCGCCGGGACTGTTGTTAGCCAGCTAAAGACTACAACGCTCTATGACGGACATGCAGTCGCCCCGCTCTATCCGAGCGTTAGTGCCCCCACGTTCAACCAGCATGGCGGGGAGGTTGCCAGCGGATTCTATCTGACAATAAACGCTTCGTCCGGTACCATCTATTACACCCTCGACGGCTCCGATCCGCGCGAGCCTATCACCGGAAATCCTATCGGAACACAATATGGCGGTCAGATTACATTGAACAAGAGCACACACGTCAAGGCACGCGTGCTAAGCGGCGGCACATGGAGCGCATTGAACGAAGCGATATTTGCCATCGGCCCGGTTGCAGATTACCTGCGTATTACCGAGATTATGTACCATCCGAAGGACACCGGCGATCCAAGTGATCCAAACGAGGAATTCATTGAGCTGAAAAACATAGGAAAAGATACACTGAGTATAAATCTTGTAAGATTTACCGAGGGAATCGATTTCACCTTCCCGGATATCGACCTTGCTCCCGATGAATGTGTTGTAGTTGTGAAAGAGCAGGGTGCATTCAAAGCACAATACGGCACATCGGTCAATGTAGCAGGTCAGTATACCGGCAGCCTGGCCAATAATGGAGAACGGATTAAGCTGGTGGACGCTATCGGCCGAACGATTCTGGATTTTCAGTATAAGGATGGCTGGCATCAAATCACCGACGGCGATGGCTTCTCTCTGACTATCATAGACCCAACCGACAAAGCCCTGTATGGTTCAGAACAGGGCCTGATTGCGCACTGGAAGCTCGATGATGATCCCGGTAGCAGCATCGCATTAGACAGCGCCGGCACGAATGACGGTGACCTTAATGGAGATCCGGCCTGGACAGCCGGCAAGATTGACGGAGCCTTGAGCTTTGATGGTGACGGCGATTATGTTTCTCTCGATCCCATCTCTGCTTTAGCGGGGGACAATTTCACTGTACAGGCATGGGTGAATGTGGATGAGTCTGCCGGAGTTTGGAATCCCGTGATGATGCAACATGATTTGAGTAATGATGGCTGCTATTTCTATGTTTCTAATGACAGACCTTCATTTTATATTGTTGACGATTCGGGTTTCGCTCAGGCGGCTTCGCTCGAAGTAATTAACTCAGACCAATGGTATCATATTGCTGCAACCAATGATGGTTCGGACCTGAAACTGTTCGTTGATGGACAGTTGAAGGCTACTGCATCCTCTGATGATTTGACAGGTGTTAATTTCGATGCATATATTGGCTGCGAACCGGTGTCCCTGCTCTATTACACGGGCCTGATAGACGATGTTCGCATCTACAATCGAGCATTGAGTGTGAATGAGTTTCAGGACATAGCCGACCCGATAGGCCGCTGGAGTCGGAAAAGCTCCTGGCGTCCGAGTGTATATCGCAACGGCACACCCGGGGCCGATGACAGCGGGATTCTGCCCAATCCCGGTGCCGTGGTCGTCAACGAGGTTATGTCACATTCAAATGAAGGCCCCGACTGGATTGAACTTTACAATACGACGGGCGAATCCATAAATATCGGCGGCTGGTTTCTCAGTGACAATGACGGAGATGAGCCGAATTTGATGAAGTACAGGATAGCCGATGGTACGATTATCTACGCGGACGATTATCTGGTGTTCTATGAGGACACAGACTTCAATAATCTTAGTGATCCCGGCTGTCTTGTGCCTTTTGCTTTAAGCGAAAACGGTGAGGAGGCATGTTTGTCCTCGTATCTGGACACGAACGGCATGTTGACCGGCTACAGGGAAGTGGAGGATTTCGGAGCTTCTGCAACCAATGTATCTCTTGGCCGATATTTCAAGAGCAGTACCGGCAATTACAATTTTGTGGCGATGGACTACAGTACGCCGGATTCGAATAATGCTTATCCGATGGTTTGGCCTGTGGTGATTAACGAGATTATGTACAATCCGCCGACCGGCAATCAGAAAGAGGAGTATATTGAGCTGTACAACACTACGGGAGTACCTCAAACATTATTCCGCTTTGAGGGTAAAAACAAACCCTGGAAGTTCACCGATGGTGTTGATTATACCTTCTCTGAGAGCCCTCCGGTCACAATACTACCTCACAGTTATCTGTTGTTAGTGAAAGATAAGGCGGCGTTTACTGCCAGATATGACAGTATACCGGGTGATGTTCAGATTGTTGAGGATTATGGCGGCTGGTTAAGCAACTCCGGCGAGAGGCTGCAGATTGGCATGCCCGGTGATCTTGACGAGGAAGGTAGGCGATATTATATCCGTATTGACAGGGTAACTTATAGTGACGGCTGGCATCCTGAAGATTGTCCCGGCGGCGTGGACTACTGGCCGCCCGAAGCTGACGGATTCGGCAAATCACTTTCTCGCAAGATAGCGACTGATTATGGCAATGACGTGGCTAATTGGGAAGCAGCCGACCCTTCGCCCGGTGCCGCTAATCCGTAAAATCCTTCAGAGGATGTATAGACATCCAATGTTTTTTGCGTTGTAAACCTTAAACTGGTGGCTGAGCATTAAGAGCTTTTAGGAGTCGGGTTGCTGCTTCGACCATCATTTCACCACCTCCGGGGGCAATCCGAGAGTTTACCGTCTCGTAGCTGCCTTCGACAAACGCCTTCTTTGTGGGGATGTAGCCGGGTGCGTCCTGGCACAGTTCAATGACCAGTGTTGTCGGGAAAGGGCTTGCATGTTTAATCGCAAGGCCAAGGTCAACGAACACTTCGCCCGGCAAACCGACCACGGCCACGTCACGGCTAAGCCGAAATACCTGTACCTCGAGGGGGATCGTCTCGCCGCGGCGCATCTCGACCGCCAGGATTTTATACGCCTCGACCTGTTCGAGGAATGATAGTTCTCTGGTGCCGATTTTCTTTATATTCTCACGGGCCCAAGCGACTTTCTCAGGCCCGTAATTTTGAAGGGGTGCATTAACGATTTCTCTTCGTACAGCTAATGCAGGTTCTGAGATGGTCTTCAGTGAACCGGTTTGCTCTTTTATTGTTTGGCCGAGTGTCTTGCCGATGTAGTCTGTCTTGAGACGTTCTTTTTTTGTAACGTCGATGTGGTTGATATCGCCGCACGTCCCTATCCCGAAGAGAAGAACAAAATCATCGCCGTACTTCTCGCGGAGCGACTGCTCCAAATAGAAGGGATAGTCGGCTGCGTATTTGGTACCGCCGACAGTGTCGAGATGCAGGGCGAAGTTCACTAAGGCCGCAGCGGTGTGTCCACCGTCTGCCTCTTGGAATAGTACTATCCCGACGTCGGGATCGATTGGGCCGGCCGGCCGGACGATGTTTGGATTCAGTACACCGGGATTGAACCGGACACTTTCATCTTTCATGTGAAACCGGCGATTAAACGAAATGCCTCGCAGCTCAGCCACTCCGGCTTCAAGTCGTACGGGTTTTGCAACTGTGTCAGCCCGCGTTAGGGCCTTTACAATCTTCGTAACCAATTCGGAGGCGTAATCCACTTTCTCGCACGGATCATTACCATGTTCAGCAACCGCAGTGTCGTGGAAATGTTTTCTCAGTGCACCGAAGTAGAGCGGTCCGGTGTGGGTATGCGTGGCGGCGATGAGGATGTTTTCAACCGGAATGCCGGTTTTTTTGGAGGCCCGCGCGCGGGCACGGGACGAGACGTCGGGCGAAATTCCGATGATGTCGCAGAATACAAGAGCTGCGGATTCCTTGCCCTGGCGAAGGACAACGGCTTTTGCGTGGAGCGGATTCGATGTGCCAGTGCTTAGCCGTTCATTAAAGTAACCGCTCATGCGATAACCTTCCGGTGGTGTGATGTCGATGACCGCGATGCCTGCGGTCAAGTTAGTGGTGGCCATAGGCTCCGGCGTAGCAAAGGGGGAATTTTGTCCAGTGATCTCTTCTAAAAACCGTCGGGCCTTCCTGGCCTCGACGAGAGTTTGCTTTAAATCTCCTCGCTGAAGGCATTCTACGATAAGAGGGCCTTTGGTGAAGCCACCTTTCCTGAGGCGAGCGAGGACAGCCGGGAAGTCGACCTTGCCCATCCCCGGCGTAACCATGACTTCCTTGGGATGTTTGTAGTCCTTGACGCACATTCCAACTACGAGGCCATCTACAGTAGCAGCGTCGTCGACCGGATCGAGTTCGCCGTTCGAGTAATAGAAGATGTTGCCGGGATCGTACCAGATGCGGAAGTTTCTGTGACCAACCATCTCGATGGTTTTACGGCATTGTGGTCCGGTGGCATTCAGGCCGCCGTGAGGTTTGACGCTGATTCCGATACCTTTCCCGGCCGCATAATCGCAGCATTCAGCGATGGCCTTGTAATAAAGCTTATAGAGTTTTTCATTACCGGTTCCGCCCATCATCAGGTTCTTTGCGCTGCAGGCGGCGCAGTTATCTATGAGTTTCTTAAGACCTTCTATGCCGGCCCCAAGTGACTTATCTACCGGGATGCCACCGCCGTATAGTGATGGGACCGTTAAGCCGCGTTTCTTTACTTCCTCACCGACCTGCTCGGCCTCTTCGAGTGTCGTGGAAACCGAAATCACAAGGCCCGTCTTTGATTTGGCCGTCATCAGGCCGGCATATTTGAAACCGGCCTCAGCAATGGCATCCAGTGCCACGCGATAGTCATACTGGCCCCATGGACGTGTATAGCAGCCGATCTGCCAGTCCCGGAAGGGACGCCTTACGGCGG
>SMTZ1_10007055_pt1 | contig 11292 bp, 10 predicted proteins | sample DeeMarSWOR136_30_FD_25667 | JGI IMG/M metagenome (IMG submission 25667)
CGCTGGCTCCAAAGGCCAGCATGATTGACCACTACAACACGGGGCTATAAAAAAATTTAATAAATAAATTTTTTGATAGAGAATAGTTAAACTATTTACTTCTTCATTTGCTGTTTAACTTTTGCCCATGTATCTCGTAGTGTAATTGTTCTATTAATTATCAAGTTGTCTTTTTTTGAATCTTTATCAATACAAAAATATCCTAAACGCTCAAATTGAAATCTATCTAAGGGTTTTAAATTTTTTACTGCAGATTCTACTTTGCATGATTTTAAAATTTCAAGTGAATTAGGATTAATAAAATCCTTAAAATCAGCATCTTTTTGTCCACTTGGATCTTCAACAGTAAAGAGTCTATCATACAGTCGTACTTCTGCATCAATAGAGTGATTAACTGAAACCCAGTGAATTGTAGATTTAACCTTTCTTTTATCAGGTGCATATCCACCTTTTGTATCAGGATCTATTGTGCAAATAAGATCAACAATTTTTCCATTTTTTTTCACAACTTCATTACAAGTTACTAAATATGAATATCTAAATCTAACTTCTCGACCTGGTGTAAGTCTATAAAATTTATCAATTGGTTCTTCCATAAAATCATCTTGTTCAATAAAAAGTTCTTTTGAAAAAGGTATTTTTCTTGTACCTGCTGATGGATTTTCTGGGTTATTAAGTGCATCAAACTCTTCAATTTTATCCTCTGGATAATTATCAATAATAACTTTTAATGGATGTAAAACTCCCATAAAACGTGGAGCAGTTTTATTTAGATCCTCTCTAACACAATACTCAAGAAATGAAAAATCAACTGTGCTGTTTACTTTAGCAACACCTATTCTTTTACAAAAATTTTTTATTGCCTCAGGTGAATAACCACGCCTACGCATACCACTAATAGTAGGTAATCTAGGATCATCCCAACCATTTACATATTTACCATCTACTAATTCTTTAAGCATTCGTTTACTCATAACAGTATTTGTTAAATTTAGACGAGCAAATTCAATTTGTTGAGGATGATAAATACCTAGTTCATCAAGAAACCAATCATACAAAGGACGATGATTTTCAAATTCTAATGTACAAATAGAATGAGTAATACCTTCTATTGAATCCTCCAGTCCATGAGCCCAATCATACATAGGATAAATACACCATTTGTCTTTTTGACGATGATGAGACTCATGTAAAATTCTGTACATTACAGGATCGCGCATATTCAAATTAGGATGAGCCATGTCAATTTTTGCTCTTAAAACTTTTTCACCATCAGGAAAATCACCATTTTTCATTTTTTCAAACAATTCTAGGTTTTCTTCAACAGACCGATCTCTATAAAAACTTTCAAAACCAGGTTTTGTGAGTGTCCCACGATAACTACTAATTTCCTCAGCTGATGAGTCATCAACATAAGCTTTACCTTTTTTAATCAATTGAATTGCATATTCATACATTTTATCAAAGTAGTCTGAACCAAAAAATAATCTATCTTCCCAATCAAATCCAAGCCATATTACATCCTCAATTATTGATTTAACATATTCTTCTTCTTCCTTTGCAGGATTTGTATCGTCAAAACGAAGGTTGCATTTACCATTATATTGCTGAGCTATTCCAAAATTAAGACAAATAGATTTTGCATGGCCGATATGAAGATAACCGTTGGGTTCAGGAGGAAATCTTGTATGAACTCTGCCATTGTACTTATTTGTTTTTAAGCCCTCATCAATAATTTCTCGAATAAAATCTTTTTTTTCATCAATACTTGATTCCATTTTATCTCTCCATCTTAAGTGAATTTATATACAGCCCCGCCCAGATTCGAACTGGGGTCTAAAGATCCAGAGTCTTTTATGTTAACCACTACACTACGGGGCTAACAAATGTTTTTTTCAATGATTTGTTGAGTGGATGCTGATAATCCTATTTAACTTTTGATATAAACATGAAAATCATTTAAATAGTAATGACTTCATTTCTGTTGTCTTACATGAGGTGCAAGTTATCTTGATTGATGAAAATTTATTAAAAAAAGTTTCAGTTTTGTTAAAAGAAAAAAAATTGAAAATTGCTACAGCTGAATCCTGTACCGGAGGATTAATTGCAAGTACTCTTACCAATATTTCCGGCAGCTCAGATTATTTTGATAGAGGAGTAATTTCATATAGCAATAAAGCTAAAACCAAACTTTTAGGATTAACTGAAAATATTTTAAAAAAATATGGTGCAGTAAGTAAGCAGGTTGCAAAAATAATGGCTGAGAGTATAAGAACATCATCAAATGTTGATATAGGAGTTTCAACAACAGGTATTGCAGGACCAACAGGTGGAACAAAACAAAAGCCAGTTGGACTTGTATATATTGGTATCTCAACTTCAAAGCAAACAAATATTAAAAAATTTAAATTTAGTGGTAATCGTCTTCAAAACAAAGAGCTTACATGTAATGCTGCACTTAAAATGATTCTTGATAATTTAAAAAGATAATGGTGATGAATATTGATAACTATTGATGGATCGTATGGCGAAGGTGGAGGACAAATACTACGAACCGCTGTTGCACTTTCTGTATTAAAAAAAGAGCCGATTAAAATAACAAACATTAGAGCAAGTAGACCTGATCCAGGAATAAAAGCACAACATTATATAGCAATAAAAAGTGTAAAAGAATTATGCAATGCCCAAACAACTGGTTTAGATGTTGGTTCATCTACCTTAACATTTATTCCAGGTGAAATTAAAGGAGGAAAATATAAATTTGATATAGGTACAGCAGGTAGTACTATTTTGGTTTTTCAAACCTGCATACTTGCTTCTTTAAATTCAAAAGAACCAGTTAATATTAAACTAATTGGTGGAACAGATGTAAAATGGGCTCCAACATGGGATTATTTCAAATATATTTTTGTTCCAATGCTTAAGAATTTAGGTTTATCTATTGATACTAATTTAATTAGACGTGGTTTTTATCCAAAAGGAGGTGGTGAAGTAGAAATTACAATATATCCACATACAGATTTTAAACAATTTAAATTTGATGAAAATCAAATATTTTCTGATGTAGAAGGAAATATCTATATATCTAAATTACCTGAACATATCAGTACAAGAATTAAACATGCCACAATTAAAGAACTACTAAAAAGTAATTTAAAAGCAAATATTAAAATTGAGCAAACTAAGTCTTTTTCACCAGGCACAGGTATAACATTGTGGGTTAAATCAAGTAATACAATTATTGGAACAACTTTAATTGGTGAAAAAAGATTATCATCTGAGGAAGTCGGTAAAATAGTGGTTAGAAATCTATTAAATGAAATGTATTCAGGTGCAGCCCTTGATGTTCATGCGTTTGATCAACTTTTACCCTATATGGTTATAGCAAATAAAAATGATAGTTCTTCCTGTATTATTAAAGAACTTAGTAGTCATGCTAGTACAAATATGTGGGTTTTGAAACAATTTTTTAATGTTGATTTTGAAGTTAAAAAAGATGAAAAAAATGTTAAAATAAAAATTAAAAATAAGTAAAATCTACAATAAATTTAGATAAAAAATATAAGTATACTTTATTTATCAACTTTTATGAAAATAGCACATATATCTGATTTACATTTTAATTTTGGAACAGATTTTAACGAAAAGGTTTATCAAAAAGCCGTAAAGATTTTAAATAAAATAAATCCTGATATAATTTTTATTTCAGGTGATCTAACAACAGATGGATTACTATCAGAATATGACTTGGCAAAAGAAAAAATAAAAGAAATTAAAAATAATCCTATTGTTGTTCCTGGTAATCATGATGAACGAAATTTAGGTTTTAAGTTATTTCGTGAGGTTTTTGGTAAAACAGATTTTATTAAAACTTATGATCAAATTAATTTAGTTGCTCTTGCATCTAGTGAACCAGATAAAGATGATGGAAGACTTGGTAGAGGCAGACATAAAAAAATTGAGGAGGCAATTAAAAAGAAAAATAAAACAACTATAGTTGGTTTTCATCATCATTTAATTCCTGTACCAAACTCGGGTAGAGAGGCAAATATTATTGAAGATGCTGGTGAAACACTTGATATTATTTTAAAAAATGAAATTCCTTTAGTTCTTATGGGCCATAGACATGTTCCATGGGCTGTTAAGATACATAAAACTTTGCTTGTTAATGCCGGAACATTTTCATGTAATCGAACTCGTGCTCATCTTGGTAATACTTTTAATATAATTGATATTAATAAAAATAAAATTGAGGTAAATGTTGTAAATATTAGAAGAAATGATCGTAAAAAAATGATTAAGTTCAATCTTTCGAATGGAGTTTATTTAAATAAATATTATGAATCTAAAAACAATTTTTAATAGAATTTATTTTAATATTTTAGTAATACTTTTGTATAGAAAATATATTTACAGTTACTATTCAAATCTAATTTATCAATAGTACTCTGAAGTTGGAGGAGGCTTTCATTGGATTATTCTTTATGGTTAATAATAGGTGGCACTAGTGCGATTGCATTTTATATGGCTTGGAGTATTGGTGCAAATGATGTTGCAAATTCAATGGCAACAGCCGTTGGAGCAAAAGCAATAACTCATAAACAGGCAGTAATAATTGCAGGTACACTAGTTTTTTTAGGAGCTGTTTTTGTCGGACCTCATGTTACAGAAACAATAAAATCTGATATTGTTAAAATTGATAATTTCTCCTCAAATATTTTAGTACTAGGTTTTATCTCAGCATTACTTGCCGCAGCAATATGGGTTACATTATCAACGTGGAAAGCAATGCCAATTTCCACAACCCACTCAATAATTGGTGCTTTAATGGGTTTTGGAATTACCGCGGGTGGAATTAGTTCAGTAAATTGGGTGAAAATCGGTACTGTTGCTGCAAGTTGGGCATTATCCCCATTGTTTGGTTGTATTCTTTCATTTTTGGTTTTTAAAATTATTGTCAGATTAATTTTTGCAAAAAAAGAACCAGTTAAATCTGCAAGAATTATTGGTCCGGCAATTATTGGTTTTACTATTTTTATTGTTTCAACTTCTTTATTTTTAAAAACTCCATTGAGTAAAAATTATAATATCTCAGATTTTGAAGGAATACTTATATCAATAATTATTTCAATAATTTCTAGTATAATTTTTATTTTTATATTTAGAAATATAAAAGCAAAGAGAGAAGAGGACTATATTACAGTTGAGAGCATATTTAGAAAATTACAAATTGGAACTTCTTGTTATGTAGCATTTTCAATTGGTTCCAATGATGTTGCAAATGCAATTGGACCGGTTGCAGGTGTTATTCCTTTATTAAATACTGGAGAACTCAGTCAAACAGCATCAATTCCAATTTGGCTATTAGCTCTAGGAGGAATAGGTATTTCAATAGGTGCAATTACATGGGGAAAAAGAGTAATGAAAACCGTAGGAAGTCGTATTACTAATTTGACAAACACTAGAGGTTTTTCTGTTGATTTTGGAGCTGCAACAACTGTTCTTGTTGCATCAAAAATTGGACTTCCGATTTCTACATCCCATACTGTTATTGGTGCTGTTATTGGTGTTGGTTTAGCTCGTGGTCTTGAAGCAATTAATTTAAATGTTATAAAAAAAATTATTGTATCTTGGTTATTAACACTTCCAGTTGCTGCTGCTACATGTATAGGAATTTTTTTATGTTTAAAAATGTTATTTGTATAAAGAAAATAGGTGAATATTATGGATAAAGATGAACATTTTAGAGTTCCAGTATCTAATACTTATAGAAAAAAATCCCCTTTTTCACAACTATTAGATCATATGGGTAAAGTTAGACAATGTGTTGATATTCTAGGTGAAGGATTAATTAAGTATTATAAAGGTGATTATGAAGAAATATCTGAGCTTTCAAAAAAAGTTTCAAAGTTAGAGCATGAAGCAGATTTAATAAAAAGTAATTTAAGAAATCACTTACCCTCCTCACTACTAATGCCTGTTGATAAGGGTAGATTTTTATGGACCCTTCGTGAACAAGACAAAATACTTGATCATGCTGAAAACTTAGTAGAAATGCTAGATATTCGACATACAAAAATACCAAAAGAATTACAACCTGTATTTATTGAACATGTAAATCTTGTTATAGAAACAGTTAAAGCAATGGAAGAGGCAGTATGCAATATAAAAGATTTAGTTGAAACAGGATTTGTTAAACGTGAAAGAGAGCAAACCAAGCAATTTATTCACAAAGTTCATGATTTTGAATATAAGGCAGATCAGAAGAAATACGAAATGAATAAAATTATTTATAAGTTGGAAAAGAAATTAAAGCCTATGGATGTATATCATCTTCTTAAGATTGCGGATTGGGTTGATGATATTGCGGATCATGCGGAAAATGTTGCTGATTGGTTACGCTCAATGATTGCTAAATAATAATTTTTTATTATTTTTCATCTATTAGATAATTAATTACTGTTTCTGATATATCTTCTGCATATTCACCAATTCTTCTAATACTATCAGCAATGTAACCAATAGATATTGCTATTAAACCTTTTTGTTGCAATGCAAGTGTATTTATTTCTCCACATAATTTTTCTAGTTTTTCAACTGTATCAATATTTTCATTTGATGCTCTAATGTCTTTTCTAAAAAAAGCACCTATACTTTTATTAAAAATATCCAATGCAAGATTATCTGCCAATTCAATTTTAGATAATATTTTTTGATTTTGTCTATTAATTTTTAAATAATGAACATTATTTGCGATTCTAACAATATGATCCCCAATACGTTCAATGATTCTGCTAATTAAAAAATATGCTGAAGATAAATCAACTGTTATATTCATTTTTTCTGCAAGGCTAACATTCTGTAATATCATATGATATTGTCTTGCAACAAGCCAGTGCAGTCGATCAACTTCTGTATCTCTTGAAATTATTTCATCTGCTAATTTTATATCACCTGTTCTTACTGCTTTTAAGGCATCTTCATTCATTCCTTTAACAATGATTTGCATCCTTTTAATTGTTCGATCTAACGGCATTTCTATTGGATTAAGTAAATCCTTCAACGTTATTGAGTTATCAGTTTCTTCAACTATTTCTTGGCCTATTGTGGTTTGAGTAAATGCTCTTATAGTATTTCGAACAGCTGTCGGCATTCTTGAAATTGATTTAACAGTAATTGAAGTATATCCTACAATATACGCACCTATTAATTGACGTAAAAGGAAATTTTGTTTTGGTATTTTACTTGTATCAAACTCTTTAATCTTATAGAGTTGTTCTTGTTTCATCTTTGATGTAACAAGTAATGTACCATCAGATTGAGCCAATAATCCGATTGGATCATTTTTTTTGATGTTGGATGCTTTTATCCACTCTTTTGGAAGTGTTATGATGTATGAAGAACCACCTGTCATTTGTACACGTCTAATTTCCATATTATAAACCTACCATCCATATCACAGATAAAAATCATATATTAATATTCTTTTATATATTCATATATAGAAGTATTTTGAATATATATTTAAATAGAGTATATAGGGGCAATCTATATATTTACATAATATTTTAGGGTAGCTGATACAAATGAATGAAAAGAATAATAAAAAAACTGGAAAATTAATGCTAGTAACCATATTAACAGTTTGTATAATAGCAACTGTTTTTAGTGGATGTGTAGAAGAAAAAAATGATAATAATTTAGCAATAGTAGTTGTTGGTCGCGATAGTGCATCAGGAACTCGTGAATTTTTCTACGAACACGTAATGAACAAAGAAGACTTTGTAGACACAATGCTTGAAAAAAATAGCAATGGTGCTGTTCATCAAACAGTTTCACAAACAGAGGAAGCGATAGGATTCGTTGGACTAGGATACATAGATGATGCAGTAAAAGCACTCAAAGTTAATGGTGTAGAAGCAAATATTACAAATATAAAGGATGGCTCTTATCCTATTGCAAGAAACCTAAACATGTTCACAAAAGGTGAACCAACAGGAATTGCCCTTGAATTCCTAAAATATATAGATAGCAACGAAGGACAAGCAATAGTATCTGACGAAGGATTCGTACCGAAAACAGGAACAGGACCATACACAAAAATCGAAGGACTAAGCGGAACAATCACGATAGTAGGAAGCACAACAGTACTACCAGTAGGTGAAAAAGCAGCAGAAGAATTCAACAAATTATACACAAGCGTCACAGTAACAGTAAGCGGTGGAGGAAGCAGCGTAGGAATACAATCAACAGGAGAAGGCAGCGCTGACATAGGAATGGCAAGTAGAGAAATAAAATCCTCAGAAGAAAGCACATACCCTGCCCTTGTAAAACACATAGTCTGTAGCGATGGAATAGCAATAATTGTACACCCAACAAATCTTTTTGTAGACGATTTAACCGTTACACAAATAAAAGCAATATATCAAGGTGCATACACAAATTGGAATCAACTTTAAAAAAAACAAACCAATAAAAATGGAGAAAAATATGTATTCTCCATTCTCTCCTAATTTTATAAAAATTAGAAGAGACAGACTACAAATGGGGAGACTAACATATAATGACGGCTAAAAAACGCCAATCGCTTTTTTTCAATTTTCAAAAGAAATACTTTAAAGAAAATGTAATAAAAATATTATTAATTATCATAGCAATTTTTTCAATAATAGTAATTTTTTCAATACTTTTTTTTCTTGTAAGAGAATCTTATCCACTTCCAACTGATATTTGGACTTTTTTGTCAGGTGAAAAATGGAGACCCACAAGTGCAAATCCTCAATTTGGAGCATATCCTTTAATAATTGGAACACTACTTGTAACATTAGGTGCAATGATTTTTGCTGTCCCGCTGAGTGTTGGAAGCGCAATTTTTATTTCAGAAATAGCAACTCCTCGTATTAGATCTATTATTAAACCAATTATCGAGTTATTAGCAGGGATTCCTTCAGTTGTTTATGGTTTTTTTGGTCTTATAATACTTGTTGATTGGATACATGATGGATTTGGTGTTCCAACTGGTGAGACTTGGCTTGCAGGATCAATTATCTTAGGAATCATGGCTATTCCAACTATTACAAGTGTAGCAGAAGATGCAATAAATGCAGTTCCTAGACATTATAAAGAGGGTTCTCTTGCCATGGGTGCAACCAGATGGCAGACAATAAGTAAGGTTGTAATACCTTCAGCCCTCTCGGGAATTACAGCTGCAATAATTCTTGGAATTGGCAGAGCTGTTGGTGAGACAATGGCCGTATTAATGATATGTGGTAATTCTCCAATTATACCTGAACCTATTTGGAATGTATTTACTCCAATTAGAACACTAACTTCAACTCTTGGTATCGAAATAGGAGAAGTTCCTTTTGGCAGCGGACATTACCATGCTCTTTTTGGTGTAGCTGTACTTTTACTAATTATCACATTAATTGTCAATATAAGTGCTGTTTATATTCTTGGGAAAATCAAAGAAAAACAAATGGCTCTTGGAAAAAAGAAGAAAAAAAGTAGGATTTCTACTGAAATTTTATATAAGATTAAAAGAGGTTTTAAAGCTATAATAATATTATTTTTACTTATGTTTTGTTATCTTATCGGGGGTCTAGTTTTTTCAGCAATAATTATCACAATCGGTGCTATTTTGTTTTTTATTTTAAAGAAAATTTCCCAAAAAAATATTCAAAAAATTTCTTTTACAATAGTTATAATTTCAATAATTATTGTATTAAGTATACTTAGTATTTTACTAGGATATATTATATTTAATGGTAGTGGTGCATTAAATTGGGAGTTTTTAACAGCACCTCATCGTGATCTTGGGCGTCAAGGTGGTATTGTTACTGCTCTTCTTGGTACACTTTATCTTGCTGCTGGTGCCATAGCAATTGCTTTACCTGTTGGTGTTGGTGCTGCTATTTATCTTGTTGAATATACAAAAGAAGGAAAAATAACTAAGATTATTCGTACTGCTGCTGATCTTTTGAATGGTACTCCAAGTATTGTATTTGGTTTATTTGGTTTTGCATTTCTTGTCTTATTTCTTGGATGGGGAAGAGTGCTGCTTGCAGGACAAATTACTCTTGCTTTTATGATTATACCAACTGTTCTGCGGACTTCTGAAGAGGCATTAAAAAGTGTTCCTCAATCAATACGTGAAGGAAGTCTTGCTGTTGGTGCAACTCGTTGGCAGACAATTAAACGTGTTGTTCTTCCACCAGCATCACCAGGTATTATAACTGGTGCGATATTAGGTATAGGTCGGGCAGCTGGTGAAACAGCACCCATTATGTTTATAGCTGTTACTTTTTCAGCTTTTTGGCCTACCTCTTTTTTTGAACCTGTCAATGCACTTTCTTACCATATACTTGTTTTGGCTACAGAAGTTCCAGGTACTGAAGCAAAAGCTGCAGCAGGTGGTGCTGCACTTGTGCTTTTAATGCTTGTTATAGGATTTTATTTAGTTGCTATCTTAATTAGAAATTATTATTCTAAAAAAATGAAATGGTGATATAATGAGTAAAGGAGAATATATAATTGAGACAAAAGATTTGAATCTATGGTACAACGAGAAACAAGCACTAATTGATGTAAATTTAAATATTAAACCAAATAAAGTTACTGCCCTTATTGGTCCTTCTGGTTGCGGAAAAAGCACACTTATACGCTGTTTTAATCGTATGAATGATGTTATTCCTGGATGTAAAATCAAAGGACATGTATATTATCATAATAAGGATATGTATGAACCTAAAGTTGATGCAGTTGAAATTCGTAAGAAAATTGGTATGGTTTTTCAAAAGCCAAATCCTTTTCCAAAAAGTGTCTATGAAAATATAGCTTATGGACCACGCGTACAAGGTATAAATAATAAGAAAAAATTAGATGAAATTGTTGAAAAAAGTTTACATGCAGCAGCACTTTGGGAGGAGGTAAATGATAGATTAAACGAAAGCGCAATAGGTCTTTCCGGTGGACAGCAACAACGTCTTTGTATAGCTCGTTCTTTAGCTATCGAACCTGAGATTATCCTCATGGATGAACCATGTAGTGCACTGGATCCGATTGCAACTGCAAAAATTGAAGATTTGATTAATGAACTTAAAAAAAATTATCCTGTAATTATTGTTACACATAATATGCAACAAGCTGCGAGAGTAAGTGATTATACAGCATATATGTATTTAGGAAAAATGATTGAATATGGAGAAACAAAGAAAATTTTTGAGAATCCGAAAGAGGAATTAACTGAGAATTATATTACAGGAAGATTTGGATAGGAGGATAAAAAATGGT
>SMTZ1_10007056_pt1 | contig 11292 bp, 12 predicted proteins | sample DeeMarSWOR136_30_FD_25667 | JGI IMG/M metagenome (IMG submission 25667)
CTATTAAAGAATATATGAAAAATGCTACTCCTATTAAATTATCTGTTGCTGGTTTATTAGGAGGGCATTCTGGGGTAGATATTCATAGAGATAGGGCAAATTCATTAAAAATAATAAGCAAGATTTTATGGAAAATAAATAATGAGTTTTCAATTTGTTTAAATTCAATTAATGGAGGAAATAGAGCAAATGCGATTCCACGAGAGGCTCAAGCAATAGCATTTGTGGAAAATCAAAAATTATCTAAATTGAGGATTTTTATAGATCAAATAACTAGTGAAATAAAATTAGGGATTTCTAATATTGAGCCAAACATGGTTATTGAAATTGATATACTTGAAGAATTTGGAGATAAAAATGTTTTTTCCGAAACTCTTAAAAATAAATTACTTCATATGCTTTACGTGATGCCCCATGGCCCTATCTCAATGCATCCGAAAATTCCGAATTTGGTCTACACTTCCACTAATTTAGCTTCGATAAAAACGCAAGATAACATAATTACAATAATAACAAGCCAGAGAAGTTTACATGAAATTTCGAAAAAAATAATGTATGAGAAAATAGAAGCTTTATTTAAATTAGCGGATATTGATATTAACATCTCTCATAATGGAGATTATCCTGGATGGGATCCAGATTTTAAAGCAGAATTGTTAAATAGAGCAAAAAAAACCTATAAAGACCTTTTTAAAGAAGATGCTATTATTCAAGCGATTCATGCAGGATTAGAATGTGGCATATTAAAACAACACTTTCCTAAAATCGATATGATTTCCTTTGGTCCAACGGTAGAAGGAGCTCATTCCCCGGAAGAGCGTCTTAAGATTCAAAGCGTAGAAAAAATTTGGGTCTTTTTAATTGAATTGCTTAGCAATTTAGTTTAATGCCCTTTTGAATTATTTGAAAAAATAATTTAATATTCTATGTATTATTATATCTTAAGTGAATTATTGTCTCCATTTTATACTATGTCAAAACGAGAAAGAATAAAAAAAGCCCAGGAGAAACTTGATATTAGTGGATCAGAGACTTTTACTGAAAAGATCAGAAAAAGAACTCCTTGGATTTTTGGGAAGAAACTAAGAAAACCTAAGATGGCTTATCCCAAATTAAGAGGAAGAAGGATAGTATTGCCCACCCCCTCAAAAGCTTTGGGACTTGCCGCGATATATGCAATTCTCTTTATTCTTCAAACGGGGGTTGTATACCTAGTTTATAGAGAGCCTCCTGCTCTTGGGGCGGATTCAAGAGGAGATCCTATATTTCTGTATCCCGGAATTCAGGATAGTTTTATTGTTGAGGGGATAGTTGCTTCCATTTTGATATTTATTGCATCAACCGGATTTTTATTATTATATCAAGCATCAAAATACTCCTATAATCGAAGATTAGCATTGAGGATTATGGTAATCGGACTTTTTATGATATTGGTGTCCTACGTGTCATTGCAGTATATGATTGCAGTGAAATTAGGAGAAAGACCTTGGTGGGATTAACTTTTTAATAGCCCTAATTTTTTGACTTACATTTTCGATCCTTTTTCAAACTAAAAGAGTTCACGCTACTTTACAAATCCTTATCTCATCATAATCAACCAATACTTTATAGAACCCTCTCATTTCTTCATCTAATTTTGGGTCTCTGGTGTCTAATCTTAAGATCTGATGTGGGATATTTTGTAGTTTGAATTTTGTAGAGATAATTATAATATTTTTAGCACCAACCTTTTTTAGAATATGCGGAGTAATTTGTAAATTACCTCTTCCAAAAAGAAATCCTTGTCTTCCAATTAAAGACACTATAATTTTAGTTTTTTTCCCTTCAATGTAGCTTAAAATCTGTTGTTCATTTAAATCAGAGGCGACAATTTGTTTATTTAACATTAAGTCAATCCCTAAAACGGTTTTCTCTTGGTTTAATGCATTAGTAATAGCTTTAGTTGTAGTTCCAGGCCCTAATAAATAAACTATATCATCTTCTAATTGTTCAATAATCCGTTTTGCAATTCTTTCTTGATTGTTTAAATCCGAATCAGGAGTGCCCATTTTTGATAATTGAGAAAATTCAGGATTAAAAGGAGTAAGTAGATATCCATATAATTTAGAAACAAGATTTCCCTTCCGATATTCTTCCTCATCAATATCGAGAACTTCAGATTCCTTTAGAGCAGCTTCTTCCCATAAATATTGCATGACGATGGAACTTGCTGACTTTGGATTAATTGAAAACACACTAGAATATATTTTTACTCCAGAGGGAATTCCTAAGCAGGGTTTATTTTTATTAATGGCGGAGACAATATCACGTGCAGTACCATCACCTCCCACGAATAAAATTAATTGTAATTCCTCGATGTCTTTCATGATTTCAGCTGCGATTTTAGTGTGGTTAGCAGTAGTATCAAATATTGCTTTCACATTTTCATATTGTGGATGATTAATAGTTTCATAATCGAATTCCATCTCTTTTAGAACTATTTCTCCCATAGTGCCAGGGCAAGTAAAAAATTTTAATTTTGATTGAATCGAAGTTAATTCTTGTAACAATTCTTTTGTTCTATTCAGAGCATTTGGTTTTGCCCCTAATTCAATAGCTCTCTTTAATATCTCTTTCCCATCAGTTCCTTTAAGCCCTACTGAGCCACCCATTCCTGAAATTGGATTTATAATTAACCCTAAAATGAATTTATTCTGCATATTCATTATAATCCATTAAGAATATGTAAAAAAAAGAAAAAATTTAAAAGAATTTTATGTAAATTAAAAGTAATTTCTTATTAACTAGTAAAAGCCTTATAACCTGCTTCGTCTAACAAATTACCTTTTTCTGCGCCCCAATTGGAAGGTTCAATCTTATAAAGCCAGGCGGCAAATGCATCTTCATTGATTTTTTCTGGTTCGTCCATCAAATCAGAATTAACGGCAGTAACAGTGCCGCTTACAGGGGAATAGATATCCCCAACAGCTTTGCTTGATTCAACTGTACAATCAATTGGATCGCTAGTTGGCTCATCCCCATCCATTTTTACTTGTTGAAGAGTAGCTCCATCAAGTCCTTCTACATCAACGAAGGAAATCTCACCTAATTGCTCAGCAGCATAAGGTGTTATACCTACTTCTTTCGTACCATCATCAAACCATTGATGTGTTTTAGTAAACCATTTTGCCATGGTTTTTTCACTCCTTTTTATATTAAACTTTTTTATATTATTATATTAAATTGAATTTAAGTTAATAATAGAATTAATTATAGTAAAAATATAAAAGTTTTTTATTAGATTTACTCTAAAAAGTTTTAGGATAAAATGGATTCCTCACTCAAAGATCAAATAAATTTTTATATCGAATTTAAGCATTGGTATCTTGAAATCCTTCGAGATTTTGGTTTTAATTATGAAAAGGATTGTGAAGTCCGTAATTATTTATCAGAAATTTTAAATTTAAAAGGTGATAACTGGAATCTTGAAAGATTATTGCATGTTTTTAGCAAAAATTTTCAAGATAAGCAAAAAATATTGATATATGGATGTGGCCCTTCATTAGAGGAGACTGTTAATACACTTATTAGAGTTTTTGGCATAAATTTCTTTAAAAAGTGCATCAATCTTGCAGCAGATGGGTCTTCTATTTTATTACGAGAAAAAGGGATTCACCTTGAAGCAATCTTCTCAGATTTAGATGGTATTACTAAAAATGAGTTTAATTATGCGGATTTTCTGATAGTCCACGCTCATGGTGACAATTTAGAAAAGATTGCTCATTTTAAAGAGAATATTGTTGATTTTCCAAATATAATAGGAACTACTCAAGTAGAACCAATAGATAATGTAATTAATCCAGGAGGATTCACAGATGGAGATCGAATATTATATTTTATACGAGCACTCTTACAACCCCATAATATACTTTATCTCATTGGGATGGATTTTGGTGATATTATAGGAAAATATTCTAAACCATCTTTCACTGAGCATTATCGAGGGACACCATCAAAGTTAAAAAAGCTGAGATATGCTGTAAAATTAATTGAATGGTTAAAAGAGAGGATTAATAATGATATCTTTTTCTTAAATTCGAAATTATCGTCAAAAAGATTTAAGTACCTTACGTTTGAGGAATTCACAGCACTAGAAAAATAATAGATATATTCTATATTTTATAATCTTCAATTCCATTTGATGTGATTCTAAAAATTACTTTTTTTTCTGGTAAAAATTCTGAATTAACAAGATGTACGTAATTTTTCTCGTCTTTATAACTAAGATATAAGTATTCTGAAAAAAAATGATTTAAAAACTGATTTCCGACTGGTAATTCATTTATAATTGAATCTTCGATAAAATTTGGATAAACCTGTGCGGTTGCAATTAAAATAATATTAAACCTTTTTGTAATCGTGTCGATTCGATCTAGTATCTTTAGATACGCATTTTTAAGACTATAAAAAGAGATATCTTTATTCCCTTGCTCGGATCTATAGAAGTTGTTAATAGAATCTATAATCAATAAGTAATATTTTTCGGGTTCGAATTGATTTTCTATTTCTTTTAATTTAAGCATCAAAGCCGAGTTGCTCATAATCCTTGAAACTTTGATACTTTTAAGAACTTCTTGATAATCAAGTGATTTCATTGTTGCTATTTCTTTTATTCTTTCAGGTCTAAAGGTATTTTCACTATCAAGGTAATATGTTAGATTAATATCTTGGTTTTTACTATATTCTCGTTGTTTAATGAAATATTTATAGGCTTGAATACATAAATTCAGACAAATTTGAGTTTTTCCAGTTCGATTAGCTCCGTATATTAAATATTTTTTATTAAGACAAAATCCCCCTTTTAAAACTTTTGCAAAATTCATTGATTCTAAAGGCAGAATGAATTTAGGTTCTTTAGCTTCTTTTATTTTGCTTAAAACAGAATCTTTAAGAATCAATTGCTTATTATTGATATTTAATGTCTCAAGGAGATCCATTTTTTTCTAAAAACACATTATTTTCTATATTAATAAACTACTATTGAAAGATATTAAATTTTTTATTCATATAGATATTTCTTGGTAAAACCGAAAAGTTAATTTTCAAATGTATATAAAATAAATATTATAACGATTAGTAATTTTGTATTTTATGATTAAAAAAATCATTTATTTAATTGAATCACTTTGCTTTATTTATTAAAATTTTCCTCAACATTATTTAAATTGAAAGGTAGAATCCACTAATGGCTAAGAAAAAGAAAGAGACTTGTCCTTATTGTGGTAAAAGTTTCGCTTATCTCTCAAGGCATAAATGTAAAATAAAAGAGCGAGTAGAAGGTGGAGAAGAAGATAAAACAGTTGCAGAACGCAGGATTGAAAGAATCGAAGAGACGAGAAAACAAATTGGACGCACACTAAAAAAAGATGAAAAAATAATTCTTAATCTAATTAATCGTCACAAAGAAATGTATTTTGATGAGCTCGCAGAGCTTTCGAACAAAAAACAAGATGATTTAGAAGAAATTTTAGAAGTTCTATCGTTGCAGTCAAAAATAAAAATCAATCGTGAACTTATAGATAGTTCTTGGACAAAAAGAATTAATGCAATTGAAGAATATGAAGATATAAAGGTTAAAGATATAAAAGTTAACAAAACGAAAAAAGATTTTATATGGGATCTTTTCGCATATCAACCATGTTTTATTTGTCCTTATATCGTTGATAGATGCAATGATACAAATCCCAGCAAACTTAATCCTCATCATTGTCCCTGGTTAACTGAATGGATTGAAGCATCTGTTGAAGGTAGAGAATACAAGGTAAACTTTGAAGAAACTGAAGCAGAAGAGCCAATTGAGGAATTGTAATTTTCTCCTAATTAAAAATAATTAAAATCTTATCTATTTTTTCATTAATCCTATGAGATAAATCTCATTACTCTGTTTTTTTGAAGCTTGAGGTTTGTAGCTTTTAACAAATTTGAATTCATTTTTCATAGAATTAATTAAGTTATCAATATCTTGTCCTTGAAAGGCTTTAAGAACTAAAACTCCTTTATACTTCAAATTATTTTTAACGATTTCAATTATTCTATAGCAGAGTCGAATTTGTCGAATTTGATCTGAAAATTTATTTCCCGATTTATTTATTGATGCGTCAGAGAGAATAAGGTCTAACTTTTTAAATTGAAAAAAATTATCAATTTCATTTTGAAATTCTGGATGATTAATATCTATTTTTAATGTCTTAATATCATCAATAGGCGATATATTTTTGATATCAACACCCATGATTTTAAAATGATCCCGGTGATAATATTGGTCTTGGTACTTTTTTATATTTTCTTCGGCGAATTTTCTTGATATTTGTAGCCAAGAGCCAGGTGCACTTCCCAGATCCAAAATATAGAATGCTCTTTTAAAAATATTAAATTTCTTTTGAATATCTAATAACTTATACACAGACCTTGCACGATATCCATTTTTTTTTGCCTGTGTATAATGTGGATCTTTTCTATGCATATGCGGATTTTTAGACAATTTATTTCACTAGACTTTAATTTTTAAATTCTAATAAGCAATTTTCAAGAGTTTTTAAATCCATATTTGTTTTTATTGATAAGTAATCAAAATGCGTTCTTGAAACTTTGTATCCTTTTGTTTTTATAATCTGAATAATTTCACCGATTTTTGGCACAGATGGAAGATTTAACTTTTGACAGAGTTTATGCAGATTATGATATGAAATTGGCATATTTATTTCATCATTTGCTAATTTCAAGAGTTTACTAATCCTTTTTTCATTATAATATCCATAATTCTCATTTAAATTAATTAATTTATTGATAAATAATTTATCGTGCATCTCATCAATCCATAACGGGCCTGCATAATCCATCTTTCCAATAGTATCGCATGAAGGGCATTTTTGTGGTAATTGCGGGAGATTATTATTAAATGCTTTACGATAATTGCATTTCCTACAATGGACAATATACCCATAATTTTTAAAAGAATTTGAAATCTTATTCTTATTTTTAAAAGTCAAGCAGAAAATCCTTATAAAGTGATTTGCGTAAAATGTTAGTAATGGAATAACACCCATCCCATTTATGTTTGCTATTCTAGAGATGAAGTAAATTAAAATCCGAGCGCCTATTTCTTTACAATATTCAGTATGTAAGGGTTTAGACATATATTTTCTAATACAGGAAGTTGGTCTTATTCCAAATAAAACTGCTGTATCGGTAGCAGTTATACACATTAATCCATTTACTCTTTGAATTGCTTTAAAGGCAGAGTCTAAATAGAGATTTGGAGTCCCAAATGGATCTATCGATATTATATTTGGTTTCTTTATAATTATTTCAGAATCCATGAAATTTTTTTGCGCAATTTCGGAAAACAAGAAGTTAGCATCCTTTCTAGATATAACAATTTGAATTTGAGAATTGTTTAAATTGTTTAGTGAGATATTGCTGTGTATTAATTCAAAAGCTAAAGGATTTACATCATTAATATAAATTTTTTGAATATTTTCGCATTCCTTTAACATTCGAATCGAGCCGATCCCTGTTCCAGCCATAGAATCGATAATTATTAACTTCTCAGGATTATATAGTTTGTTATAAGCCTTTATGGCCAAATTTGAAATATCTCGATTTATCTCCATTTTTTTATTATAAAAGACATTCATAGATTTCGAAGGAACAGAATCTCTATCAGAAGTATGAACATATATTTCTGCTGTGCTTTCCCTAATCATTATAAGATCTTTTTTTTTCATCTTCAAATAATAACCTTAATGAGTTCTCTGTAAAAGTTTCTGGATTTATTGAATAATAAACGCGCATTAAAAAGATTAGATATTTATTTTCCAATCTCTATAAACCAATTCACAGCAGTCTTGCTTCCTATTAGACCGCCACATGTTATAGCATGAATTTTTTTAATATTGTTTTTAGTTAGAGCTTCAATATCTTCCATTTTTTTGATTTTATTTTGATCTTCTATGATTAGAAATTCACCTCCCAAGCTTTTGGCAATGAATGCTAATGGAAGCCATTCGTAATAGAGTCGAATTTTGGCCTTTCCTTTCTGAAGAAAGTAAGCATAAACCCCTCCATATTTAATGATAGCATGAAAATCACCTACAAAGCTACCGCTGTAGCGATCTTTAAAATGATTTTTTATTAAAATTTGTTCATATGCTTTACATTGATCGGACCATTCATTAGGATCTCCACCTAAACATCGTATTCCTCCTTCTCCTTCATTTAACATCGATTTTTTTTCATGAAAAACATAATGATAAAATGACATACTGTAAGGGGAAGTATCGAGGATAAATTCAGCAATCTTTCCGTTGACTGCCAAAATTAAGTTTGTAAAAATTCCATAAAGTACATAAAACGAGCAAATAATTTTTCCTTCAAGATTGTAAATTCCAACAATAGTACCTACTGTTCTATTAACTGCCACATTTGAAGACCCATCAACGGGATCAGTTGTTATTCCAAATTTACCTTTACCTACTATAGGTTCAGCCTCCTCTGAAGCAATGAACGCATAATCAGTATCTCCATCCTGTATTGCTTTTAATATAATTGAATGGGTAAGCAGATCTTCATGAATTTGCTCCTCATTATATAAATTTTTTGAATCTTCTAAAGGTGCTTCAAGCGACATTCTATATCGAATTTCTCGGGATGTTATCCCTCTTTCTAATAAACCCCTTATTGGGATTGTTGCTTCTGCAATAGTCTCAATTAGATTAATTAAATCTCCTTTATCTGGAAGATAATGTGGTAAATTGTTATCCAACCATTTAGAAAGCTTAATTTTTTCTTTTTTTTCGTTCATTTTATATGAAAACTATTCTAACTACCAATTTAAAATATTGAACGTTTATTAATAACAATTTATTTCTTAAAGTTTTTTTCAAAAAATTAGATTCTAATCAATCAGATAAATACAAAATAATTGTTATATAAAATATTTTCTCCTATATATTTCATATATACAAAAATTAAATTAATTGAATTTATTTTTTATTCACAAGGAAAGTTTTTTAGGTGAAATTCATATTGGTCATAAAGCAATTAATAAAAATTAAATTATTATTAAAACAAAATTGGTTGGCTTTCTCAATCGTTATTTTCTGGTTTTTTATGAATTTTCTATATTTTTTCATTGTAACAAGCAATATTTCCGAAAGTGGATTGATTATCTTTTTCTTTCTCACCCATGATAGCTTATATGGTAATTTCTACTGTAATTTTTCAGAATTTATAATTTTTGGACTAGTGTTTGGTTTAATTACTGTAGAATTATTCCGCAAATATAATCCAGCCATAGCTTCGAGAGAAGTTTCAAAAAAATATTCTAATCATGTGGTAATAATTGGATATACTCATATAGGGAAAAGGATTCATTCTTATTTAATGGAAAAGGGAATTAAGCATGCTATTATAGAAAATAATTATGATTTAGTGGAGGATCTCATAATAAAAGAAGAAGCGGTGGTAAATGATACTCCTATGAATATAGAAGCCTTAAAAGATGCGGGAATTGAAAGGGCAAAAGCAGTATTCGTGACTTCAGATGATTTCGAAATTCAATTAGTTGTTAATCATAATATTAGAAGATTCAATCCGTCTTGTAGATTAATAGCTCGAATATTTGAAGATGATGTAGCAGAATTAATTTCAAAAACGTATAATGCTGAGATTATAAGTACTTCAAAATATGCTGCTGATGTTATTGTTGATAAGATTAGAAAAGGGAATTATAAAAAAGTACTTTTAATCGGTTTAAATCATATTTCATTGAGATTAATTGAGATATTGAAGACGAAAGACTATATAAAGTTCCAACTTATTGAAGAAAATGAGGATTTAATAAGCGACTTTATAGATGATATGGACAATATTATTCCAGAAGATCCAAAGGATTTAACAACATTACAAAAAGTACATATTGAAGATATTGACTGCATCATAAACACTATTCCTGAAGTAAAAGATTCATTTTTAATAACTAAAAGGATTAGAGATTTAAACCGCAATTGTAAAATAATTTCGAGATTTTTCTTAGATAGTGTCGCTGAAATTTTAGAAAAACCTCCCTTTCGATCTGAAGTGATTAGTTCTTCAAAACGTACATTAGAGATAATGATTCAGAAAGGTATATTTGATTTTTAGAATGAACCCTTTTTTCTTAGTTTTAATATTAAATTATCCAAAGCCATTTTCTGATAAATCTATTAAAAAATGAAAAGATTTCATTTCAGGATCTTTTATTATATTAAATCTCCTCACATTTAATTTCTTGGTTCTACTAATTTGTATCGAAGATTTAATCCAATAATCGACAACGTTTCCTCCACTTTGCACTTCTTTAGTAGCATCCCCTTCATTTTTCCGGCTTATTTCATTGACAATTAAAATCTCAGTCCCATAAGTATCATTTATATAGTATAAAATTGCTAATATCTGATTTAACTGATAATTTAGGCGGAAGTTTTTTTCCTTTTTGTCTCTATTTAATTCTAATCGATATAAATCGGTAATAGAATCTATAACAATTAATTTTATAGGAGTTTTGTTTTCCTTTAAAAAATGAAGTATTAATAACTCAAGATTAAACACAATCGAGTTTAAATCTACAAAATTTAAGGCAAAAATAAAGATGATATTATTTAAAATATGTGATGATTTATTACTAAGGATCTTACCAACTTTCTCATAAGGAAAGTTAGGTTTACTATAAACAAATATAACCTTTCCTTCGTTTGTGGTGTTTATCGCAATTTGAAGAGCTAACGTCGTTTTACCAACTCCAAAATCACCAAACACCGAGAGGATGCCGGGAATTGATTTGGATGAATCAAGAAATTCATTTAGTTTCGGAGTTGGAAAATTCATGATTAAAAGTTTTTAATTTTATTATTAATTATTATTAATAATATGGCAATTAAAACATTAATATTTTGAATTTGAGAGATAAGAATCAAATATATGTATTAACTGAAAATTTAATCTTTTTTTATAAGCTTAATAAACAATTGAATCGGTTTAATATACCTTTCAAAATATTAAGCTCAAACAATAAAATTCCAACATTTTCCTCAATAATTTTAACAACACTTGAAGAATTTAAAAGTCGGCAATATTCTCAAAAAAATGGTAACTTTCTTACATATTCAGTTGAGGAATCTTTCGAGGAGTATGTTTTAAAAGTTATATCGGCATATAGAACAGGGTATAAAGATTATTATTCAGAACTTACGTTTTCTATTGATCCTGGTAATA
>SMTZ1_10012471_pt1 | contig 11292 bp, 13 predicted proteins | sample DeeMarSWOR136_30_FD_25667 | JGI IMG/M metagenome (IMG submission 25667)
CATCGACACTTTACACCTGTTGATTAGCCATCATGAGCCACCATATATGCACCGCTGCTGGCACATCCGGTTTCGTGGTCACACGCTCCATATCTGTGCTCGGTGTTCTGCTCTCCTCGTGGGCATTGTCCTAGCCTTGACTATTCACTTGTTCTACATCATAATTCCAATGAATCCAATCACCTTTCTTGGTGCGTTTATTCTCAGTTTGCCTGCCGTATTCGATTGGTCAACACAGACCCTTGAATTGCGTGAGAGTCGCAATCCCTTCCGGGCCTTAACCGGTTTCCTGCTAGGATATGGTGTTGGCTTCGTCCTCGCATCCCTCAACATCTTCTACTATCTCCTCGTCGTAATCCTCTATTCGGGCTATACGCTTGGCTTCGGTGCCCTTGCCCCTCGACTCATTCGGTGGCGCTACAGGAAGAATTCGGAGGAGCACAGCCCTGAGTAAAACTCGCAGTCGTAAGAAATCGAAGCTATTGTCAGTGAGCGAAGCGTGAGGAAGAGGAGCTTTTATAAGGACCATACCGGTGTTAAGGGCTACCTTCTCTCAAGGAGATATGAAGGCAATGGCGAAGGCTGCGTCAACTATAGAAACAGAAAAATCCTTTCTTACCATTGAAATCAAAGACCTACTTAGTCACGGAAGTGAACTAGGTACGGCTCTTACGAACTTTCTCACCGAGAAATTAGCAAAAGATGTGACGGTTTCGCTGTCAGAAAATGAGTTGTATGTCCGGAGTGATCGGGCGAACCATCCTTCAAAAACCCAACTTCGTGTCTACTTGAAACGCTTTCTCCATTTGAACGCGCTTCGTGAAGATTTGAAACTCATTTCCCGCAGCAAAGACCGGTTTGCCATCATAGAATATGTAACCGTTGTTTATGTCGAAGAATAGAATCGGTCATCAGCTTCAATATTACCTTTCAAGTGCATTCTCTGTAACCTTGAATCCGTTTTTTTGCCGGAAGGCTTAATAGGATAAAGCCGACAAAAAACCCCGTTAGTGAAAACAGCGGAGACAGGATAGTTGGGCATCCGGAACTCCCTCCTCCCATTAATTCCTTCTCCCCTCCTCCTCGCAAAACCTGATCCGATTATCCGGACCAACATCCCTCCATGGCTGTAATGTACACAGAACACCTCGTCCGCGGTTCTGTCAAACAGCTAGGACAGTCCGAAACGCTACGAAAACGCAAAGCTTAAGGCGTAAAACAGCTCATGAACGGCTAATCGCGGGGTTCGGAAATGCGGCACTTGAAAATCTTACTCTTAGGGCGGCATGGTGTAGGCAAAACCACCTTGATTCAACGTGTCAGCAATCACTCTGTATCTACCGATGTCAACGGCACCACCGTCTGCCTTGACTTTGGGACCATCCAATATCAAAACTTCAAGGCCCACCTTTTTGGCAGTCCTGGCATGGCGCAATTCGGCTTAGTCCGAAAAGCTCTCTCGAATGGATCTGATGGCATTATTCTCGTCGTCGACAGCACTGACCCCAGCTCCATTCGTGAAGGCGAAGCCTATGTTCGCCAAATCTACGGCGGAAACCCACCTCCTATCGCTGTTGCCGCTAATAAGCAAGACCAACCGGGCGCGCTCCACCCCAAACAAATTCAAGCCCTTCTTACACTTCCTGCTCCCGTATTCCCAACTCAAGCTCACCGCGGCATCGGACTCGACCACCTTTTTGTCAGTTTCATCCGCCACCTAGCCAACATCGGCGCAGGCCTCAACCTTCCTTCTCTCCTCAAAAACGCATAACCCAAGCGTAAACCATAAAGACAACCAGAATCAAAGCAACCCGCGCAGTAGGTGAATAAAATGCCAACAGAACTCACCGACGACACCATCGAAGCATTCATCAAAGACCATGAACTCGTCATCTTGGATATTTACACATCCTGGTGCGGACCCTGCGTAATGCAGGCGAAAATTTTGGAGGATTTGGCGCCCAAGTTGGACGCGAAGCGTGTGGTGATTGCAAAGATTGATGCTGATCAGGCGCCGAAGACATCACAGCAATATGGTATTCGGGCGATTCCGACATTGATATTATTCAAGGATGGGAAGCCAGCGAAGACGCATGTGGGTCTTTGGTCTATGGATGAGATGCTTAAGGAAGTGAATGTGCTTCTCAAATAGGCAGGAATCGCTGCCTTTCTCTCTTATGGGATAAGTCTTTTTTCTTTCCGGCTACTTCGTCAATTACCGCTCATAGGGCGATGCTGGCTTGAAAGATTGGATGTGTGTGAAGTTGGGCTTCTTACTAGGTAACCTGTATCTTGTAGATGATTTCAGCAATGATGATCTATTGCTTGCGGATTGGTTGTCACCACAATAGACCTCTTCAACTATTATGCCGCACGACTAGTCGATCAAATAGCTCTACTTAAATAGAAAAAATCTTTTCACCTCATCAAAATGCAATCTTGGGCTGTTTTACCCCCTTGAAAATGGAGCAACGGTTAAATAGAGGAGCTGGTGATTCTCCCAAAATTATTACCGAAAATCTCTTTTTGAATCGGAGGTTATTTTTCAATGAGTGATCAAGTAGTATTAGAAGCAAGTTCAGAAATTATCCAAATCTCTGCTAAATACATCATTGCTAGTGTTGTTCTTGTTGCTGTTGGAGCTATTGGTCTGGTGTATTCGCTTTTGACCTTCTTTGTATACGGATCTGAGGCATTACCCTTCGCGATTTTCTTGGGGTTCTTCATTGGCATCGGTTTCATTGTGACTGGTATCTTTCTGAATTTTTGGGGCCTTTACTGGATGCGCTCTGAAGGAAGACGCCTGAAAAGGCGATTCAACACTCATTCAGGAAAACCCACTTAGGAGGTTATACCCATGTCTGGAAAAAAGGTAACATCGCCAAACTCAGATCGTCAATCTCCGCCTAAGCAACCAAAAGCGAAAAAACGAATTCGCACTTGGGAAGAAGTTGAAGCACATGTCTACGATCGAATCTATCTCTTCGCTACACGATTTATTATCTTCTCAGTAATTGGTGTAGTGTTTGGTTTCATTAGCACTATCTATGGAGTTCTGAGCTTCATTTTCCTCGGCCTTCCACTTCAGGAAATCACGACTTTCATAGCCCTATTCATTGGTGTAGGCGCAATTGCGGCGTCGTTTATTCTCTTAGCTTGGGGGCTCTTCTGGCGCAAGAAGGTGGAAAATCGCACGATTTTCTAGATGGTTTACACTAAATAGGAATACCTAGAAAATCCCGTTAATTTCCCGTAATCTGAATGCAGCTAAAACTGCCTAGACTACGGGAAACTTTCTTCTTTAAGCTACATAATCAGATCTCTGCTCTCTTCTCAGCAAGATTAAGACCGGTTGAAACCGCCCAAACTCTTAAACCACTTGGATTCTAGGTGTGATTGGTATATACGTTTGGGGATACAGGTATGAGTGTTCACGCAGAACAGCGTATGGCTGAGATTGAACGAATTTTAGAGGATTTCGATGAACGCGCGGGCGGCTTAGTTGCGGTTTCACTGCTGATGAAATCAGGCTTACCTGTTGCAGCGCGCATTCGTGTGCAAGTAGATGAAACATTTCTTTCTGCGAGTCTAGCCTCACTGCTGGGGATTGCCGTCGATTTGACGGGTCGACTATTCGATCAAACGCCAGCTCGGGTAATGCTTGATACTGATGCGGGTAGCTTGATTTTGCGTGGAGTTGGTGAGGATATGGTGTTAGTGGCGATTTTTAAGAAACAACACTTGGGAGCGATGTTGCTCTTGGTTGAGCACACTACAACGAAATTATCGGGTCTTTTCCAAACTAGTTAGGTAGGTTGCCGTTGTAGTAGGGTAGGGCTGAATCCTTTTACCTAAAAGAAGAAGGTTCTTCGCTTAGGTTTATCCTCATCGTCCGTTTCTTCACCAGGAGCTTCTGGTGCAGGAGTGGCAGGTTCGGGTGCTGGTTCTGGTGCAGCTTCGAAAGTTGGTTCAGTAGTTTGGGGTGCTGGTTCAGGGATGGGTTCGAAGGTGGGTTCCGGCTCTGGTTCAGGCACTGGTTCGAAGGCGGGTTCTGGGGCTGGTTCCGGCGCAGCAGGAGCTGGTGCTTCAGGGACAGGGAACACATCGAATTCTGGTTCCGGAGCTTCCTCAGGTTCTGGAATCAGTTCCAGAGCTTCCTCAGGTTCAGGCATTGGCTCAGGAATTGGTTCTGGGATGGGTTCCGGCGCTGCAATAGGTTCAGGGACTGGAGGGACGGGAGGCGGAGCGATTTCTAGTTCCGGTTCGGGAATTGGTTCTGGGATGGGTTCTGGTACTGCTTCGGGAGTAGGTTCAAGGGGTGGTCCACCGGGGATCTCTTTGAGTCCGGGGAGCATAGTGTCGATATCTTCGTCTTCGCCAAAGTCCACACCAAGGATTTCTTTCAGGCATGGCGCGCACTTCTGGCGTACTGCATCAAGGGCTTCGCTGACAAAAGTATCGGTTGATCGTTGCTCTGCTGGATTCTTTTCCTTGTAGAATAGGAACGTTTGCACCATGCGAAGGGCATCGCGTACACCGTTCCAATACATTTGACCAAATTCATCCTGTGACATTTCAGGTTAACACCTTTCCCACAAATTAAGAAGCGTAGACTTAACGTTGCTGTTCTGGATGGTAAATAACCACTCACACGTCATGCTTAAAATGTTTCGTCAGCCTAGCCCCCTAGATATCCTCCCATTGAGAAAGGCTTGACACTCTCCGCGACTAAAGATTGGGGGTTTTCCCAAAATTATTTGTAATCGATTCAAAACCGTGTATGCTTGATAAAAACCTGACACTACATGGTGGTCTTCATTGACAAAATCTCAACTTGATGAAATTATGACCGTTTCTTTACGGCGCGGAATTCTTTACCCTAGTGCTGAAATTTATGGAGGTCTTGCAGGCTTCTATGATTTCGGACCTATTGGGACGCGCATCAGAAATAATCTCATAAATCTTTGGCGTACTTGGTTTGTTGAGGGGCGCGATTATGTATTTGAGGTGAGTGGGAATACAATTCTGCCAAGTGAAGTGTTCAAAGCTTCAGGTCACCTCGACCATTTTACTGACCCGTCCTGTGAATGTCCTAAAGGTCATATTACTCGGATTGATCAGTTCATTGAAGATAAACTAAAGATCCCTGCTGAGGGGAAAACCAACACAGAACTTGCACAGCTTGTTCAAGAGCACAAATTAAAGTGTCCTGTATGTGGTGACCTCCTTTCCGATGTGAAAAGCTTCGGGTTGATGTTTGGTACAAATGTTGGGGGTGAACGCCGCCAAGCGTTCTTGCGCCCTGAAACCGCCCAGAACATATTTCTGGGTTTTAAGCGCGTGCACACAACCACTCGGGCTAAACTCCCATTTGGCGTTGCCCAAATCGGGCGGTCCTATCGGAACGAGATTTCGCCACGCCAAAGCATAGTTCGTGTTCGGGAATTTGGACAAATGGAGATTGAATACTTCGTTCATCCTAGTGCTATAAACGAATGCCCGTTATTCGAAGAGCTAGCGCAGGTTCCATTGTCGTTGGTGAGTCGAGAAGCCCAAGAAAAGGCCATAGAAAAATCTAGCACAGAATTTACATCGATTCAAACCACAGTAAAAGAAGCCGTTGAACGGGGTTATGTTCCGAACCAATGGATGGGGTGTGTGCTAGGCGACGAAGTACGGTTCTTCCAACAACTTGGCATACCACCAGAAGCCATCCGGTTTCGACACATGCGGAAACAAGAAACGCCCCACTACAGTGGTGGAAATTTCGACTTGGAGGTACAGTTCAGTTTTGGATGGAAAGAAGTCATTGGCAATGCTTACCGCCGTGATCATGACCTTCGGTCACACATGGATGGAAGTCAAAAGGATCTTAGCATCGATGTTGAGGGAGAGAAGGTGATCCCTCATGTAGTGGAACCCTCCTTTGGTATTGATCGTATTGTTTATGCAATCTTAGAGCATACTTATCGTGCGAAGGACGATACACGCGAGTGGTCATGGTTTGCGTTTCCTCCCTGTATTGCACCTTATAGCGCTGTCATCCTCCCACTCCTCAACCGCCCTGAACTAGAAGAACTGGCTACACGGATATTCCAGGAGAGTAAACAACAAGGACTCGCTGTGCTTTATGATGATCGTGGACGAATCGGTCGACGATATGCGCGAGCGGATGAAATCGGGATTCCCTTCGCTGTCACTGTCGACCCTGAGAGTCTAGAGGATGATTCTGCGACCATACGACATCGAGATACTGCTAAACAAACACGACACCCGCTCAAAGATATTCCCAGATTACTCAGAGGGTAATTCCTCAATCATTTGGACCGTACATGCATTCATTGGGCAAGAGCTTTTTCCACTATCGCGTACTTAGTATGCTAGTTGAGTGTCCTGAACTTGCATCCACTTCCAAAGTAGGTTAGATGAGATGACACAAAAACTGAGTAGGGTGGAGTGTTACCGCTTGTATTGGCGAATGACAGAACTTGGATCTCTGACCCGCCGCTATATCGTTATTGGCGCATTCGATGGCGCATTGACCATTGTAGCTATTGTATTAGCAGCTTTGGCCAGTGCGTTGTTGTTCCATGTCCACATCACTGTGTCTGAGGTTAGTATCTTGGTTCGCGCGGGCCTTAGTGCTGGAGTGGGTTTGGCTATCTCAAGTGGATGGGGTGCATATGAAGCTGAGCGTGTGGAACGTAAACGAGAAATTCAACACTTAGAAATCCAGATGCAACGGTCAATGGACGGTTGCATGGTTGATTCAGCTGTTCGTTTTGCGACTGCCTGGGCCTCCTTCATTCATGGCTTCGCTCCTCTCCCCGCAGCGATTCTTCCCCTCATCCCATTAATCTTGCTTCCTGCAGATTTCATAACGGCTAGCATTATCTCAGTGGGTATCACTATGTTCTTCCTGTTCTTCCTGGGGATCTGGATGGCACGCATTGCAAAAACGAACATGTTTGCCGGGGGATTTCGAATAGTTTTTGCCGGACTGATTACAGCCCTAATCTGCGTCCTCATCGGGGCATTTTGACTCACCCTATGTTCCAAGGAAATACTGTCTGCACGATAGGTTCAGTCATTTCGCGAGGTGAGCCTGAATCACTCTACGGAGGAGTTCATTCACTAATTTCCCATCCGCTCGACCACGAACTTCTTTCATCACAAGACCCATCAGTGGTCCCATCGCCCGGTCTCCTCGTTCCTTGACCATTGCAGCATTTTGAGATACTATGTTCTCGATGATGGTGCGTAATTCGTTTTTAGTGATGGTGGTCAATCCCAGCTCCTGTATTCCCTCATCAACGGTCGAAGTAAGATGTCGTCCGAGCCAGGTTAACAAATCCTCAAGGGCTTCCTTCGCAAATCGACCTTCCGAAAGCCGTGTAAACAGCAGGAAAATCTGTTCTTCAGGGATATCATCCACTGCCACACCTTCCCGCTCTAAGTTCGTCCACAGGGTTTCGAGCGTCGCCGCAACGGTGACAGCCAATTCAGGGTGGTGGTGTGCAATTTCTTCAAAAAGGTCGATTCTCAGAGACCTAATCATAATCTGGGCAAGTTCCTCACTCAAATGAAACTGTTTCCGGAATTTTTCAAGTTTCTTCTCCGGAAGTTCAGGTAACTTGGACTTGATTCGTTGCAACCGTTCAGGTTCGACAGCGACAGGGGCAACATCCGTTTCAGGATACATTCTCGCTGCCCCAGGACGAGGTCGCATATATCGCGTTGTCCCGTCATCTAATGGACCACGAGTTTCCTCTGGTACTCCCTTCAAGGCATCCTTCGCACGTTGAGCGACTGCTTCAAGGGCTTCTTTTGCAGCCTGTGTGTCTGCCGCTACAAGGATGATGGCATCTACAGGTTTTGCCTTCAAGTGGGTTTGCAGTCGTTTAATATCCGATTCAGTGATACCATATTTTGGCAATTCATCAGTGTGAAAAATCCCCTGGACATTGCCCCAGAATCGTGCATAATCGGCGAACTCGCTTCCTAAACGGCGGTTTGGTTGTAGTTCTTGCCCTACAAATCCCGCAAACCCGGGAAGGAGTAACGCATATACTCCTTCATTCCGTTTGAGGGCGCTCTTGATTACTTTGCTCTCAGACTTGGTAAAGAGGGGAGTTACATCATGAACCGTCTTTTTGATGTGAGTTGCTTTGACTCCAGCGGCTTGGAGTTTTTTGCAGATGGCGAGTAGTTCTAGTTGTCGTTGTACTTCGTATTTGACAACCTGTTTGATAATGTTGAGTTTTTGAACACCTTTGATTTCAATGATCGCCCCATCTTTAATGGACACATTGATGTCTTGTCGGATAGTGCCTAATCCCCGTTTCACATTCCCAGTTACGCGGAAGATTTGACCGATGCGAAGAGCTGTTGCTTGGGCTTGTTCGGGGGTTTTCCGACAACGACACTACGCTGGAATCCCGTTGTGTTACTTCCATCAATGACCAGTTTTCGCATTATCTGAATTTCGTCAACAGGCTCAGAGTTCATAAGCAAGGCAATCTCTAAGGCGAAGTCTATTGCTTCAGCGTCCAGTAAGTGTGGGGGTTCCTCATCTTGTTCTACCAAACAGATCGTATCATCATAGTGTTCGTATACATGGAGTCGCTCTTTTTGAAACTCGAAAAGAGCAGCGGGGTCGACTTCTCCCAGCTCACTTTGTGTTGGGCGTAATCGTCGAAGGAAGGTTGAGTGAGGCTCATCTTCACGGATTTCAGTGGGGCAGTCACAGAACAATTTAGTGCGGGTGTCTAGTTGTTGATGCACTTCGATACCGACTAAGGCACCGGCTTTTTCATAATCAATCTTAGTCATGATTAACTCAGCTCTTCAAACTGGCTGCGCTTCGTGCATTGGGTTATTTCGCCGGCTATGTTCTGCAACATGAGTTCTCGGACCTCTTCAGGGTTTTGGGTTTGGGCAAGGACCCACATGAGCTTGACATAAGCGGTTTCCGGTATCATATCCTCGGCTGGAATAACGCCACGCTGAACCAGTTCCACCCCAGTGCGATAGACGCGCATCTGTACGCGCCCCCAAATACATTGGGAAGTCATGACCACAGGAATCTGGGCTTCATGAGCCCGTTCAATTGGCGGGAACACTGATTCAGGGGCATGACCAAGCCCTGTTCCTTCGATGACAATCCCATGGAATTTGTTGTCAATAAGGGTGTCAATGCACTCGGTTGCCATTCCAGGGGTTGTTTTTATGAGGGCTACTTTTGAATCGAACTTGGGTTGTAACCGAAGTTGCCGGTTCTCATCGCGATGTCGGTATGCTGACTCTGCAACAAGCATGTGAACTTCTCGATTCTTCACTTCAGCTAGAATGTCTGCGTTGATGGTTTTGAAAGCATCACGACGGCTGGTGTGGGTTTTTCGAACTTGGGTGCCTGGATGAAGGGCTATGCTGGTATCATCAATGGTGCGATGCATCGCGACCACAACTTCTGCGAAGGGTCCTTTGCTTGCCGCGATTACTGCACCTGTGAGATTCAGGGCTGCATCTGATGAGGGGCGATCGGAAGACCGCTGCGAACCGGTAAGAATCACAGGGCGAGGTAAGTCTTGGAGGGCAAAACTGAGGGCGGCTTCCGATTCTGAAAGGTGCTTTGCGGTTTCTTTTGCTATCTTTGTCCAGTGGTCAGGTCGAAGATTCTCGCTGAACACACTGAACAGAACTTCTGCACGAATATTTGCTATATCTCCCAATTCGGGTACAACCGTGTAGAGATCATCGGCGGAAAGGGCTGGATTCACCGCCCCCGTACGGTAATCAACTCGACTTGCGATAGTACCCCCAGTACTAAGAATCGAGATAAAGGGAAGGCCTTTCTTTGTTTTCCGACTGACATCGGGTAACTCGGGTTCAGTAGCGTGTCCCTCGGCTAGGTGTGTGAGTTTCTCGATTTTGTCAACTTGGATTCCTACATTGTACCCAGAATCAAGTTTGAGGATGATGTGCTGATCGTCGGCTCCGATTTCCGCTCGGGGGATGACGATTCCCTCATAAGTAGCTTTTGCTGTCTTGATTTCGATTCGGTCTCCAATCGAGATCTTTGCCTTGCGAAGGATTCGGTCTGCTTCTCCCAAGTATCCTGTTGGTTCTTCGGTTGGCATATCAAATGACCGCCTAAGGATGTTGTATCCTTTTTGCTTTTTAGGACTTTGCCCGTTAGTTAGAAGAAGCGGTGACGGAATCGATAAAGGACGAGAATGATCACTACGATGACAATGCTGGCAATACCAAGTTGTATGAGGACTAGTTCAGATGGCAGTATGCCATTTCCAATTATGATTGAAAAGGATGAGGTCTGGTAGCTGTACTGCTCAAAAAACAAGTCTGTACCGACAGCTGTGGCTTCTGGGAATTCGTATTGACCCGCAGTCGTTGCTATGATTGTATATTGAATAGTTGAGTTCTCTCCAGGATCCAGATTCTCGACTTGAATTGAGGCACTTCCCTGTATGAGTTGGAACATGCCATCTTCAATTCCTTGGATATCTTGAATCAGAATCTGGTTAAACCGTGTATCGCCAATATTGGTCACGGTGATTTGGGCCGTGATTTGTTCACCACGAAGAATGGACGATATGGTTGAACTCGGTCCAGCATTTGTGAGAAAAGTGCGGGCAATGGTAAGCGCTGAGATCGGTTCACGGTACCAAATGGTGTAGTTGAAGGTTCGCTCAACATCGGTGAAGTCGTGAACTTCGTCGCCAATCGGGAACCAAGGGTAAATCCCGTTGTTTGTAGCTTCTGTTGGTGTTCCGTTAATGATCATACGGTTATAGGGTCCATGGAGAGTGAGTCGTCCAGGTCCGGTGAGATTGAGGGGAAGGTCTAGTCCTTTGGCCCTACCTAAACTGAAGATGAAGGTATCACCGCTTTCAATCGTTGCATTGTCGATTGTATAGGAGAAGGTGACTGTGGCGTTGTCTTCGTTCCATTCAAGGTAAATCCGGTATTCAAGTAGGTTAGCTGCGATAGCCGTGGCGTTGAATCCATCCATGAGGTATTCGCTGGCGTTGTTGACATGGAAGAAAGTGGTGTTAAGGAATTGTTCCTGTGATGCAATGACATCGTTGAATACCCAATGGGTTGTATTTTCATATTGTGTGAAGTTATAAGTTGCCAAAGAAGGCCAACTGGTGCAGCGAACATGGTTATTCATTGTGGTGTTGAGAAATTCTTGAACTTCAAGGGCAGTGGTTTCGTTATCCCAGGGCATGGCAGTGATAGTGACATTTCCAGGGTTCCCTTCCCAAATTC
>SMTZ1_10015852_pt1 | contig 11292 bp, 10 predicted proteins | sample DeeMarSWOR136_30_FD_25667 | JGI IMG/M metagenome (IMG submission 25667)
CGGCAAAGCACGACTATTCAACCTTCTACGAGCAGGAGATGGCGTTTCGCCGTCAGCAGGGCGACCCTCCATTCAGCCGACTGGCACGTCTTATCTATACTCATACCAACGCTGTCCTCTGCCAGAAAGAGGCAGAAAGGATGTACCGCCTTCTCCAGCAGGAGAAGGATTCCCAGGGGCTACCCGATGTTGCCCTGTTTGGTCCCTCCCCCACCTTTACCCAGCGGGTACGCGGCAGGTTTCGCTGGCAGATAATAGTCCGCAGCCCAAACCCTCTTCCACTACTTTCCCAGCTTGTACTCCCTCGGGGCTGGTCGGTAGACATCGACCCTGTAGGCTTGGTCTGAGCTTTACAACGCGCCACCGTTAGACTATAATCTCACTGCTTGTTGAGACCTCTCATGCAACACTGAGCGCAACGGATTTAGGCATGGCTATTCTGCCCCTTGCTATGATGGACAACCCCGTGCTTCATCAGAAAGCGAAGCGGGTGCGGAGGATCGATGGTTCTATTCAGAAGCTTATCGACGACATGATCGAGACCATGCACCACATAGGAGGAGCGGCAGGGCTGGCTGCCCCTCAGGTCGGAGTACCGTTGCAGGTTGTCGTCATCGAGCTGCCCGGAGAGGATGTGATTACACTCATCAACCCCGAGGTGGTGAAAAGATGGGGAGAACGTGATGTGACTGAGGGATGCCTCAGCCTGCCTGGATACAGGGGAGAGATAAAGCGCTCGGAATCGGTCACAGTGAAGGGTCGCGATCGCCGTGGGAAAGAGATTCGTCTAAAGGCAGATGGGCTTCTCGCCCAGGCCCTTGAGCATGAGATAGACCATATAAACGGCGTGGTCTACATCGACCACCTGGAGAGCAGGAACAAGCTACACAAGATCGAGCCAGAGGGTGAGGATGAGTTGGGCCAAATCTGAGAACATGGCCTTATTACTGCTGGGCGCTGGCTGAGCTTATCACCCGTCCCCAGCACATATTCTTTTAAGAAAAAGAAATCCTGAATGACTAAGCTCACCAAAGAGAGGCTGAAATTCTTTGTCACAGAGGAGGCGTCTTCACTCTTAGCTAAGCTGAGAGAGTTCCTTATAGAGCGCGGCAACGGTTGTTACGTTGTTGGCGGCTTTGTCCGCGATGGGCTCATGGGGCGAACAAATAGCGACATCGACGTTGTGGTGGCTGGCGACGCCACATTGATCGCCTCTGAGGTAGTCAAGTAGCCAGGATAGTTCTTCCCCAAGCTGAAGGTCGTTGGCATCTAGATTTCGCTGCTATGCACGGCAGCATAGAGGAAGACCTCTGTCGCCGGGATTTCACCATTAATGCCCTCGCCGTAGACTTGGCCGAGATCAGAAGTGGCTGGTCTCAGGTTCGAGTTATCGATCCTCTGGGCGGATGCCGCGACTTGAGCAGCGGGATGGTTCGCGCGGCAAGCAAGGCCAGTTTTCAGCAAGATCCAGCGCGGCTTCTCAGGGCAGTTCGCCTTGCCGCAATGCTCAGCTTCTCCATTGACACCACCACAGAAGCCCTTATACAGCGCGACCATGAACTAGTCACCACCGTCGCTGCGGAGCGGCTTCGAGACGAGCTATGTTACATCCTTGAGACCCCGCGGGCGTATCACTCTTTCCGTTATCTCGACCGCTTGGGCCTGCTCGACCCGATAATGCCCGAGCTAGCTGCAACCAAAGGGGCAACACAGCCGAAGGAGCATTTCTGGGACGTCTTTGACCACTCGCTGGAGACTGTCGCCGCCGTGGAACGCCTGCTCCAGGAGGAGGGCGGCGAGGTGGAAGATGAGCTTCTAACTTCAGTCCCCCGGTCGCCAGACATCGCTCAGCACTTCGCTCAGGGGATCGCGGGTGGGCGGACCAGAAGGGCACTGTTGAAGCTGGCGGGCCTGCTCCACGATCTCGGCAAGCCAACCACCAAAACGGTGGAGCAAAATGGACGGATGCGCTTTTTGGGGCATGCCAAACTGGGGGCGGTCATGGCAGTTCAACTCATGGAGCGGTTGAGATTCAGCAACCGTGAGATAAAGATGGTGCAGCTAATGATCGAACACCATATGAGGCCCGGATACATGGTGGCTCAAGAGATGCCGTCGCGCCGTGCAATCTACAGGTACTTCCGAGACACCGCAGAGGTGGGGATCGATACTCTGTTCCTCGGCCTTGCCGACCATCTTGCAGCTCGTGGGCCTACGCTCGACCTCGATGAGTGGCGCAGGCACACTGAGACGACGCAGTACGTCCTTTTCAAATGGTTCCAGGAGCAAGCTACAGTCGTCCCACCCAAGTTGATAGATGGGCACACTTTAGTCGATAAGCTTGGACTGGCCCCAGGACCGCAGATTGGCGAGTTGCTGGAGGCAGTACGGGAGGCACAGGCTGCGGGAGAGATCAGTACCGCTGAGGAGGCACTCAACTTCGTGACAAAACGATTGGGGAGAGATTAGTGAACCGCGGAAACCTAATCAGGCTTGCTCTAATCGCTGTCATATTTTGCCTCTGTCTGTTTGAGGTGCTGATCCGAGATGCGCCAAGCATAGGCGATGGCAGCCCCGGCAACAACACCCTGGGGATGAGGCTGGGTCTGGATCTCAGCGGCGGGACTCACCTTGTGTACAAAGCTGATTTGTCAGAGATCGGCAACGAGACTGTTGCAGACGCCGTAAAAGGCGCAATGGACATCATTGAGCTGAGAGTCAATGCCTATGGCGTTTCTGAGCCGGTTATCCAGAAGCAGGGAACCGACCGCATATCCGTGCAACTCCCTGGTGTCCGAGACATCAACGCAGCGGTCAGCCTCATCGGCCAGACGGCGGAGCTTGATTTCAGAGAGCTGACCAGCGAGAGCTGGCAACTGGTTCAAGACCTATCGGCTCAAGGGCTCTTCACTGGTTATGAATCTCTCACAGAGGAGGGCGAGATAGAATGGATTCCGGCTACGGCCATAAACAGCAAAGGTGAAGAGGTTCATTTGACCGGGGGGTACCTTGAGAGAAACACACGGGTGGAATTCAGCAGCGTAACCAACGAGCCCCAGGTTCACTTCGAGCTCACCAGCGAGGGAGCTGACCTGTTTGAGGAGATAACCGGTCGGCTTGTCGGCAAGCCTCTGGGCATCTTCCTCGACGATGCATGGGTCTCCAGCCCAATAGTCCAAAGTGTAATTGAGGGTGGGAGTGGGATCATCGAAAACATCGGGAGCCTTGATGAAGCGCGCAGACTGTCGACCTTGCTCAACGCAGGCGCATTGCCTGTCTCTCTCGAAGGGCCTATTATTCGGGAGGACATCGACCCCACCCTGGGCGCTGATTCGATAAGGAAAAGCCTTATCGCTGGAGCGGTCGGACTCCTTCTGGTTCTGGCTTTCATGATGCTCTACTATCGGCTACCTGGCGTGCTGGCCAGCGGCGCTTTGCTGATCTATGGCGTCCTGGTGCTGGCAGCGTTCAAACTTATACCGGTCACGCTCACGCTTGCCGGCATCGCCGCCTTCATCCTCTCCATCGGCATGGCGGTTGACGCCAATGTGCTCATCTTTGAGCGCCTGAAGGAGGAACTGAGAGCAGGACGAACCCTTGGCGGAGCCATCGAGGCTGGCTTCAATCGCGCCTGGGTTGCCATTCGCGATAGCAATATCTCCACCCTTATCACCTGCCTCATCCTCTGGCTGATGGGGAGAGCCCTGGCAGAGCCCAGGGTGATGGGATTTGCCCTTACACTGGCTATAGGCGTGGCGCTGAGCATGTTCACCGCCATATTCGTCACCAGGACATTTCTGCGTCTGTTTGTGGGCACCCGCCTAACAGGCCGCCTCTGGCTATTCGGCATGTCGCCGGTTGAGCAGATATCGCTTCCCAAGGAGCAGGAATAGGTGTTTGACTTTATAACCCGAAGAAAATGGTACTTTCTGGCATCGGGGCTGGTGGTCTTAATCGGCATCATCTCGCTGATAGCATCTGGGCTCAATCTGGGGATCGAGTTCAGCAGTAGGGGAAGCAGCCCTGAGAGATCAGTTCACCTCCCTTGGCCACCCCAACACCAGCATCCAGCACAGCGCCAAAGACGCCTTTCTCCTGAACATGGAACTACCACTAGACCCCAAGGAAAGAGGGGAGGAAAAAGATCAGCTAGCCGAGGACCTGCAGGCAAGGTTTGACACAACGATCAGGATAGCTGATTTCAGCGCTGTGGGAAATACTACCAGCCCGATGGGAAATACTACTAGCCAGGTAGGAAATGCTACGCTCGCTCTTATATTGGGGAAAACGGTAGATCAAGGGGACTTGAGCGACAGGCTAGCCGATTTGGGATACTCCGGGTTCAGCATCGAGAGCACGACCCTTGATTCCTACCTGATAAGAACCGAGACAATGGATACAGGTGAGCAGGATGAGATCGAGCAAGCACTGGAAGAGAGGTTTGGACTGCTGGATTCCCTTGACGTCTATTCAATCTCTCCCGAGGTCGCTGCCGAGCGTGTCCAATATACTACCTATGCCGTGATCGCAGCGGCGGCGGGAATTCTGCTCTACATCACCTGGGCCTTTCGCAAGCTGGTCCATCCTATCAGCTATGGAGTGTGCGCCATTGTGGCCTTGGTGCACGACGCGCTGATAGTTCTGGGGGTCTTCTCCCTGTTCAGTTTGGAAGTTAACTCCATGTTCATTATCGCGTTGCTGACCGTCATCGGCTACAGTGTGAACGACACTATAGTGGTCTTCGACCGGGTTCGGGAGAGCAGGAGACGGGACATTGGCGCCGATTTCGCGTCAGTCGTCAACGTCAGTCTCAATGAGACCCTGGGAAGGTCTCTCAGCACTAGCCTGACCACATTGTTCGTGCTCCTTGCCCTGTTGCTCTTCGGCGGGGCAACTATCCATAACTTCGTCCTGGCACTGACCATCGGCGTCATCGTGGGCACTTATAGCTCTATTTTCGTCGCAGCCCCGCTAGTGGTTTCATGGGAGCAGGGCGAGTTGAGGCGGCTCTTCGCCTGGATACCGCTACGCCGCGAGCGAGGCTAAGCACCGCCTTGCCAAAAGGTTGCCCGAGAGGCTCAAAATCCAGCCAAAACACCTTGACAACATCAATATATTGTGCTAATCTAGGGCTTCGCCACAATATATTGATTGGCAGAGTTTCGGCGATGAAGTGTCCCCATTGTGGTCATGAAGATTCCAAGGTAACCGACTCTCGTACGGTCGACGACAGCGTCCGCCGTCGTCGTCAGTGCCTCAACTGTGGATTCAGGTTCACTACCTACGAGAGGGTCCAGACCGGCAACCTGGTTATCATCAAGAAGGACCTGCGCCGCGAGGAGTTCAACCATGAGAAGTTGGCCACCGGCATTCGCAAGGCCTGTGAGAAGCGCCCCCTTCCCACGGGAACGGTGGAGAAGCTGGTGGACGACATTGAAACCCAGATGCTCAACTTGGGCAAGGCAGAGGTCCCTAGCTCGGTGGTCGGTGAGATTGTGATGGACAGGCTAAAGGAGCTGGACGACATCGCCTATATTCGCTTCGCTAGCGTCTACCGCGATTTCGCCGACATCACCAGCCTCAAGCACGAGGTTGATACCCTCATCGCCAGCAGCTATCCTTCAAGCCAGTTGCCGCTCATTCCCCAGGAGGAGCTCAATTCCTTAAGCAGTAAAGTGAGAGCTGGCTCATCTAGACACCGATAGTTGTCAGCCGAAGTGATACCAATGACAGGGTGAGAGTTATGAGTAACGGTAATCAGGGAAAGAATAGTAGGGTCAAGCGCTCATTGCGCAACAGGGTTGCCCGCGCTATCTTCGCTTCCGCTGAATCCATGGGCATCTCGGACAGGGAAATGGTCCAAGGACTCGCCGATCAGGTTATGGAGCGCCTGGACCGCGTCCCCACCCTGCCCGGGTTGGAGCACCTTGCCCCCGAGATACGAAGGCCTGTTGATGAGACGGAGATCAGGTCAATCGCCAGAAGTATCCTTGCTGAGAGGGGGCCGGAAACGTTTCTTCCCCTTGTGGAGAAAGAGGAGCGGCCCACAACTACTAAAACCAAGGTCAGGCGCAAGAAAACCGAGAAGTCCCAGGCCAAAATATCGCCTAATGCCAGGGCAGTCTTGGAGAGAAGATACCTGGTAAAGGATAGCAAGGGTCAGGTGATCGAGAGCGCTGAAGACATGTTTCGCCGCGTCGCCCATCACATCGCCGCACCCGATTCGCTATACAACCCCAAAGCCGACATCGAGGCCAGGGAAGAGGAATTCTATCAGGCAATGGTAACTCTCGAGTTCTTGCCCAACTCACCAACGCTGATGAACGCTGGCCGCGAGCTGGGGCAGCTTTCCGCCTGTTTCGTGCTGCCTATCGAGGATTCCATGGACTCTATCTTCGATTCTGTGAAGCACACCGCTCTGATACATAAGAGCGGTGGCGGCACTGGATTCTCATTCTCCCGGCTGCGCCCCGAAGGTGACACAGTAGGCTCCACTGGGGGTGTAGCCAGCGGCCCGGTCTCGTTTATGCGAGCCTTCGATGCTGCTACCGACGTCATCAAGCAGGGGGGCAAGCGGCGGGGGGCCAACATGGCGATCCTCAACGTTGACCATCCCGACATATTGAAGTTCATCACTTCTAAGGAGGACTATACCTCCCTCACCAACTTCAACATATCGGTGGCAGTGACCGAGGAGTTCATGAAGGCGGTGGAGAGCGGCGGTGACTACGAGCTTGTGAATCCTCACACCAAGAAGGTGGTGGGCAAGCTCAACGCCAAAGAGATATTCAACCGTATAGTTGATATGGCGTGGAGAAATGGAGACCCGGGCATCGTGTTCCTCGACCGGGTGAACAGGGATAACCCGACTCCAAAGCTGGGAAGTGTGGAGAGCACCAATCCCTGTGGTGAACAACCCCTCTTGCCCTATGAGTCGTGCAACCTGGGCTCGATAAACTTGTCCAAGATGGTCCGTGAGAAGAACGGGACCACAGACATAGATTATGCCAGGCTTGCGCAAACGGTGAGAATGGCCGTCAGATTCTTGGATAACGTAATAGATGTCAACAAGTTTCCCCTGACCAGGATAGACGAGATGACCAAGGCCACGAGGAAGATCGGCCTCGGGGTGATGGGTTTCGCCGACCTCCTTATCCGGTTGGGAATACCCTATGACTCACGGGAAGCGCTCAAGGTTGCTGAGGAGCTGATGGAGTTCGTAAGCAAGGAGTCTATGGAGGCATCCAAAGAGCTTGCCGACGAGAGGGGCGTGTTTCCCGCCTTCGAGGGCAGCGTTTACGACAGGCCTGACGGTCCCCGGCTTAGAAATGCTACCAGGACTACCATCGCCCCCACTGGCACCCTGAGCATCATCGCCGGCTGCTCCAGCGGCATCGAGCCCCTGTTCGCCCTAAGCTATACACGCACTATACTGGAGGGTACACAGCTAGCAGAGGTAAATCCCCTCTTTGAAGAGGTGGCTAAAAGAGAAGGGTTCTATTCCGAAGAGCTAACGCAAGAGGTAGCCAAAAGAGGGAGCGTACGCGATATAGAGGGCGTACCGGAAAAGGTGAAAAAGCTATTCGTCACCTCCCACGACATCACACCTGAGTGGCACGTCAGGATGCAGGCGGCATTCCAGAAGCACACCGATAACGCCGTATCCAAGACTGTCAATTTCCCCCACAACTCAACTGGAGAGGACATAGCTCGGGTCTACATGCTGGCCTACAAGGAGGGCTGCAAAGGCATAACGATCTACAGGGATAGGAGCCGAGACAGCCAGGTGCTGAGCATTGACACCGATAAACGAGGCGAGGGGAAGGAGGCTAAACGAGTCCCCAGAGAGCGTCCGATCACCACTACAGGAGTCACCGAGAAGGTCGCCACCGGCTGCGGCAACCTTTACATAACGGTGAACCACGATGAGGAAGGTAGGTTGTGCGAGGTGTTCTGCGCCCTGGGCAAGGCGGGAGGCTGTGCCTCGGCGCAACTCGAGGCTATCACCAGGCTGATCTCCCTGGCGCTGAGGTCAGGGGTGGAGGTGGAATCGGTCATCAAGCACCTGAGAGGAATCAGGTGCCCTTCGATCGCCTGGGACAGGGGCCAGGCCATCCTCTCCTGCCCTGACGCCATTGCCGGCGTTCTGGAGACGCACCAAAGTGACAGTGGTGTTGAGGTTAAGCGCAAAGCCAGCAGTGAAGGTAACCCCAAAGGCAAGAGTAGGGGCGGTGGTGGGATCAAGAATGTGGCGGGGCAATGTCCCGACTGCGGTGGCCTGCTTGTGTTCCAGGAAGGCTGCTTCATCTGCCAGGCCTGCGGCTATACCAAGTGCTAGCAAGAGAGGAGGTGGTTTCAGTGACGAACAGCCAACATGACGAGATAGCTGAGGGCCTCGCGAAGAAGTTTCGGACAAAATATAATCGCGGCAAGGGGCCGGACATTCCAGGGAGAAACGTGGTTATCGAGGTCGAAACAGCAGCGAATGGCGTTAAGGATGCCTTGCGTCAGTTATCAGGTTTCAAGAAGTCTCGCTATATAGCGCTTCCTAAGAAGGAAACCGGAGCGGCAAAGACGCGTACAAAAGGCCTGAAGGTGGGAATCATGGACCAACATGGTAATGTGGTCAAGCCTGCCAAGAGGCCAGGCCCTGGCCGAGCGCAGCGAAGGCGCTAATCTACTGAGGGGGCAGCGTAGAGAGATTGATTTGAGATTGGTTCGCCATTAGGAGGGCTGTTTCGTTTGCCTTGCCTGTGGCTATACCAAGTGTTGAGAGGTGGCTAGATGATGAAAGAAACCTTCGGACAACGATTGCAGAGGCTGAGGAAGTGGAGAGGCATGAGCCATCACGCCTTGGCTGTTAAAGCAAACCTTAACCCGAGGTACGTCAAACGGCTGGAGGAAGACGATTCGGTTTCTCCTGAAGTTATCGAACGACTCGCACATGCTCTAGACATAACGCCCGAATATCTCAAGACGGGAGAGGGGCCTAGTCAAAGAGATACCTTGAGAAATTTCGAGAGTTATGTCAGTGAAAAAGGGATCGAGCCACATGAAGCCGCTGCCTTGAAGGAGATGGTGGTCAAGAAGCTGAACTTAAGGGCTGGCGCTCCTTTGGTCGCTGTAGATTTTGATGCTCTCCGCGAGCGCTACAGCGCACAGGAAAGCGTCGTTGGGTTGTGCTGGCGATGCCGCCATGCCGTCCCAAGCCACACCGGCGACCGTTGCCCGAACTGCGGGAGCTTGTGGGATTCGCCTGATAACTAGGCTGGCCACCAAGTAGAGACAGGAGGTATGATTATGCATACTAAGCATGAAGCCGATGCCTCGCAAAAGTTACCGTCTGGAACAACTGAAACAAAGGTAGAGGAAGCAATAGTCGCTTGGGCTGAAGAACTAGTAGAAAAGTGCCACCCAAAGATCGCGCCAATTGATGTGGAGAAGCTAGCTATGGGGGTGGGCATCAAGGAAATACACAAGGAAAATATTTCTGCAGACGGGATTCTCTCACCTATTCAAGGTGGGTTCATCTTGACTCTAAACAGGAATCAGTGCCTGGAAAGGCAGAGGTTTACTTGCGCCCACGAGATAGCTCATACATTCTTTGTCCCCTCAGGTTGTGCACAAAGGCCTGGCGAATCACAAAAAACGGTTGTCAAGAACTTGCGGGAAAGAGAAACAGAGCGTCTATGCGACATAGCGGCGACACATATCCTTATGCCTGACGAGATGTTCAAACGAGAAGCACTTGAATGCGGATTATCAATCGAGGCTATCCCCCAACTTGCCCACACATTTCAGACATCATTGTCAGCCACAGCCATTCGCCTTGTGGAAATCAGCCCGATACCTCTCATAACCATATTCTCTAAAGTCTTTGATAGGCCGGAATCGTGTCCGAAGCTCCGCGTTCGTTGGTCTACGCAGAACGTGAGTGATAAAATCTCGAAACGGTACTTCATTCCGACCAATGTCCCAGTCGACAAACACGCCAGCATACGCCGCGCATATGAAACAGGACGGGTCTGCCGAGGATTCGAGAGTATGAACATGGGTAACCTTAAAGGCACATACTACGTAGAATCTAAGGGTTTTGGCGCTACGGAGAATAGATATGCCGCGTCACTGGTCTTTCTCCACGCACAAAGCAAAGCGTTTATTTAGTCTTTAGGGAACGTATCAACGAATCATGGCGTGGGCGGAAGTTAAAGATGCTAGACAGAAGCTATCGAAAGAGAAGGGCACTATCCGCAAGGACTGGGGAGGGAGGCTTCACGTAGCCCTCATCTACCCCAACTCCTACTACCTGGGGATGTCCAGCCTCGGCTTTCAGACCATCTATGCATTTTTCAACAGCTACGAAAACATAGTTTGCGAGCGGTTCTTCTGGGAACCAAGAGTACGCAGGGCTGAAGAACCCATCAGTCTGGAATCGCAGCGGCCCCTTCCCGACTTCGACGTCCTCGCCTTCTCCATCTACTACGAGCTGGATTATTTCAACGTAGTTCAAGTCCTCAAAGCTGGCGGCATTCCTTACTCCGCTTCTGACCGCAACGAAAGCCATCCCCTGGTAATCGCTGGCGGTCCCAGCGTCACTGCCAACCCCCAACCCCTTTCCCCCTTCTTCGACTGCTTTGCCATCGGGGAGGGGGAGGCTATTCTGCCCCGCTTTATTGAAGTATTGCTCAACGGCGTTCAGGACAAAAAGGACCAGTTGCTCAAGGAGCTGGCTTCAGTGCCTGGAGCCTATGTGCCCGCGCTATACGATGGCAATCCGGTCAATCGGCAGTGGCTGGCTGACCTCGACTCTGTAGCCACTACCTCCGTTGTCCTGACTCCGGACACCGACCTCAGCGATATGTACCTCATCGAGATCGCACGTGGCTGCGGCTGGGGCTGCCGCTTCTGCCTCGCCGGGTTTTGGTTTAGGCCTTTCCGCTTCCGCCCTCTGGAAAGCCTGCTGGCTCAGGCAGAGAACGGCCTTAGGTACGGCAAGAGAATAGGGCTCTTAGCAGCCGCTGTCTCGGACCACCCCGAGATAGGCGAGCTTGTCTCCCGGCTGCGACAAATGGGTGCTGAGCTCTCGGTCAGCTCGCTGCGAATTCGTCCCCTATCCAAGGCTGTCCTTCGTGGGCTCGCGGAAAGCGGCACCCACACTGTATCCCTGGCCCCCGAGGCAGGCTCCGAGAGACTACGCCAGTTTATCAACAAGGGCACCACGGAGGGCGATATCATTGAAGCGGTTGACAATGCCGCAGAGCAGGGACTGAGGCAGATAAAGCTCTACTTCAT
>SMTZ1_10009153_pt1 | contig 11291 bp, 9 predicted proteins | sample DeeMarSWOR136_30_FD_25667 | JGI IMG/M metagenome (IMG submission 25667)
GTTACCCGGTGAATGGATTCCACGCAGTCCCCCGCTGCGAAGATGTCGGGATCGCTGGTCTGCATATACTCATTGACCTTCAGCCCGCCCGTCTCCCCGATTTCCAGCCCTGCTTCCTTAGCCAAGGCCACATTGGGCCGAACACCCAAGGAGAGGATCACGAGGTCGGCTTTTACGGTTTTGCCCGCCTCGGTGTGCACCATGCCGGAGCCGTTTCGATTCTCAATCGCCTTCAAGCCCTGGGAGAGGAGGAAGCTCGTCCCTTTTGTTTCCGCATGCTGGCGAACGAGCTCCGCCATATCCCAATCCAGGAACGGGAGGATCTGACCTAATCTCTCGACGATAGAGACCTTCAACCCCGTGAGCCCAAGGTTTTCCATCACTTCCATCCCTATCAGGCCGCCCCCTATGATAACGGCTTTACGTGGACGTTTCTCACGCATGAATTGGTAAATGCGATCCATATCCTCGAGGGTCTTGAAGGTGAAGACAAAGGGAAGATCGACACCGGGAAGGGGAGGAATTACCGGTGATGAACCGGGAGATAGGATGAGGCGGTCGTAAGGTTCCTCTTCCATGCTCCCCGTCTTTAGATTGCGAACGACTACCACTTTCCGTGCCCGATCGATCCTGGAGACCTCCCTGTGGGTCTGAACATCCACCCGAAACCGCTGTTGGAAACGCTTTTCAGTAACGATGAGAAGGTTGTTCCGGTTTTCGATCACTCCCGATAGGTAGTAAGGAAGGCCACAGTTGGCATATGCGATATTCGGTCCCTTCTCAAACATGACGATTTCAGCGTCCTCAGAACATCGACGCGCCTTTGCCGCAGCAGATGCGCCTCCAGCAACACCTCCAACGATAACAATCTTGGGCTTTCCCATAGTAAGCTACCTCCTCGTCTTATTAAATCATCCTGTTATATCATCCCCCCCTGGAAGGAATAAGTCCTACAGTCCATTTCTGGATTAAATAATATGAATTATCCGTCCCGATATTCAAGAGATGGCAACAAATGCATACGAAGATTACGATCGATTCCCATACGGTAAACGGATGGGGAATGCAAATTATCGATTATGTTTCCGTCCTGCTTTCTCAGATCAAATATCGTCGTTTCATTGCTCGGGTTACACAAACTCCTCGTAGGGCACGTTGATTCAAAAAGAGTATTCGATGCGATGGGGACAGAAATCCCAGGGTAGAGGCTCCCTCAATAAGATTGGAGGCTGTGGGAGATTGAGGAGGCATTTGCCCCTCAATAGTTGGGTGGGCGGGATGTTATCACGGCAAAATAGAGTAGGAGTTTCTCAAAAAATATTTAATATAGTAAAAAAACTTGACAAATGGATTATTGCATTTTAGTGTTACCGGTAACATTTTCTGGCGCAATATTTTATCCAATAATGTTTGTAACATTCCCGCACTCTGGGACCCTCCCAAGGGGGGAGCCCAGCGATTATACGGTGCATTGGTAGAGGGGAGAAAGAAAAAATTCATGGAAAAGAAGAGATTGACTATGAGAGAGATTGCCAAAATTGCAGGGGTTTCCCACATGACCGTCTCGAGGGCGCTGTATAACGATCCCAGAATTCGAGAGGAGACTAAGAAGAGAATTTTGGACTTAGCGGACAAACTCAATTACAGGCCCGTTGCCAGAGCTCGCCCCTTTGCCTCGAGGAAATCAAACTTGATCGGGCTGGTTGTTTCGGATATCAGCAACCCATTCTGCGCCGAACTGGCAAGGGGCATTGAGGATAAGGCCCACGAAGAAGGATATAATGTTATTTTTTGCAGCACGGATAACAAACCCGAGCGGATGGAGTCCTATGTCCATCTCATGATGGATGCAGGTGTTGATGCTTTTATTTTTGCCTCAACGCGACTTCGTGAGCCCGTTGTCGAAAAACTGATTGATGAGCGTTTTCCTCTGGTGCTCGTGAACAGGAAATTGAGAGGGGAGACGTGTAACTATGTAGTCCTCAATAATATGAAGGGGGCTTATGAAATTACTGAACACCTCATAAACCTCGGTTACAGAAAAATTGCGATTATTACTGGACCTTCGAATTTCTTCACAGGATTAGAAAGATTGAAGGGTTATCAGCAAGCGTTGAAAGATCACGGTATTGAGTTCGATGATAATTACGTCATTCAAGGTTACTTTACAAGGGAGATGGGATATAAGGGAACTAAAGAGCTACTCACTATGGAAGAAAGGCCTGAGGCCATTTTCGCCGGAAATGACTATGTCGCCATGGGGGTGATCGATGCGGTGGAAGAATTGGGATTGCGTATCCCAGAAGAAATCGCGTTGGTGGGCTTTGACGATACGGCGTTTGCATCCAATCAGAGGATTAGATTAACAACGGTGAGTCAAAGGACATATGAGATGGGAAATTTGGGTGTTCAAATACTCATCGATTATATTGAGAGGAAGGAAACGGATTACACCCATAGGGTCGTTTTGGAACCACGATTGGTTATTCGGGAATCTTGCGGGCAAAAATTGCTGGAAAAGCGTAAAAACAAGCGGACGCCAGGGTCCAAGGTTGAATCATTGAGCTCTTTGGACCGAATGTAAATTTTCCCCTTCTTTTACGGAAACAGATAACTCAATACACGAGATAGCCAGTGGGGTTCTCATAGAAGCAGCCCATAGCCCGGTATTTTTGTTGAATATGTAACCATCGCATGAGATAAGATTTGTCTTTTCCCCGGTGGATTGAGTTTTGAAGAAAAGGCCTTGGTCGAACCTTTCGCTTTCGGGATCCATGCCGGCCAGATGGCATAGATCCGCGGTGGTGATTCAGCCCTTATTATGAAATGCGGGAGAATCGGGTGGCTACCCTGGTCGTCTCAAAAGAAGCCGGAGGCACCCGGATGATCGATAGAGATGTGGAAGATTTCAATCTCGCGAAGGCGAAGGAACTGGGTGCGTGGACAACTGTCAATGGGAGAAGGGAATCCCTCGATCAAAAAGGAAAGGAACGAACAAAAGGGGAGGCGCCGGCCGCACCGGTCATTGCTGTTGGTGTTTCCTCCCATATCGATGAGTCGCTTGGTCTGATCCATGAGACATGTGCTCAAATTGATGCACGAAACAAGGATGAAGTCGCGATTCGCTCTGTCCAGGACGCTAAAGCTTGCGAAAGGAGGAAAGCCGATGAGTTTCAAGCGACTCTTTGAGCCATATCAATTACGGGGCTTAGAACTCAAGAACCGCCTCATCAGCGCTCCCTGCGAGAGGAACTATGCCAACGTAGACGGTTCGGTGACACAGCGATACATAGACTACGTGGTCGAAAGGGCGAAGGGTGGAGTGGGGTTAATCATCGTGGAGTCAATGTACATAGACCCGGTAGGGAGGGGCCATATCAGGCAGCTCGGGATCTATGCTGACAAGCTCATACCGGGGTTGCGCCGTTTGACGGATGCCGTCCATGCCAACGGCGCCAAGGTTGCCTCTGAGCCCATGTCCTGCGGCAGGGAGACTTCCTCGTATATTACGGGATTTCAGCCCGTGGCGCCTTCCAACGTGCCCTGCAAGGTTCTCGCAGGGGGGGAGGCTCCGCGAGAACTGACGGTGGACGAAATCAGGGGATTGATCGAGAGCTTTGGTGAGGCGGCGAGAACAAGTATGGAAGCTGGTTTCGATCTGATTGAGATCCACGGAGCCCATGGCTACATCATAAACCAATTCTTATCTCCTTTTAGCAACAGGCGGACGGATGAATATGGGGGATCCTTTGAGAAACGCATGCGTTTTCCGCTGGAAGTCGTGGCCAGGGTCAGGAAGGTGGTGGGGGAGAACGTTCCCCTTGCCTATCGGATGAGCGGAGAGGAAAAGATCGAGGGAGGACTCACCATCGATGACATGGTAAGATTCTCTCAGGAACTGGAGAAGGCTGGGATCGACTTGATCGATGTATCCGCGGGCATCTATGAATCCGTAGTATGGATTGTACAACCGATGGCGTTCCCACGGGGATGTCTCGTCGAGCTTGGAAGGAGAATTAAGGAGAAGGTGAGCATACCCGTCTCCATCGTGGGGAGAATCAATCATCCCGAACTGGCAGAGGAGATCCTCGCCGCTGGGAAAGCTGACTTCATCGCCATTGGAAGGGCGTTACACGCTGATCCCTACTGGCCCATGAAGGCAGAGGAAGGGCGGGTGGAGGATATTCGGATCTGTCCTGCCTGTATGAGCTGCAGCGATCAATTGGCTACTCATCTGCCCATCACCTGTGCAATCAACCCCGAGGCTGGGCGCGAGAGGGAATTGGCAATCAAGCCGGCACTGAAGAAAAAGAGGGTTCTAGTGGTCGGGGCGGGCCCATCCGGTATGGAGGCAGCTCGGGTTGCTGATCTTCGGGGCCATGAGGTTATCCTCTGTGAAAAGCGAGAGCGAGTAGGTGGACAGCTACACTATGCCTCAAGTGCTCATCATAAGAAGGAGTTCGAGGAGGTTATTCGGTTCCTGGAGGTTCAGCTGAAAAAGTCTCAGGTGGATATGCGGTTGGATACTGAAGTAACCCTTGCGCTGGTGCAAGAGATCAGGCCTGATGTCGTGATTGTTGCCGCAGGGGCAACGCCAGTTTTGCCCTTTACACCCGGTGTGGATAAGCCCAATGTCCACTCTGCCGTCGACGTTCTCGACAAGCGCGTAAAGCTATCCGGAAAGACCGCCATCATAGGAGGGGGATTGGTTGGGTTGGAAACGGCTCTCTTCCTCCTGGAGAACGGTGTTTCCCCCTTAATCATTGCGGAGCCGACTGATAAGCTGGGGGGAAATGTCGGATTGCGCACGGGCTGGTTCATTCGAAACGAGGTAACGAATCACCCCGACATCGATGTGCGAATGGAAACCACGGTTGAACAGATCAGGAACGATTCAATCGTCGTGCAGCACAAGGGAAAGTTCGAAGAGCTGAAAGCCAAGAACGTCGTTCTGGCCGTGGGGATGCGGAATAACGACATACTGGCTGAAGAACTGAGGGCAGAGGGGGCCATTGGGGAACTCTATGTTATCGGGGATTGCAACATCCCGAGAACGATGAAGGAAGCCTTTGAAGAGGCAGCCATGGCCGCCCGGAGGGTTTGAAAGGGTATCCTGGGAGATTCGGGCTCCGTTAGGTCATTGTAAGAATGGAACAATCGATTTTCATCACAGGGGGAGCGGGGTTTTTGGGGGCACACATAGCTCGTGCCCTCGCGGAGAGAGGCGATCGGGTCGTTCTCTATGACAACGTTTCCACCGGCCTTCCCCAGAACCTCCTTCCTTTCCAGGACAGGGTTAAGGTTGTGCAGGGGGATATTCTCGATTTGACCTTTCTCATGAGAACCATGAAGGCGGAAGATGTGAAGCGGATCATTCATACCGCTGCCCTGGTGGGTTTCGGGCCCTCCATCGAGAAGCCCGCCCTTACGGCAAAGATCAATGTAGAAGGTACCATTAATGTCCTTGAGGCCTCGCGCATTTTGGGAATTGAGAGGCTCATGGATATCAGCTCAGAGGAGGTATATGGGCAGTTTCCATATGAGCCCCTTGATGAGGACTACCCGGTTTCCCCCACGGTCCCCTATTCCATCACGAAGATGGCGGCGCAGAGATATGAGGAATTTTTCCACACCTTTTTCGGGCTGGATGTTGTGATCATCAGAACCTCTTGGGTCTACGGATGGGGGCTGCCCAGGGCCAGACCACCCAAGACCTTCCTCGAGAATAGTCTAAAAGGAACCCCGACAGAGATGGAGACGGGGGGTGATCATCGGGCCGACCACACCTATATTGATGACTTCGTACGAGGAGCCTTGCTTGCTTTCGACGTGAAGGAGCCCAAGAGTCGCGTCTTCAACATCGCCAGTGGGAAGGCTTACACCTTCAAAGAGATGGCCCAGATGGTCCGAAAGATTATTCCGGGTGCGAAGATAACCGTGGGCCCGGGCCTACTGAGGTATGCTGATGGGGTGGATGCTCCGCAAAAGGGGGCCCTCAGCATTCAAAGAGCTCAATCCGAGCTCGGGTACCAACCCCAGTATGATCTCTTTGAGGGTTTGAAGAAGTACGCTGATTCTCTGAGAGAAGAGGGGATGTGAGACACATGGAAAAGATGAAGGCCTTTGTGAAGGTCAGGCCGGAACCGGGTGGAGCGGAATATTTGGATTGGGACGTGCCCAATATAGGGGCTGGAGATGTACTCATCCGAGTAAAAGCTGCAGGACTGTGTGGAACGGATATGCACCTTTACGAATGGCCTGATAATATCGTCCGGGAATATAAGCCGAAGTTGCCGGTGGTAATGGGGCACGAATTCTCGGGTATCGTCGCCGAGGTGGGACCTGAGGTGAAGACCGTAAAAGCGGGGGACCGGGTCACGGTCAACCCGTTGCTCTACTGCGAGGAATGTTATTTTTGCAAAGACGGAAGGCAGAATATCTGCGACAATCGGCCTCTGTTAGGCTTGGGAGCCGATGGAGCTTTCGCGGAGTTCATCTCGGTGCGTTCATCCAATGTGCATCGGTTGGACGAGACGGTTCCCTTTGAGGTGGGAGCCTTAAGCGAACTCACCTGTGTGGGACTTCACGCCATTGAGAGAGTTCGACTCACCGGCGGCGATACCGTGGCAGTTGTGGGAGCTGGTCCGTTGGGTTTCATAATGGCGGTTCTCTCTCTACACTCCGGTGCCGTCCGTGTTTTTGTTACGGGATTGAAGACAGATCACGAGCGGCTCCAGCTAGCCGGGAAGATCGGCGCCATTCCCATTATCGTAGAGGCGGAAGATCCCCGGGAGCAAGTCTTAGAATATACCGGTGGACTGGGGGCGGATGTGGTGTTTGAGACCGCTGGAGCCCCCTCCGGCATCACCCAATCACTGAATCTTGTCCGGAAGGGAGGCAGGGTTGGCATCTTGGGGCAAGGCCACGAGGCGACGGAAATTCCAACGGCGATGCTTTCATTCCGCGAAATTGAAATGGTTGGAACCAGGGCTTACACGCCGAGGGAATGGCAGAGGGTTTCGGCCATGTTGCGCAGTGCGCAGCACGACCTGAACCAGGTCATTACGCATCGTCTCCCGCTCGAGAAGGCGGAAGAGGGAATTAGGCTGATGGAAAAGCGTGAGGGCTTAAAGGTGATCGTGGAGCCGTAGTGACAATCGAATAATCACCCGAGGCATGAGACATGGGAGATTTTTTAAAGCTTGGCACGGTGCAGTATTCTTATCTGTGGGATTATTCCCTGGAGGATGCGCTCAAGGAGATCAAGGCCCTTGGATTCAGATACATCGAACTGATGACGACCCCCCCCCATTTTTGGCCTCCCAGCTTCACAAAGGAACAACGGAAGGATTTCAGAAAGCTGATGGATCACCTCGAGTTGGAGTTGGTGGCGATCAACCCGACATTTCTGGACATCAATATGGCGAGTCCTAATCCCGGGATACGGGATGAGAGCGTGAGACAGATCATGGAGCAGATCACCTTGGCCCATGATCTCGGGGCCAAGATCATCGTTGTCATGCTGGGAAAGAGGCATCCGCTCCTGGCCCCACCAGTTGAGACGGTTTGGAAAAGATTTGCCCGGGAAGGGGTGCTCAGGTGCACCGAGCATGCCGAGAGGAATAAGGTCATCTTCGGCGTGGAAAATGGCCCTTCGCTTTTTATAGACAGGGCGGAGTTCATGCTCTTCGTGTTAAAGGAGGTGAAGAGCCCCTGGATGAAGATTGTTTTTGACGTGGCCAATGCGTTTATGGTAGAGTCGGTGGTCCCAGCCCTTGATCTGGTAAGGGATCATTTGGTCCATGTTCATCTCTCGGATACGGACACGGTTAAGTGGACCCACTCACCCATTGGCATGGGAGGGATCGATTTCGCGCCAATTGCGGAGAAACTGCGGGAAATGCATTTTTCCGGTGTCTCAATCTTAGAAACCACCCATGCGGAGAATCCAAAGTGGGGAATTGTGAGCTCCGTTGAGAAGCTCGCCCCCTTGGGATGGCGGATGTAATAAGTATGGAAGATGAGATGGAGGAATCCATGAGAAATTTCGTGATCAATCCCGATGCGGTGGATGAATATGAGGCCTCGGCGCCCTTTCAGAGATTCATGAAGGTGCTCATTGATGATGAGACGTTTCCGGGTACGCCGTTTACCATTGCTCTATCCCGTTATCCCTCAGGCGCAGGTTGCCCGTTCCACTCTCACAGGGATTCTAGTGAGGTCTATTTCGTCCTTGAAGGAGAACTGGTGGCAACGGTTGGAGGCAGAGAATATCGGGTGAAGAGAGGGGAATTGATTTACATCCCACCTCCCGCCGAGCACCGGGCGGAAAACCGAGGGAAGGAGACGTGCCGGTTCATGGCGATAAATTCCCCGGTGGGCGAGGATGTCACGGAGACGAAGGTGAGGCAGGCGTGGAAGAAGGTGAGTTGAGAACATAAAAAGGAGGGAGTGAATAACAATGGGAGCCCAACCCGCGAGCGAAACGATTTTGGAATTCAAGGGGGTCAGCAAGGATTTTCCCGGCGTGCGCGCGCTGGACAAGGTTGATTTCGACCTGAAAAGGGGTGAGGTTCATGTCCTTGTGGGAGAGAACGGGGCCGGGAAATCAACCTTAATCAAGATACTTGCGGGAGTTTATCCTCCAACGGAGGGAGAGATCTATTACCAGGGAGATAAGGTTGACATTAGAAACCCCAAGGTCGGCCTCAACATGGGGATCAGCGTGATTTACCAGGAAATGAACCTCGTTCCCTATATCTCCGTGGCCAAGAACATCTTCCTGGGCAGGGAGCCCCGGCGAAAGTGGCTTCCCTTCCTGGTCGACTATCCGCGACTCCACAAGGACGCCAGGGAAATTCTGGATTCAATCGGCGCTGAGATTGATACCAAGGTCAACGCGGTGGAACTGGGCGTAGCTCAGGGTCAACTCGTCGAGATGGCCAAGGCATTTTCCATCAAGGCCTCCATTTTGGTGATGGACGAGCCCACGGCCGCCTTGACCCAGAAGGAGCTCGACGAGTTATTTCGCTCCATCGAGGAGTTCAAAAAAAAGGGTATCGGAATCATCTATATCTCCCATCGTCTCGAGGAGATCTTCGATGTGGCGGATCGGGTCACCGTTCTGAGGGATGGCAAGGTCATGGCCACGATGGACGTGGGCGAGGTGAAGAACCTCGATGAAATCATTAGGCTCATGGTTGGCCGGTCAATGACCGCCTATTTCTCCAGGGAATTCCTGAAGGAGAAAGGGGATGTGGCCCTGAACGTAAAAAATCTTTCCCGGGAGGACATGCTGCGAGACGTGAACCTTCACGTCCGCAGCGGGGAGATCGTTGGATTGGCTGGATTGGTGGGTGCCGGGCGAACGGAACTGGCCAGAGTTCTCTTCGGCGTCGACCGTTATGACGATGGCGAGGTAGAGATCTTTGGGAAAAACGTCTCGATGACTCCGGCAAAGAGCGTGGCGTTGGGAATTGGTTTCATTCCCGAGGATCGGAAGAAAGAGGGTTTGGCATTGATACTGCCTGTGAAGGAGAACGTGATCGTCGCCAGCCTGGGGAAGCTCTTTCCCCGGGGGCTTATCAATCCGGGCAAGCAGTCAAAGGCGGTCAATGAGTACGTCAAGGCGCTGCGGATCGTAACCCCTTCCCTCATGCGCATTGTAAGGTACTTAAGCGGCGGCAATCAACAGAAGGTGGTGGTGGCCAAGTGGCTCTGCACCCAAGCCAAGATATTCATCTTTGATGAGCCCACGCGAGGCGTGGATGTGGGGGCAAAGGCGGAGATCCACCAGCTCATGAATGAAATGGTCAAGGAAGGCGCGGCCATTCTGATGATCTCCTCGGAGCTGCCGGAAGTCCTCCATATGCGTTTTGCGGTACGCCATGGCGGGAGGTGTGGCGTGATGCACATGGGGCCACTAGCCCGCATACCCATTGAGCTATTGATTGTGGTAATCTCCCATAGGTCTTGAACGAGGAGGAGAAAGAAGTGGAAAGAGGAGAGATCAAGGTTGCCTTCAAAAAGATCCCCGCTGCGGTTTTTGCGCTCGTTTTCCTGCTCATCGCCTGTTCGATCATCTCCGAGCATTTTTGGACGGGGGAGAATCTTTTCAACCTGGGGCTTCAGGGCACCGTGTTGGCCATTCTCGCGCTGGCCCAGACCATGATCATCTTGGCCGAGGGAATCGACCTATCGTCCGGCCCGCTGGTTTCTTTTTGCGGTGTCGTGGTGGCCGTTTCTTTGCACGGAGGGCTCGGGCTGCCCGAGGTGATCTTTATTTCCATCGTCCTGGGTACCGCCGGTGGGTTTCTCAACGGGTTTTTGATCGCAAAGGTGAAACTTCCTCCCTTTGTGGCCACCTTCGGAAACATGGGAGTCTTTACCGGCTTGGCCCTGGTCATCACCAGGGGGGGTTCGATTCCCGGGTTCCCCGAATCCTTCAGGTTCATCGCGGGCGGCTCCCTGTGGGGACTTCCATTTCCCGTCATTATCTTGATCTTCATCATTCTCTTTAACTACGTGATTCTCTACCACACCAGGTGGGGGACCTATCTCTTCGGCATCGGGGGAAACCAGGAGGCCGTTCACTTAATGGGTGTGAACGACATCTTCTTCAAGAGCTCCATCTACGGAGTCGCGGGCTCCTATGCCGGGGTCGCCGCCCTGGTCTTGACCTCCAGACTGAACGCCGCCCACCCGTTGGTGGGGTTCGGGCTTGAGTTCGAAGCCATCGCTTCGGTTATCGTGGGTGGTTGCTCCTGGACACTGGCCAATGGAAACCCATGGGGAAGCCTGGCCGGCGCGGCAACCATCGTCGTCTTGGAGAACGGGTTGAGCGTCCTGGGGGTTCCGCCGGCCGTTCAGGTGGTGGGCGTGGGCGCGTATCTGATCTTAGCCGTGGTTTACGATACGCTCAAGGGCGATTAGCCCATGGTGCGCGATCAAAAGTGAATGGAGGCAAAATCGAATCGTGGGTAGGGGACAGACACTGATGAAGAACCTGGGCAGGGTTGAATCCAAGGTTCAAGGGCTGTTCTAATCTCGAGGGAGGGGGATCAAATGTTGATCAGGCAATATCTAGCTCTCATTATGCGGCTGGCTGTCATATTCATTATTGCAGCCATCTTGGGCGTGGCCAGGCCTGAGTTCCTTTCGATCAATAATTTCATCAACGTGCTCCGTCAATCCTCGCTTGTCTTCCTTCTGGCATCAGGCCTCACCGTGGTCGTCCTGTCGGAAGGGATAGACCTCTCCATCGGCCAGGTCCTGGCCTTTTCGGCCTGTAT
>SMTZ1_10007062_pt1 | contig 11289 bp, 13 predicted proteins | sample DeeMarSWOR136_30_FD_25667 | JGI IMG/M metagenome (IMG submission 25667)
AGAAAAGCATCCTGACTCGGGTTCATGACGAGATCCAGAATCGAAAATGACTCAGGAAGAATACTCCGCAAGACGATACGGATCTGGATACGATCATGATGGGGACAGAGATCGCGGACTGCGATGCTGCAAAGACGGCCGCTCAGAACATGAAGGCCAACATGGAAGCCTACGTGGCTTGAGTTCAGATCAGAATCCGAGAATCGGAGACCTCTGACTGCTCCACGAGGGCTCCTCGAGTGCGGTTCCTATGGTTTTTTGCCGGGACTAGCATCTCGGGGAGGATCAGAGGATGATGGGCTGCGCGATTGCCGAACCTAGTCTAGAAGGCATCGCACAGCCTTGTAATGGCCAGATTTCCCCTTGGTCCTACACGGGTCAGTGCAGGGGGTACAAGGACAAAGCCCTTGTCAGAGGGGCACACATGCCCGACATGGAAAAACTGAGACAGGTGGGGCTTGTATCGGCGACCCCCCCGGGAAAGACCACGTTTCCTGATGGTCGAATGGCTACGAAGGAAGCGTGGAACGTGTGCCAGAAGCTATGTCACGCCCGGTGCATCCGAGCACCCACCTTGCGTACCTTCAAGTGGCACCTCAAGCACGGCAACTTGATCGAAGCTGATGAAGTGCCCAATCCTTTCGGTGGTGACGGCCCCGACAAGGTATATGCGATCCGGTTTGAGGCGGTTCAAAAGTTCGTAGACGAGCTCGAACGCCAAGGCGACGCGCTGCATGTCGTTGAGAAACAAGATGGAACTGTTGTTCGGCGAACCACGGAAGGGAACGTGGCCATCGGAACCAAGAATTCCACACCAGAGCCAGAACTGTCTTGTAAGGAGTTGAGCACCCGCGATGCCTTCTATTATCTCTCTAAGAAAGTTGGACGTCGTTGCCAGCTCAACTCGGCCACGTTTGGCTATTACCTTGCCTATGATGTGATCCCATCGCGATGGGAGGAGCGCGAGCGAATTGTTCGTCAAGAGGATCTTGACACCTTTCTTGAGCTTGCCCCTGATGGGATCTATGCGAACCATATTGAGTATGATATCGCCCAGAGACGTGGGCCCGGTATGTTGTCGATGAAGGATGCTTTCGCCTACTACGAAGGCATAGATCCGTCACCGATCACCATCAGCACATTTCGGACACTCGTGACGGCGGCCATTATCCCAGCCGTCCGAACTGCTAATGATCCCCGAGCCCCAATCGTGGGGTTCCGGAAACGGGATATTGATGCCTTCTTGGCCACACGACAGCGAGTCATTGAGAGAAATCGAGAGGCAACGACCTTCAAACCAGTGCCTCCAGAGAAAGAAGAGAGCGGTCAAGCGCAACTTGTTCAGCAGATCATGGATGAGGAGGCCCAGAAGGCTCTCCCCAAGATCGAAGCCGAACGAAAAGCTGCTGAGAAGAAGGCCGCGAGTAAGAAGTCCAGATGGGTTTCGGTGTCGGCAGCTTACGCCCACTATGAGAAGCGCGCTCCAAAGCCGCATTCTCGTTCATGGTTCAGAAAGAAGGTAGTTGAGGGCGAAATCTTCCGTGTCCAGGTCGATTCGAAGTACCACACCCACGATCCTTTGGGCAGGAGATTCATGGTTGATATCGACAGTGTCGATGAGTACCTGGATCAGGATCCGAAGACGAAACCAAAAACAGTGGAAGCGTGGCCGATCGAGATGGCTTACCACAAGTTCAACGACTCGATCCCGGATGACTTGTCTCTGCTTCGTTTCAAGCGTCTGGTGACTACAGGAGAGATCGAATCGTTTGTGAAGGACGATACTCCTCATGTTCGGCGCGATGCCGTCGAAGCTTACTTTGCGGAGGAGATCGCCTCTGAGGAGTTATCGCAACGAACTCCTGCTTCGTCTTCCCCAAAGGAGTCCGAGACCCCTTCATCCCCGGTAGACACTTCGGAGGTCATCACGATCTCGATGAGCGATTACAACTCATTGGCAGACATGAAGAAAGCCCTCCTCACGTTGACGAGGCAGGGGTTTCAAGTCAAAGTCAAACCCTAATAGGATCGTATGGACGAAACGCGTCTCAAAGAGCTGCTCGAGCAATTTGGCTACTCCCTAGTTTTTCGGGAAGACGATTGGACTCGATGTGTTGTTGCGAAACAGAGCGCTCAAGAGCAGTGGTTGGGAAAAGGGATCGACGAAGAGGGAGCTCTCCAAGATGCTGTACGGCAGATGTTTCCTTCCGGTCTTGCACTCGACTTGTTGAAGGCCGCGCTTGAACCCGCAGACGAGCCAGTGGAGATCCCCGAACCAGTTGTTGCGATTGAGAAGGTCGAACCCCCGAAGCCTGAGCCGCCGAAACGTCAACGGATTCCGGTTTATGCCGGAACTCAGGCATATGTCGACCCCAGCATCAAGGCTGAGGCAGCGGCAGAAGCCAAAGAGCAAGAAGAAAAGATCACCAAAGAAGAGGCTCTAGAGATCGTTCAAGGAATCGTAGACGAGATCACAGATGGTCTCGACGAGTTGGCGGTGACTGCAACCTCGAATCAGAAACTCCAGATTGCAGCTTGGATTTTTCGGGGGCGTGCTGTTCAAGAGCAGTTCCCGAGAGATCTCGAGATCGAAGAGGCCGTTCATGCGATAGCCCTCCGTCTCACTGAGATCTGTAAGGTTTTCTGGCCCGGCTCAGTGCGTGCTCTTCAGTTTCATGTGTCTCCGACACATTCGCTTGAGGGGCTCGTGCGGACATCCAAGAGGGTACGGAAATGGGCCGATGTTGCGGAACTTGTTGCGGAACAGATGGAGAAGAACGAGGCCCGCAGAGAGTACGATGAGTATGGGTGGTGCGATTATGCACTACTCGAGCCAAAACCTCGAAGCTCTCCGGCCATCTTGCGCGAAGCCGTAGCGAAGATCGAAGAGGTCGTGGGCGAGCTCGGTGGTCCGTTGGACGAGAAAAGTGATCAAGTCCCTGGTGAGAAGGTCTTGGCCGAGATGGAAGAGCTCATCATGGCAGCCCATTTGCTTCGCTGGATTCGGCGATCCGTATCCGATAGGACAAGATGGGGCTATGCAATGGGGGCTCTTCGATGGGCATCGAGACAGACGAAAGAAGGGGCTGAAGATCTTCGTGAGGTCATCGGTGACGACTATCGGCCTCGGAAATGTTGGGCAGAGTTGCTTGGGCGCGATCCCAAGGTCAACTACGAAAATCGCACGCGTAAGCAGTTGATGAAGAGGCTTCCTGAGCTAGGATGGCCCGAAGAGGAGCTCATGGAGTGGCTCCACAAGGCTTTCCCAGTGTTCACAAATCCGCAAATTGCCAAGATGACGAAGGGTGTTCACGATCAGATCATGAGGCTCACCAACGTGGACTTTGCTGATGCGGATCGGAATACCCGAACGCGACTTCGCAAGCTCCAGTCGATTTTCCGCAATCAAGAGGACGTGTCCGAAGTTGAGTTGCCTTCTGATGAAGAGCTCGTTGAGATAGAGGAAGACAAGGAGGCCATATCGGAGCCGACTGTCAGCACTGATCCTACGGATGCCCTTCTCGAAGGTGTCCAAAAGATCACCGCGGGCAAGCACATCCTGTTTGTATCGAACCGTGAAGATCCCCGACTTCAGAAGGATCTCGAGCGCAATCTCAAGTGCAAGGTGACGCTGAAGGATGGTGGAAATCCGCGGTTGATGAAGGCGATCATCAAAAGTGTCGACAAGACGCGATACGACTTCGTGTTGATGGCGACGGGCTTTAACAAGCACTCCGCCGACACGGCTTTGTGTCGCACTGCAAAGGCACAGGGGCTTCCTTACATACGTGTACAGAAGGGTCGAGTAGCTGCGACAGTTCGCGCTCTGGATCGCGTTTTCAACCTGACTGGACAGCGTAAGGAAGCCGACGAAGCGGGTGTTGCGCAAACTAACTGAGTGAGTTTGCAATCTCGGTAAGATCTCCTCCGGAGGAGATCTCTCCGTGAATTTTCACCTGGTAAGCGCGCAATCCCACGAAATTCGCGGTCAAAATCGGTCCGATGGGGTCTCCCAAAGGCGTAGAAGAAGAGAACGCCATCGGGAGAGCTCGGTAATTAGGGAATGACTTCCCCCAAATACTTCGAACCGGTTAACAGATGGGATCCCCGTCGAAACCCAACGGAAGGATACCTTACGTCCTTTCCGTGAAGGAAGCAGCGGCACTCGTGAATCTAACCGCGGGAGGTCTCCGCGGCGCGATTCAACGTGGAAAGTTGCGCGCCGAGAAAGATCACGAAGGAAAGCTCACCATCCGTTCACACAACTTGGCTGCCTATCACCTCTATGGCGATGGCAGCCTTTACCCCGAAGAGAGAATGGGGCCCACCATTCGGGTCCTTCTTCACAACTACCTGGAGACGGTGTGCGGTGGATGAACGTATCGCACTTCGAGGCGTCTTTCTGATCGTCGCATGCCTCATCGCGGGACAGCTTGTGGGGCCTTCGAGCTCTTGCCGGCACAACTCTCGCAAACGTCTCTCGAACAAGGAGCCATTTTATGACTCACATGTTCAGACGGACCCTGGTCGTCATAATTCTGGTCGGAACCTTTCTGATAACCGGAGGGAGTGTTTTCGTTCACTCTCGAGCCGAGACTCCAGACGTCAAGAACGTCATCTCCGGCGACTTCCAATCGACTGTCCTACAATGGGCAGTCTCTCTCACCCTTTCACAGCAGAAGAATGAGGAAACGGCTGAGGTAAAGTCCCCCTACGACGACTGGGAAACCTGGGCAGAGGATCCGGTAAAACCCCGTTGCTCCTCTGATGAAGAGTGTAAGCCTGATCGAACAGGGCGCGAGACATACTGCAAGAAACGGAAAGGCGCACTGGAGAAGGATGAAGGGTTCTGTCGACCGCGATGGTTGAATCGGAAACGACAGGCAATCCAGCGTCGTAACCTGCGTCGGATTGTCGATCATATCTGCGAGCCTCCATCGTGGTGGACGCCCGAGACGAAGTGTTGGAAGTTTAAGTGGCGTACGGCACGACAGTGCAACACCAAGAAGTGGTGCAACCCTGATAAGCTCGAGAGTTTCTTGAGCATCCCGGCGCGTCGCGAGTCGACTTGGGATCATCAGACGGATCATCACCTGGATCAGGATGTCATCGCCAACCGGGACAGTTACGTTCGGGCTTGGCGTAAAGGCCGGTACGAAGGAAATCCTCACTTCTACGAGGGCCTGACACTCGGTAAATCTGGTAAGCCCCTGTTCCGAGCGAAGGACCTGAGGTTCCGGTGCGATCCTGACAACCCCTACGATCGCGACTGCAACGGTGTGCCGGACAGGTGGCAGCGAGGCTACGGGTGGTACGGCCAGAATGCTGCGCTTTACACCTATATGTGGGACCGTCTGGCACCTCCCGAGGTTTTAGCGAGAAGAGTGCCGGCGACCCTAGCGCTGTTGCGGCGTCTTCGTGCTTCATGGAGGAAGCTTGAGGGCGGTGTTGATTGTCGCGACGCCAATGGTGATGTCTATGACGTCAAACGCATGCTAGCCGGGGAGCAAGAGCGCGACTACAAGAGAGATACCTGGCCTGAACAAACGTGGTGGACTCTTCACCGAGCCGCGTTCGGAGGAGACATCTGTCCCTCCATCAAGATCAAGGGGCACAATTTTTATCGAAAACGTTTCGTCGCGAGAGCCAACTCGAAGAAAGCAGACCTCGATCCCGACGAAACCGTAACATTGGAGATGCTCGGTACACCGGTCCCCTTCGAGAAACAGTGGGAATTCGTTGTCATGGTCGAAGCCGAATTCGAGCCCGTATGGGATATCGAAGAGCTTCGTGAGGAGAAGCCCCTCGAGATCGCTACTGGCGGTCCAAGTGAAATTCCGGTAAAAATGGCTGCTGCACAGTAGGATTTGTGTTTCGGAGGCCCAGAAAGGCGGGGAGACCCATGAAGTTCTTCCAATTCCTGTTCGATCTTTTGCGGCGGTTGTTCGGCTCGGTAAGAGAAGCCCCGAAAGCTGAGCTTCCAGAAAGCAAGAAATCGACCGAGCCCCCTGTGACTGAGGAAGAGCTCCCGGATGAACCTGAGGATGAGGTCGACGATCCCGATTACGATCTCGAGAAGGAAACTTCTGATGATCACACAGAACGGGATCCGCTTCCTGAACCCGATGAAGACACGGTTGAACGTGCCGAGAAAGGGATCGCGCCTTTAGATCCGTGGAAGGAACGTCAACAATGGCTCAAAGATTTGGGCTTCGATCCCGGCCCGGTTGATGGAAAGCCCGGACGGCAAACTCAGGCAGCAGTCAAAGTTTTCCAGAAGAGTCGAGGGCTCACGCCAGATGGTATCTGGGGACCCAAGACTCAACGGGCCATGGCCGCAGCATTAAAGGTAGCCGACAAGCCTGTCCCACCGCTCTTCGTTCCACCCATCCCTTTAGTCGGAGAGCCCAAATACGAAGAGATGCTCGGGGACATAGAACTCGATGAGGGGTTTTGGAACAGCTTCGTGGATCTGACGAAGAAGTCCAATGTGAAGGATAAGAAGGGTCGCCGTCGTCGGAAGGGCAAACGCAAATGGGCTGCTCTGGTGCGGAAGTGCTGGCACCAGACGGCTTTCATCTGGAAGCCGTACATGGAACTCAAGGCGAAGAAGAAGTACTCGAGTCACCACAAGATCAACGCTCATGTGTGCTTCGACACCGACGGTATGATCCTGCTGATCCACAACCTGATGTACTACTTGTGGACAGCTAACAGTTTCAACCCCGACTGTCTCAGTTTCGAGATTATGGGTAACTTCGAGGGCGAATTGGGTACGGGGGACTGGTACAAGCCAGACACGTTTGGCCGCGGACGCCCCACCAACATTCAACTTCGTCGATGCCGACAGTTCACGAAGTGGCTCCTCGATCCTGAACAGGGGCCACCAGACGACAAGCTGCCCAAGCCCCTCCTCGAGTGGCGTGAGGCTATCCGTGAACTGGGGAGCAATCCCCTCAAGTGGGTGAACGCGCATCGACAGTCAACCGATGATCGTCAGATCGATTGTGGCTCCGAGTGCTGGTATCACCTTGTTCGGTGGACAGTGTCGGAATTTGACGTAATGCGTGTAGGTCCCGAGCGTGGAAAGGGTATGACCATTCCGACGGACTGGTACCGGAAACCGATGACTCCTCCGTTACCGCCGGCTGAGTAATCCACGTTCGTGAAATCAACTGGGGTAGAAGGGGCGTGCCTACCGTCATCGTAGAAAGCCCCTTCAAGACCGATACGATTATCCTGGTGAACGGTGAGAAGTTCGTCGCAGAGGAGGCTGAGAACGTCCTCTACGCACGTGCATGTCTCCGGGATTGCCTGGATCGAGGCGAAGCTCCTTTCGCTTCCCATCTTCTCTACACGCAAGAGGGCGTCTTGAACGATGCGGTCCCCGAGGAACGTCGTCAGGGAATCGAAGCCGGGTTTGAGATCGCGAAGCGGTTCGACCGTAGAGCCTTTTATGTGGATCGAGGGTTTAGCAGCGGCATGAAGTGGGGACTCGTGAACGCGTGGCGTCTTCAGCAAGTTTGTGAAGTCCGAATGCTCGGGGGGCGGTGGAATGTGGGCTGGCTCCCGGAGATTCCGGTCGCCGAACTTGTGAGTGCTTTACGTGAAACTTCGTGAACCCCCGCGCAAGTGACGCCCGGTTCTATGTCTATCGTTACGCCTTGGGTGAATGGCGGTTTTTCGTCCAAAGCGCCAATGGAAACCGAAGCGGAAGGATCGGAACATCCCGCGTCGGAAGAACCGTAGGCGTTGGTGGCGTCGCAACAAAGCCACAGTCAAGATGAGGCGGCGACGTCGCTATAAAATGATGAAGCATAACTCCATGTTCAAGCAGTGGAGAAAGAAGCGCCAGAAGGAGAAGCACAAGCGGCGCATGCGATTCGGCACTGTGGGGGCGACCCATTTCCCTCAAAGCTGGTTCGTCTTTCATGAGGATTTCTCAGAAGACGCCCCCTTGAAAGTCAACATGGGGTTCATCGAGGATTACGATCCCGATACCGAAGAATTCTTGATCTTCGATGTCGATGAAAACAAGGAGAAGGTCGTCAACATCGATGACTTCTTGACTCACAGTGAGTTTCTCGAAGAAGCCGATCTGGACAACTTCGAGCTGATCCTGGATCAGTTCTATGGTGGCCCTGAAGACGACCTCGACATTGTCCCTGACCACGAAGAAGCTCCACGTATGGAGTTCGCGTTTGATGTGGAAGAGCTCACCAACAAGGTTGCTCGGACATGGCTACTGAGTTCAGTTCAGGAGGAGGTTTAGGACGTGGTCAGTAACTGGGTCTCGAACGCGCTTAGTCGTACCCGTTTGTACAGGGAGCGCGGTCAGAATGGTGTTGTTCTGAGTCGGGGGTTCTCGTTCTATTCGGGGAAACCCACGATCCCGAACAGCTACACAGGCAACTTGCTCCTGGGAGCTAGTACTGGCGGCCCGGCTGCTTATCTTCTCGAAGGTGTTGTACCACTCGTCGAAGAGCAAGTCTGTGAACCCATCGACATTGAGTTGATTGCTTGTGAGATTTCTGTCAACGGTGGTGATGAGCTTCGAGTTACCGTTACATACAATCTGCTTTCGGATGACATCTACATTCTGTTCAACACTGTCACGGGTCAAAGGCTGTCGCCCACGGCAGTCAACCCCGACACCGATACTGTTCAGGCATTCTTCAATGTGACTTCTCCTCCCGCGGATCCGGGACCGTGGTCTTTCAAGATCATGCGGAGCTCAAATCCGGGAGGGTGTTTCTTCGTCCAGCCCAACTGCTATGTGATCGCCGGGAATGGTGCTACATAGTCATGCAACCTGATCCACAGAAAGTCGCTCGTCAGTTTCTCGCTCAATACGGTGAGGAATGGAAAGACCTCTATCTATCCCCGTATCCACGGCCCCTGACACGCTATCTTCCTGAGGAGCTCGACATTGTCTGGTGGCGTGGGGGCGAATGCCACGAAGGAGACATTCTCGAGTATCTGGAGCCGACGGCTCTCGACGCCTACAATGAAGAGGCCGGGTATCGTGTTGGCAGGCATCAGCGAGTGCGGGCGGACAAGGTGTATCTCCGATGACTGATCTGCGAGAGAAACTGCGCCTTCGCCTCTATGGTGAGTCCTGGCATGATTTGCTCTCTCTCGAGCAAGCAAATGCCATTCACGAGGAGAACGTCATCAAGGTCACTGAGGCGCTCGAGCTTCGCAAGGACCGAAAGCGGCCGATCCACATCGTAGGAATCGCCGGTTCCAACCGGAACGTGCAGAACTGTTCCCACGAGACGAGCAACTCATGGCTGATGATCCGTAAAGCCATGGAGTACTGTTCGAGAATGGAAGACGTTGCGACTCACGCGTTCAACCTCTCGAGCATGGACATCGAACACTGCAATGGTTGTTACTCCAGTACAAGTTCTCTTTGTCGCTTCCCATGCGACTGTCATGTCGTGGATGACATGCACGAAGTCTACGTCCAGTTGACGTTGGCTGATGGGATCCTGTTCTCGACGCCGGTCAATCAGTATCTGCCAGGGTCCCGAATGAAGGCTCTACTCGACCGTCTCATCTCCATGGATGGGGGACGTTTTGCGCCCCGGTACAACGTGGATGGTGAGACGTGGAAGAATACCGAATCCAAGAATGCAGAGCAGCGGGTTGCAGTACGGGGTGATTTCAGATACGTCCAACGTCTGGCTGGCAAGGTCTGTGCTGTTTTCGCGACTTCCAAAGACTATGGATCGTTCAAGGTTGCGCAAGACATTCTGGCCGGGATGAACATGTACGGTTGCTTTATCCCGCCGAATGCGATCCTGAATTGGAACAGCCCGAGAGTTGCAAAGGATACGGCTTACGACAAGGCTGACTTTCTTCAGGCTCTTGAAGGAGACGGTTGGATTGGTCGGTGGATTGAACAGATCTGTGATACCGTAGTCGAGACAGCCAGACTCGTACGAGGCAAAGAAACCCTTTGGATGGAACACATGACCGGACGATCATGAGAGAGCTCGTACAAAGAGTCGCACGTACGTGGCTGGTACAACTCCCCGGGCGTGCGGCCCCAGTCCTTAGGCCACGCGTTCCGCCTGTCCGACCGTCCATTTCTGAAGCGCAATTTGAACGAGCAATGGAGCTCATTGCCCAGGCAATGGGGGGCCGATACATCGCGGCGACTTCGACGATCAAGTTGCCGAGAATCGGCAAGCCTGGAGACGATTCGTTTCCGACGGAACTTCAAGTCCTTTACCGTAGATTTCCACGTGGCATGTTGCTGCCTGAAGCCGATCCAAACGATCCGGCTACCCATCAACCGTACGTTTCCTTCGACGAACTCCCCAATACGCCGGGGGATCCCAGACAGAGTCGTATCTACCGGACTTTCACAGGAGAAGCCGCTGCTTCAGGCATCCTGTTCAGGAAGTTTCTCGGCTGGCTCAAGATCTTGACTAATGCTGTGAACCGCTATGCCAGAGAAGCTGAACAAGAAACTGCATCGGTTCGGATAGCACGCAAATGGCTTATGGAGCGTGTGCGTCAGTCCGAGCCCTTGCATGCTTGAAGTAGCGCGATAGCTTCGTTGCTCAAGATGAGTTGGAGATCGGCGCTAATACAGAGCGCCAAAGAGCAGCCTTGCGGATTGAGGCAGTAACAGACGAAGCCTATATCGTCGTCATCGTATTCGAAGAAGTCGAACCCGTCGTGCCCGGCGTGTTGCCAGACGAACGAGAGAAGATCTGCGTCATCCCGACAGTTGACCGTGATCGGTCGGAGCTCTTTCTCGTAGATGTTCCAACGAACCGAGTGGGCATGCTTGTAAAACTCGCCATTGTCGGCTTGGTACATGCAGACACAGTAGAAGCCCCACTGACCTTGGAGAGGTACCTTCTCTGGGTAGATGTCCCAGCCTTGCGCTCGGAGTTGTCGAACAGCCTGTTCCGCTTCCTCCCGTGAGTGCTTCAGTTCAGCGGTATGGCGTTCTTCGAATTCGTCGGGAGCCATTCTTAAAGAAGGCTTCCTATAGCTGCGCTCGTGACGCAGCTATAAGCCTCATTCCTGGTCCCAAACTTCATAGTCCCAGAGAGCCTGGTCGCGAGGACACGGCCCTTTCCGGATTGCAATGGTGCAGTGGGGATGATCGCGCCAAGCGAGCAGGGCGGCTCTCTGGGCGTCTCCACGACTGCTGTAAGCACATGCCCACAGGGGACGGCTCTCGGGATGGTAGTTGGAGACGCAAGCCGGTTTCCCATCGAGCTCGAGGTAGTACGTGGTGGCCGGGACGAAGGGTCGTGGAGAAGG
>SMTZ1_10015928_pt1 | contig 11289 bp, 10 predicted proteins | sample DeeMarSWOR136_30_FD_25667 | JGI IMG/M metagenome (IMG submission 25667)
TTTTTCTTAATTTAAGCAAAATCATTATATATTCTCGTTATCAAATTGTTTATTAGATAAATGTTTTAAGAAGCTCGTTAAACCTCGGGGATTAAGTTGGAAGTAGAAGATTTGGCAGTACAAGCGGCAACAAAAATATTGAAATCCTATAAAAATAGAATCATCGAATATTTTCAAGATTTTAATGGGAAACCTAATGTATTGTATAAAGATTTCTTAGTAGATGTTCAAGTAATGCCGGAAGAGACTATCTCATTTGCGATTGAAGTGCCGTTTGGGAAAGGAAAAAAGGACCAATTTGTCTCTGTTGATATTGAGTTCAAATGTCCTTTAAAAGCCGCGATACAATTGAAAAATCTACCAATCGAAACCGTCTTTGTCGAGATTGAGTTCCCTCCAGTATTTCTTGGATTAAAAGGTGCGTTTCCTAAAATAATTATTAGTTGTCAAACAAAAAAATCGTGGTTTGGGGATTTTGGATTAGCATGGACTCCTTTAACGGGATCGAAGGACTTTAGATTTCATCCATTTGAGAATCAAGAACAAAAAGCGAAGGAAATACAAAATTTTTACATTGAAAAAATTGTAGATCCTCTATGTGATTTCTTAAATAATTCAGATAACATTGCGTGTGCAAAACTAAGAAAAAATATCGCAGATTTTTTAAATTCTAAGCAAGTTGAAGTATTTTCTTACAGAAGTCCCTTCAGTAAGAAAGAGTTTAACACGATTGATATTCCAATTTATTGCGAGTATTCCGAGAAGTCAGATGTGTCTGTTCTTTACTTCGAATGTTATATCGTAGAAAAACACTGGATGCAACCGGCTGATGCAATAATGAAGTTTCTACAATACATCTCAACCGTGACCCAATTCTTTGACGAAGAGGGCGAATTAATCGAAACAGTTAAGATTGACGACATCGAATCAGACATTAAATCGTACGAAGCACGCGAACAAGAATTAACGGAAGAAAGAAGAATAACAGCAATACAAGAGGAATGGGACCCATTTAAACCGGTTAAAAAAGTTCAAAGAGATGAATTTGGATACATCATCGAAGATGGCTCTGAGGGTTTTTTCTCAAAAGAGTCTACAAGCACTCTCGAAAAAATGAAGACAGTGAAATCTCAACAAGAAAAACAACTAGTAAAATCTGAAATCGTTAAAGAATCTGTGGTGCAAGCTCGTACTTCTGCATTTGATGACGAAAATGCTTGGTATAACGCATTTAGCTCGTTTTATTTTGAAATTATCGGTTCGGGGAGCGGATTAGATTTTCGAAAACGAGGGGATTTCCGCTTATTAGAGTCAATCAGTACGCAGAAAAAATTTATCTTAAGTTTCGCCAGAGACGCGTTAAGAAATAAGTTTAATATTACAACCAGAGAATGTGCTAAGAGATTGTACGAGCTATACATCTCCGGACATATTAATGTTGTTCAATAAAAATTAAAAATAAAAAAGAAGGAAAAGGAGTTCATTTTTATCTCATCTTAATAAAATTGATCTCATCGATAATTTTCGTAATTAATACAACCTTTCTCATTTAAAAGTTCGAGCATATTTACGTCTTTCTTTCTTCTTAACCATTTGAATGATCTTTCTCCATGAATCGTTTCCAAAAATTTGTTCATTAATTTATCCATTAAAATTCCCATAAATTTATATTTAAATGCTCTCCCAAATCGACTATAACAAATCTTCCTTAATATCATAGCTGATTTCATTTCGGGATAAATATCTTTTCCCAAATTCCATAAAAAAGTTTTCTCAATCGCAATCTTATCAATTAAATTGTTATATATTGCTGTTGCTAATAATTCAGCAGTTTTTTTAGTAAAATAAAGACCTTCTCCAAAAAAAGGGCATACAAATCCAGCAGCATCGCCTATAAGAAAAGCTCTACCTTTATATGCTGGTTTAATAATTTTAATACTTCCGAATGGGATTAAATGCCCGTATATAGTTCCTATTAGTTTAGGATTTAATTTTAGACAAGAAATCCATTCGTGCATTTTGTCAATAAATTTTCCCTTATTTTTTCTATTTAATCCTCCCAATCCAATGACAAGCTTTTCTTCATTTGGGAACATCCACGCATAACCCCATTTTAAAACACCAAGGGACATTATGGGATGTTTAAGCTCGTTTTTTTCAACATCCTTTCTATCAACGAATATTTCAACTCCAGTCACTAAATTGCGCTTCCATCTTCTTTTTTTTAGCAATCCTTTTCGATCAAATTCTCGCCTTACTATGCTATTCGCACCATCAGCCCCAATTAAAAAATCAGACTGAAAAATTTTTTTATCCGATATAACTACTTTGCATTCATCAATATTTATTGATTGGATTGTTTGTCCTTCGAGAACTTCTGTTCCAATGTCTTTAGCTTTTTGCAAAAGAAAGTTATCATAGACTTCACGATCAATAAAAGTAAAAGGATATTCCGAACTACCCTTAACATAAATTTTTGACATTCTATAATTAATCTCGTATTCGTAAGAAGTATAGTTAATGATTTTCTTCTTTTTTAAAGATTTAATTTCTTCTCTGAAAATTTTTTTCAATAATTGGAGAGTCTTTAAAGAGACCAACCCTCCACATAATTTTTTTCTTGGAAATATCTCTTTATCGATTATTAGTGTCTTTAATCCCAATTTAGTCAAGATATATCCAGCCGTAGATCCAGCAACGCCACCACCTACTATGATTACATCATATTTATTTATTTTTGCCATTTTAACATTTAATAAAATATCTCACAATATTTTACATTTTTGTAAAATGACTTCTTTTCTTACGAAAAAAGAAGATAACTTCCTAATAAAATAAAAAATTTGCATCGTTTTTAGGAGCCTAATCGTTTAGGCGAGTAATAAATGTTATAAATTCTGAAATATTCCTTATAACTCGTATGGAGAATAATATTTCAAAAAAAATCAAAACTATCCTTTCCCAGATTAAGAATATATCGTCTCAATACGACGATTTTTTTGAGTCTTTATCTGAATTAGATATCCCTTTTAGAGACGCTTTAATTGAGAATATTTACCGTGAAATTCTTAAGAAAAACGATTTTTACTTAGAAGCTAACGAGCAGGAAGTAAAAAAACCGAAGAAATTCGAGAAGGAGCAGTATATAGAAAGAATCTTATCGCAAATTAAGAAGTATCCTGCCAAGAAAAGAAAGTATCTCCAAGAATTTTTAGATTTATCCGAAGAAATTTCAAATAGCGATAAAAAAGTTATATTGAACTCGTTTCTGAAATTAGAAAAGAAGGAACTAAAGGATCAGATGAATGGTTTAATGAACACGTTTAAATTCTCCTTGTAATTGAAAAGAAAGAAAATAATAAAAATAAGCAAGAATTTTTTTCTATTTTTATTGTTATTATTCCAGTAACGAAAATAGTTTATATAAAACAAGCAATTTTCTTATTCCGCGTAGCCCCACTTTTCTTGTAATCCATTTCACTACTAAACTACCAATTCCCATCTCACCCATCGCAAGCTTCATTAATATCTCAGTATTTGCTTTAAACAATCCGTCGCGTTCTTTTTTCAGCGATTTCACCGTTTCTTTGTTGTATGGATGATCGTCGACCTCTAAAGTTCCATTATTTACTTTAACCATGGCCATGTATTTTTGGTCCTTAGCGATTAATAATATATTAGCTTTCGTTTCCGCGAATTTTTTTTTAAATTTCTCGTTTTCGTTTAAAGGGCCCATTAATCTCCAAATTACGCCTGCTATTCCTTTTTTCCTTTTCGGTTTATCTTTTTTTGACATCGAATTTCACAATATTTTTCATTTTAAATAATAAATTATGATCTATATTTTGGACTTAGGCATTTATATAATTAATTAATTTGAAATTTAGTATTTTATCAAAATAGAGAAAGAAGGAGTATTCTATCGGAACAGACCGTTTTTTAAGCATTTATTAGTATGAAGGTTGTTCCGTTTTTCCAAAAAATTAAAAATTCTTCGTAAGCTTTTCTATCGTCTTCTGAGATTTTCTTCCGAACTTCAGATTCATTAACTACTATTGGAGCGCTCTCGGCTTCGTTGTGTTTTATTTTTTTAATGATTTGATATTCTTCCTTGCTTTCCAATTTAAATTCGACATTACACGCTCTACAAAATAATAGGTCCGTACCTTTTTTCGGTATCAATATATTGTTGCAGTTAGGACAGAATTGCACGATCTACACCATTTCTGTAATATATATTTTTTTGCATCCGACGAAAATATTAATTATTAAACGATTTTACTCAATTTGAATTTATATAAATAATTATTTTTAAATTTATCGAATATCTACCATAAAACTTTTAATCTAAGAAATTTCTAACCATAATTTCGTATATAAAAGTTGCGATTTTTTGTTATTTCTAGATTATTAATCATTAGATGAAATTTTGGAAACTTTTTTTTTCAAAAATACGTTAAAATATTTAGTCATGCAAATATTCGCTCATAGAGGTGCGAGTTCCGAAGCACCAGAAAATACTTTGATTGCATTCTCTAAAGCTATAGAAATTGGGGTTGATTTCATTGAATTGGACATCCATATCTCAAAGGATAAAGAAATAGTGGTTATACACGACGAAAATACACTTAGAACGACAGGACAAGAAGGTAATATTAAAAAGATGACCTTGGCTGAAATTAAAAAGCTTAACTGTGGTAACGAAGAATATGGGGCAGAAATTCCAACTCTTGAAGAAACAATTAATCTCACGAAAGATAAAATAAATCTTCAAATAGAAATAAAATCAACGCGATTAATCGATCCTCTAATGCATCTATTAAAAAAATACGATATTCTCCATTCAGTATTAATTAGTTCTTTCAACCATAGGGAATTATTTAAAATCCAAAAAATTGATCCTTCGATAAAACTGGCTTCGCTCGAACCAACTGGAGTAGGATGGATTCTCAATTGGGTTTTCCGTAAAGGAATCGTAAATAATGCAATTAACAATAAATTTTACGCAATTCACCCTCTTTTCAAAATAGCAAATCAAAAAATGGTCAATTACGCGCACGAAAACGGAATTAAAGTGAATGTCTGGACTATAGATCGAAAAAGATGGATTGAAAAATTCGCAGGAATGGGAGTGGATGGAATTATTACGAATAATCCAAGGTTTGTAAAAGATTTATTGATAAATAAGCACATATATAAATGAAAATCCCATTGAATCATAAGCACGAAATATAGGCTCCAATTAAAACATTTAAATAGACAAACCCCTTTTCATTCATAAATACCGTGTTTTTAAGAATAGGTACTCAAAGTTTAGTAGTTGATTTATTTGAAGCGAATCCTAGTTGTTGATGACGAAGAAGATACGGTTAGACTAACCCAAAGGATATTGGAAACCGAGGGTTTTGAGGTCGTGGGGTGCAATAGTGGCAACAAGGCATTAGACTGGGTTCAAAACAACTATAATGATATAAGTTTAATTTTATTAGATATTATGATGCCTGGTAAATCTGGTTTCGAGGTATTGAAAAGTATCAAAACAGACGAGAAACTAAAGAGTATAACAGTCATTTTATTCACAATTAAGAATTTTAACGAAGACCTTCAAAAGGCCAAGAAATTGGGGGCTGACGGGTATTTAATTAAACCATTTTCGGGTACCCAATTAATTAGTTATATAAAAGAAAAATTAAGCGTAAATTAATTTTCTTCCTTCCTTTTATCGATCCCTTTATATTCTACTGGACGTCCAGGAGAACCTTGATAGTAATACGCATTTTCTTTTCCCTTCCAATGTTTATGTATTACAGTATTTGGTAGAATAACATTTTCACGATCGATAACAGCTCCAGGTCCGGTAATGTTTCCAGGGTAAATTATAGAGTTTTCGTTAATGAAAATCTCAAAAATATTTAACTTACCGAAAATACTATTTACGCTATGACTAGAGACCGCCCCGGTAGGATAGATAAATACATTATCCTCAATATTTGTGAATTCCAAACCTACAAACACATCCTCCATTACTACATTCTTACCAATCTTATTATGTCCAATTCTTCTAAGAGCTCGATTCACCAGCCACGGGAAGGGAGATTTCGAAGATAACCACACGGGAAATTTAATGATAAATCCCCTCAAATGATAATACTTAATCCTACGAGTATCAGCAGTTTCCTGATCCAGAAAAACTCTCTCAAAAATACCTTCTTCTGGAGGGCTTTTTTTAATCCATCTCCTTACTAGCATTGCTGCAAATTCAATTAACAATAAGATGTAAAAATAAAGCAAGGTAAGCAATACTGAGGGACTAAAGAAGATAATCCACAACACATCAATGGATAACAAATTCATAATATACAAGTATAACAAGAATAAAACCATGCAAGGATATAATGGAAGGATAAAACTAAGCAGATTTAATCCAAAATAAGTTAAAACCGGCAATTCTACGGTTTTTTCTTCCTGTTTCTCTTCCGATTTGTTTTTAGTTTGTGTGGCCATCTAATATCTATTTATTTGCGAATTTTAAAATATTTTGTATTTTTATAGTACAAATATGACGATAGATCCTTTTACGATATTTTTGGGAATAGCGTTTGCCATTGTGGCAGCGTTCTGTTTTAATTACGCAATAATTTTAGAAAAGAAAGGTCTATTACAAGGATTACCCGATTTAAATTTTGACGAGGGTATTAAAAGTGTTATTCGATCGTTTATCGCGTTTTTTAAAAATAGGGATTGGGCATTCGGATTCCTATTAGGAAATATTGGTTACATTCCATATTTGATTTCTCAGAATTTAGTGGGAATTGTGGTTACTCAACCAATTACGAGCGTAGGCTTAATAGTTTTAGTAATTGCAGCTAATAAAATTCTAAACGAAAAAATTGGACCATTTGAACTCAGCTCGTTCATAATGATGGGTTTTGGGACCATTTTAATCGGACTAGCGCAAGTTTCTGACATATTCATTGATATACTAGAAATTGCTTTCCCCCTCATTATTTTCACGGTTATAATATTCTTCATTTCGGGTGCGATTTTCTTAATAGCATCTCGGTTTAAGGGCGAATCTATGGATGCAATCTTAATGATGATAATTGCGGGATTAATTACCTCTTTAGGATCAATATTTTCAAGTGCCTTCGTTCAAGCTATAAGTTACGGGACCTATTTTCAAATTCCAATTTTAGCACCGATAGAAATTTTATTCGGGTGTTTTTGGTTTTGGGATCCCTACCACTGGTGGGGTTTTTGTAGTTTCTATGTTTTTATTATATTCAATAGCGTAGGTTTTGCTTTTACCCAAGGCGGTTTGCAGAGGGGTAAGGCAGTATTGGTTTTTCCAATCGTGAACACCGTGAATATGATTGCTCCAATAATTGCGGGATTCATTATTTTCCAACAGACATTTCAGAATTATCTTTTATTTTACATAGGAGTTTCACTGATTTTAATAGCTACAGTAATTTTATCACGCTTTCAAGCAAAAATAGAAGCTATTGAGGCTCCAGAAAAAAGTGAAGATTCTAATCACTAAAATTTAAATGCAAATTGCTTTATTATTAATCTTGTAAAACTTATGGTGATTTAATATGGGTGGTTTTGGAAAAAAGTTAAAAAAAGCAATGGCAAAGGGCTTAGGGAATGTAGTTGAAGAAGCCACAGGGAGCGAAGCAGCGGGTAAGGGTGTTAAGAAGGCGGTTAAAAAAGGTAGCGTAAAGAAAGGCGTGAAGAAAGGCCTAAAGGAAGCAGTAGATGACGATTAAAAAATAGTTTGATTTAAGAAATAAATTTTTATTTCCTTCTTTTTTTAAATTTTATATTGTTTCCCGTATTCTGGAATAATCACTTCGATATCTCCTAAGTCTAAAAATTGAAATAAATCCGGTTCCACACTATGGACTGGAAATAACATATTTGGGGAGATATGATTAATTATTTCTACGATATCTTTCATTCTAGCGTGCCCAGAGCAATGCACTTGATAAAATTGATCATCTCCAATATTGAATAGATTCAACCAATCACTCAATTTAGCTTGCTCTATTTCCATTTCAACATCAAATGGCTCTGATTTTGAATGAATAAAGATACTCCCTTTAACTGGGCGAAGATCAATTAAATCGAATAGGGCCCAGAACGGCAAATACATTACATATTTATTTTGATTTATCGAAATATCATCAATTTTTACTGCGTTCCCAATTTCTTCAATTTCGGAATCCTCTTCTAACTCTTCGCTGAAAAATTCTTTTACTACTGGTTGATAATGATAATCTTCCTTTGCGAATAATCCCCAGCCTTTTCGTGAAATATAAGGCACTAAATCCTCATCTAATAAAGGCACATTTGAATAATCACCGACTATATTTTTCTCTTTATCTTGTAAAGCAGAATTGATTCTTTCAATTAATTTATAAGTATTTGGCATTACAGCTAATTTTCTATTGTTCTCTTTTGCTGCTTTTAAAAAGGAATTGAATCGACTCAAGTCTCTTAAAGATGATGCAAACATTACTAAGCCGTTAGTTCCTTTAATAATCCTTTTCAATTCTTCCTCTAATTTCTCTTCTGACTCAACTTCTCCTTTTTGCCCTAGATTGCTTGAAATGTTTGTTCCTTCACAAATTAAAGCGTCAGGCCTAAAATTACGAGCAGCATCTAAAAAAGCTCTGGTTTTTTTTCTCAGATTGGGCGGACCGTGTAATCTTATATCGCCGGTGTAAATTAGTTTTTTGTTAGTTTTTATATCTTCGATTAAATATGCTCCAGCTCCTGAAATTGAGTGATCTACTTCAAAAATTTGAATTTTAAATGCCCCCTTTACTTTTTTTGCTTTACTATAATAATCTAAGGTTAATATCTCGTTTGAATTAAGCGTGATAAATTTTCGTTTACTCCTTTCAAAATCTCTTTTTGTTCCTCGTCTAAGCCTCTTCTCATCTTTTTTATATGGTACTAAAATAAAATTTTCGTAATATTCTACAATTCCAGCTAATGTACCGCTTTGAATATATTCAAAATGGTCAAGAAGTTCTTTAGAAATTTTACCACAAACATTAATAACTCGGGGGTCGAGCAATCCAATTTCTGATACATGATCCGAATGCGAGTGAGTAATTAATACATGACTTATTTGAGGCTCGCCTATAGGATTATACCCATAACGTTTGTTCCACATCTCATAATTGCGTTGATACTCAAAATCTATATCCTCGTTTGATTTTGTTTCCTGTTCTGAAATTTTGAATATGTACCATCTTTTCATTTTCTCAAAATAACTACAATCAATGAATACCGATTTATCTCCATATATATGCACGATATCTGTTAGTTTTTTATTAATTTCTTCAGAACCATATACGCCCGCACTTTCAATCAGGTTTAACAGTTTTTCTTCTACAATATTAAAAAAAGCAATAAATTCATCAAGGTGTTTGTCGGTAAGGTATACGGTTACCTTCTCTCCTTCATATTGAATTCTGAAAGTTATACTATGTTTCCTAGAAGAAAGTGAATCGAAGGAGCATTTAGTGCTGATAACCTCAATATTTTTACAAGGAACTCGAATGTTTAGAAAATTATCTGTTTCTTCAATCCCAAAATCTCTTTTTTTTTTGAGAGTTTTTACTTTTGGTTTGAAAAAATACAAATCTTCCCGATAAAGACCGTGAAATGGGGTGTTAGGTTTAGGCTCTGGAATAAGTCCTAAGGTAATATAATCTTCAATCATGTTGAATTTTCGAGGATTCAGAAAAGTATCAATATATGGAATGTTAAAATCCTTCCCAAAATCAAGCAGAATTGATTTTTTATTCGTGTTTTGAGGAGAAATTAATATTTTATTTCCACCAATTTTACCAATACCGCCCCAAAACGAAATTTGCGTCATAATTAAATTCCCCTTTTCAAAAATATTAATAAAAACATATAATTTAATAATTTACACACTAGTGAATTAACATATAATTCACTGTTCACGAACTCTCTGTTAAAATATACTCCTAATTTCGACTTAATTTTACAAAAAATGTCAAAGGACGATAAAGAAGAAGAATTGGAAGACGATTTTGTTTTCGAGTTTTACGATGATGATATAGAGGTGGAAAGAGAAAAAGAAAAGAAGTCTCGAGAGAAATATAACGAAATTAATTTTGAAGAAGATTTAAACGAAGAACAGCTCGAGATTGTTAATAACATAAAGGGACCGATGTTAATAATCGCAGGGGCTGGTTCCGGCAAGACGCGGACTATAGTATATTCTGTTGCAAAGATATTATTAGGCGGAGTCCGTCCTTCTGAAATAATGCTTGTTACCTTTACAAATAAAGCAGCAAAAGAAATGATTCAAAGAGTAGAAAAATTATTGGGAAAGCGACCTAAGGGTATTTGGGCGGGAACTTTTCACTCTATGGCTAACCGATTTATTCGGATGTACGCGAAAAAGCTAGGTTTAAAACCAAATTACACAATAATGGATGAATCCGATGCAAGGGTATTAATGAAATTGTCAATTGACGAAGCTAATGTCGGCGAGATTGAGGAAAGGTTCCCAACTTCCGCAATGTGTAAAGCCATTCTGTCATATTCAATAAACTGCAATAAAAATCTGCGTGATGTGGTAATATGGAAATATCCTCAATTCGATAATAGAAAAATCCTAATGAAATTGAACGAGGTTCATAAGATATATAGAGAAAAAAAAGGGCGTGATAACTTAGTAGATTTTGACGATTTACTGATATATTGGAATCTTCTTTTAGACGAACGAGAATTTGCTCAACGAATTGCAAAGAACATAAAATATATTTTGGTAGATGAGTATCAAGACACGAACTATATACAGGACGAAATTATTAACAAAATCGCAAAGGAGAACCCCGAACGGAACATAATGGTTGTTGGCGACGATGCACAGAGTATATATGCCTTCAGAGGTGCAAACTTTAACAACATTCTCAATTTTCCAAAAACCTACAAAGATTGTAAGACTTTCAAAATTACCTATAATTACCGTAGTGTCCCAGAGATTCTTAATTTAGCTAACGATTCCATAAGACACAACAAAAAGCAATTTAAGAAAGATATGCAAACGACTCGAAAGAGCGGGCTTAAACCCTTTCAAGTTAATGTGGGAGATGACGAAGATCAAGCAAAATTTATCGCTAAGCAAGTACTTGATCTAAGATCACAAGGATTCGAATTACATGAAATAGCTGTTTTATATAGAGCTGGATTTCATTCCATGAAAATCGAATTGGAGTTACAAGCAAAAAATATTCC